>Ga0247610_10004753_pt1 | contig 14452 bp, 10 predicted proteins | sample 174DNAGHGhighgp2_FD_193483 | JGI IMG/M metagenome (GOLD analysis project Ga0247610, IMG submission 193483) | Sheep rumen microbial communities from Palmerston North, Manawatu-Wanganui, New Zealand - 1742 DNA GHGhigh gp2 | ecosystem: Host-associated > Mammals > Digestive system > Stomach > Rumen... | reverse complement strand
CGACGTCTCGCAGCGCCGCCCGCGCGAGGGCTGTACATCCAGGACGGGAAAGTACGTGTGAGCAGCGGCAAATGAGGTTTGCATCCAAATATGCTTTAGCAAAGTCGCTCGCGAGTGTAATTACAAAGTCTGAACGGTCAGATATTGTAGTCGAATTATATCCATGTGTTTCCTCGTTATAACTTACAAACGCTTATAATCCTACAAAAACATACACTATGATAACAACTGGACTTTTAAGATGGCGCATCCCATTACTGACGATGCTTGCGTCAGGCATCATTGCAGCGTCATGCAGCGATGACACTGCGGCGGGTGGCACGACACGCAGCACAGACGGCGTTGCCGACACCACCATAACGGGCAGCGGCGGGGAGGTGCGCCTCCGACGCACCGAACAGATAGAGGACATCACACTCGCACATACGCCGACGTCGCTCTACGAGACATGGCGGTGGGTGGGCATAGGCGACGATGCCAACGGATACAAGCCGTTGTTCCCATGGCACGGGAGCTTTTTGTACTCCATTGCCTTCAACGCGGACGGCCGCGCCGACATGCACTGCGGCATCAACGGCGGCGTCGGCATCTACCACCTCGAGGGTTCATCTGTCGTCTTCGACACCTTCGGGTTCGAGATGATGGGAAGCCTGTCGAAGGCTCATATCGTATATGACCATTTCTTCATGGAATTCCTCAGCCAGAAACTCACATACAGCATCGACACACGGGGGATGCTGCGCCTGTACTATTCCGACACGGAGTATCTGAGCTTCGTTGCCGCCTCACCGGCGGGAGGCTCGGGAACTGCCAACCCGGCCACAGAGCAGTGCTTCGGCAAATGGCGCTTCGTCGGTGCCTACTATGCCAACGGTGCGTTCGTCAGCGACGGCGGCGGAGAGGTGCTGTTCGGCAACGACTACACCATGATAACATCTGGCGGGGGTAACGTCGTGGTGCCGTCGATAGCACCCGGAAGGCATTGCTTCGACTATGAGTCCGGGGCAATGGTCGTAGCCACGCAGGGCTATGACGTCACCATCGACGGCGACAGGATGTACCTGTGCGGAGGCATAGACCTGACATCGCCGACAATCATCCTCGAGCGTGAGGACGACACACCAGGCACCGGCTTTGGCAACCGCATCCAGCGCGACGGTTTCCACGTGGAGCTCTTCCTGACCGACTCCGCTGGTGTGCGGCAGGAACGCTTCCGCTGCGGGCAGAACATAGTGTTCAATGTCGCCATCACCAACGAATGCGACACGGCCATCACACTCCCGGCACAGAACTCCATCTTCCACTCGAGACGGCCGCCGCTGATGATATACAAGACCGACCCGGGCAAGACTATGCAGCTTGCAAACCAATGGCAGGATGCGCCACGCCAGCCCACGACGCTTGCGCCACATGCCACGATGCTGTGGCAGTCACCGCTATACGCCGGCCGGGGCATAGAGGCTACGCCACCACTGGGTAAGCCCACCCTCGGCACCATGCTTGACGAAGGAAGATACTACACCGAGCTATACCTCATGCTCGGAGGCCGCTACGCGGTGAAGATGACACATTACTTCACCATCAGCCAGATTGCCGACGGCATAACGGACATACGCCTCAACTGAGGCGGAATCGACTGCAAGACAGCGAATCCTTCGACCTCACCGGCCGCCGCCTTGCAGCGCCACCTGCACGCAGACTGTACATCAAGGACGGGAAAATACGTTTGAGCAACGGCAAACGTTACGTGCAGAGTTATTGATAACTATTATAATCAAATAAAAGTCATCACGTCATGAACAAGAGATTAATGTTGTTAGCACTGGCTTGTTTCGTACTGTCTGCAAGCCAGTCATCATGCTCTTCTGATAGCGAAGAGTCGAATAACGGTCAGCAAGCCATTACGGGCGGCAATGTCACAGCTCCCATCATTGACTGGCCCATCAACGAAGCGCAACGCGCAGAGGCACAGCCTCTGAACGAATTCGCGATACGACTAACGCATCATCTGTGGCAAAACGCTGACAGCAGCATGGTAGCTTCACCGTTGAGTCTGGCCATGGCTCTGTCGATGGTGGTCGAAGGAGCCGAAGGGGAGACGCGGGATGAAGTCGTGAAAGTGCTTGGTTTTGCACCCGACGAACACAGGAACCTAACGAATCTATGTGCCAGCTTGCTTCACGGGCTGTCGGTGCATGATGACAGCCTGACGCTGGAGCTGGCCAACGCATGCTGCGTGAACCGGCAATACAGACTCTACAAAGAATACGACCAGGTGATGCGAGACTATTATGATGCCTATATACAGGCTATGGACTTCAGCGACTCCGAAGCCGTGGCCGGCCATCTTAACGCGTGGTGCAAAGAACACACGAATGGAATGATACCACAGATAATCAACGAAAATATGGTAGATGGACGCATGGTGATATTCTGGCTGAATGCCATCTATTACAAGGGCTTATGGCGACACCCTTTCAAAAAGGAGGACACAAGTGATGCACCATTCCACAGTATGTCTGCAGGCACGACATCCACCATCATGAAGCCCATGATGCATCTCAAGGACAGGTTGCCTTACCTCCGTACAGACAATTATGCCGCCGTGGAGCTGCCTTTTTGTGGGAGCCGCTTTGTGATGACGGCCGTTTTGCCTCACAATGCAGACGGTCTCATGCCAATGCTCAGAGGGTGGACAGCCTCAACGGTAGCTGGAATCCACTCACAGATGAAGGTTGAAGAAGTAGCTCTGTCATTGCCTCGGTTCTCCGTGGAGTCCACGTTCGCAGATTCGCTGAAGTCAGCTTTGCAGGACATGGGAGCGAAGCGCATGTTCGCAGATGCGGCACAAATCACGAATGTCTCACCAGATGCAAGCCTGTACGTCTCGCTGATGCTCCAGAATGCACGCATTGACGTGACGGAAGAGGGTACGGAAGCGGCAGCCGCCACGGTGATAGGAGGGCAGAAGGGCTTGGGGATTAGCGCCAAATTCACCGCCAATCGTCCATTCCTCTTCTACATCACCGACCTCGAGACAGGACTCATCCTCTTCATGGGTATCTACAACGGCTGACGCGGATACGGTGTGTAGCCAGCAACCATCATCCCCGCTCAACCAGGGCGGCACGCTGCAGCTCCTCCTGCGGTATCAGCCCCCCCATACGTCACCCGTGGCCGAACACTCACGTCATCTGTTCGCTTTGTACAAATCGAAAATGACACTGAATAGAGAAATAATGCCTCCTGCATGCCAAGGTTTCGGGAAATATGCCTATCTTTGTGCCGAAAACAAAAAGCAACAAGAACTATGGAAGTACAGAACAGACGTTATCCTGTAGGTATTCAGACTTTCAGCCGCATCCGCCAAGGCGGCTACGTCTATGTCGATAAGACAGACCTCATGTGGCAGGCCCAGAACCTGTCGCCCTACATCTTCCTCTCACGGCCGCGACGCTTCGGCAAGTCTCTGCTATCGACTACCTTCTGTTCCTTCTTCCGTGGCGAGCGCCACCTCTTCGAGGGGCTGAAGGTGATGCAGCTGGAGACGGAGTGGACGCAGTACCCCGTGATCCACCTGGACCTAAGCATAACCAAGAACGTCCCCAACGCCTCGGAGCTGGAACGCAAGCTCAAGCTGCTGTTGGAACAATATCAAGGCATCTACGGGGAGTTATCTACGGAGGTTACTCCCGGCGACATCTTCCGTGGCCTCATCAACCGTGCCTACACACAGACGGGGCGGCAGGTGGTGGTGGTCATCGACGAGTACGACGCACCACTCCTCGACGTGCTTGACAAGCCCGAGATGCTCTCCGAGTACCGCCGCGTCATGCAGGAGTTCTTCCAAACTCTGAAGGCCAGCGAGGCGATGATACGCTTCTGCTTCATCACCGGCATCACGAAGTTTTCGCAGCTGAGCATCTTCTCCACGCTCAACAACCTGAACAATATCAGCATGCTGCCGCAGTTCGCGGCCATCTGCGGCATCACCGAGACGGAGCTCACCACCACCCTCGCCCCGGACACCGCGCTGCTCGCCGAGGCATACGGGCAGACTCCCGAGCAGATGCACGATACGCTCAAGCGCCGCTATGACGGCTATCACTTCGCAGAGCTGTCGGATGACATCTACAACCCATACAGTCTCTTCAAGTGCTTCGCCAACAAGAAGGTTGACAACTACTGGTTCGACTCAGGCACGCCGTCGTTCCTGCTGCGACAGATGGAACACTTCCGCACAGACATCACCGCCATGGAGCGCATCGAGGCCTCGGCACATGATTTCGACGTACCGACAGAAGCCATGCAGAGTGCCTTGCCCCTGCTCTACCAGTCGGGCTACCTCACCATCAAGGGCTATGAGCGCGACGTGGAAAACTATATCCTGTCAATACCAAACCAAGAGGTGCGCGTGGGCTTCACCGAAGGCCTTATGCTCACATATACGGGTTTAGACACATACAACGTCCGCCAGGGCTTCGCCATCAAGTTCTACCGCGCCCTCAAGGCCCGTGACCTGGACCTCGCCCTGCGCGAGATGCAGGCCTACTTCGCCGGACTGCCATACATCGAGGGCTTCAAGAAGAAGCTCGCCGACGTCGCCAAGGCCGAGGGCTTCTACGAGTGGACTTTCTACCTCGTCTTCTCCATGCTCAATGTCTATGTGCGCACACAGGTCAAGACCATACGCGGACGCATCGACATCGTCGTCAAGATGCCCGATGCCATCTACGTCATGGAGCTTAAGGTACGCTCGGCCAAAAGGGACGCTTCACACTTGAAGAACGGTACGGCCCGCGAGGCTCTCGAACAGATCAACTCACGCGGCTACGCCATTCCCTACCAGACGGACGCGCGTCCCGTGCATAAAGTGGGCATCTGCTTCTCCATGGAGACGCTAACCATCGAGGACTGGGAGATAGAAGGTGAGGAGTGAGGAGTGAGGAGTGAGAAGTGAGAAGTGAGGAGTGAGGAGTGAGGAGTGAGAAGTGTGGAGTGAGAAGTGAGAAGTGAGAAGTGAGAAGTGAGAAGAAAACCTCTCTGGGCGCTCACCGCAGACGTCGTGTCCGCTCTGAGACATCGCCCTATAAGCTAGCGCACCTGTCACCGCGACCAGGCCATGCTGCATGAGTCGTAGCGGCAAAACCAGGCCTACACCATCGTTCGTACAGACTCGCTGTCGCAATGCCTCTTGCGTCTCACCGACCGCAGGGCAAACATGATGGACGGATGAGGATAAGGGAATTGGGAATCAGAAAGGTGGAATCATACATGAAGAATAAAAAGGAAAAGCTTTTTGCCGCGCTTATAGTGCTTATCCTGTCGCTGCTATCGTATGAGGCATACACAGGCCATCGCACACTCACTATCATACACATGGCTTGGGCGAAGGAAAAAACGGGCGAAACATTTACCACCGACTCCGCGTTACGCAAGGCAGTTGCATATTGTGACAATCCGATACATTTCTGGCTATCGCCGTCATATAGGATTCAGTCGTATTATCTTCTTGGCTGCGCTCACCGTGATTTGGGCGAGATAGCGCCTGCCATCGAGACGTGGGAACATGGCATTGAGGTGTTCAGGACTTTCAGCATGGAACGTGACTACACTACTATTGCAGCCATGTATGCACGGCTTGCAGAAGCATACGGTATGCTGGACCTTATGGAACAGCGGCTCCAAGCCCTTGACAACCTTGCACATTTTTCACTGTTGGCAGGTGACACCGCAGCATGTAACCATGCCCGTATCGCTCACGAATTGACTATTATACACCAAGCGGTTGACTCGCTGCATTTTGTCCGTGCCGGCAAGCTCATGGAAAAGGTTGAACGTGGTTCATGGTTTCCTGATATATATGGAGTCACATCCTCCGAGTACGCTACCTACTATTTGGACAAGGGAAAGTATTACCTCGGCATCCTCCGTCTGGATTCTGCGGAACTGTGGCTTCGACATTCGATGACCGTCGAAGAGTTACGGCAGGATGCATTGTACAGCATGATACGTTTGTGGGCAATCAAGCCCGACACAGACTCGCTTACGAAGTATGTACTCCAACTCGATTCCATCGATACCACCTGGGGTGGCGACTCACGCGTGTCGGCAGGAGCACAAGCCATGACTATGCTCAACTACAGCCGTCACCAGAGAGAGATAAGCACTCGTGAAAAAGCGATTCGACGCATGAGAGTGAGTGTTTTCGGCATCATAGTAGCCACTGTGGCGTGTATGCTCTACTACCGATACAGACAGCGTACCCATGAGCGGGAGATGAAGAGGATAATAGATGACTACATGCGTACACGCCGGGAACTGACCGCAACGAAGCGTGAAGTCGAAGTACTGCGCGGGAGCATGCCACATTTGCAGCAGGTGCAACAAATGCTTGATGAGAAAGAATGTCGAATTGCACAGCTGGAAAGGTTGTTGGATAACTATAAGACTCATATCGGCCACACAGTTCCTGAAAATGACAACGATGCTCTCATGCAGTCTGACATCGTGATATTACTACGCCACATCTGCCAGATGCAAATCCACAGGGTGAATGGCGTGGTGCAGAAGGAAGAGCCGAGGGCCTGCACCGAGAGTGAATGGCATGACCTTATGCGTGCCGTGCAGACATATCACTACAGTTTGTATTATGCATTGACGATGGAGAAACGTCTGCCTCGATTGCAGTTGCGTGTATGCATCCTTTCCAGATTAGGCTTCTATGTTTCGGAGATAGCCTGCCTTCTCGCAACGACCACTCAGAACGTTTCCAACGCACGCAGTCGTGCTGCAAAACGTCTCTTCGACTCGTCCGACACATCTCTGCTCGACAGTAAGCTCATTGACATCTAACACCCATACCATTCGTTTTCAGTATGATAGCTCATGCTGAAACAGAAAAGTGTATTTAAAGTGTATTCGCAATGGACGGATGATAATGCATGTCCCGAGAAAACCGCTTACCTTTGCACCGCCATAAGGCAGTAACACATAATGAAATCTTAAAAGCAATGGTAAACCGGTACACACTTTCCAGACTGTCCTTTGTTATAAAGAATAATGGTGCAGAGAATCTTATCATTTGCAAAGTAGAGGCAAGCTGTCCCTGCGTTAAGATTCATCAGGTTCCTGACAGTATTCTACCCAGGCCAGGCATCCATATCTGGCATGATAGGATTATCTGAATCCGACAAGACACTGAGTAAAGCCATATTCTTGACTTACAACGACATGAGAGTCGTATTATTGAAAGTAAAAGGAATTATCAAACCATAATTTTTAACATTACACATCATGCAGACAACAATCAAAAAACCTTATGCCGCAATAGCAGCCGCTTCGGCGCTGCTGTATTTATGCGCCTGTCAGTTTAACCGCCTGTCTCTCTATCACGGTGCCTACGTCGTGTCTGTGAGCTTCTTTGTGTTCACTTGGTGTTGCGCTTACCGCTGCCAAAGGATAGATGTTCCAGTCACGGGAGTACTTTACGCTATCATTGGCGGCTTTGTGAGTCTGGATTTCATTGACAGACTTACCGACATAAGTGGATCCATGAACAGCTTGCCACTGCCGTTCATCTGTCTCTTCAGCAGTATAGCCGCTTTTGTCTGTTTCCGTAAGCAAACACCACTATTCTATAGTTGGGCTGCCATCACCATTATCATCATAAACTCATACATATATCCTTACTGGGTTTTGCGATGAAACATTATTAATCCTTTTAATTTACAATCAACAATGGTTAAAAAATATTTCATCATTATGACGGCGGCTATATTGTTGCAGTCATGCACGCAAACAGACGTCGAACCAATCATTCCTGGTGAGAAACCTGATTGCAATTGCTATTTTTGGGTCGGTTTCTGCCCTCTGACAAACCCATGTGAAAGAGGACACTGCAATGTTACAAGCGGCGGTTGCGGCATCATGGGTGGCAAGGACTGTGATGGGACCTGCTAAATTACCAACAATAATATCACATTACACTATGAAATCATACAACTTACGCCCATACCTTATCATGGCTACCGTAGCCATGTCGCTGTTCATCTGTTCATTTCCAATACGTCACGTGTCATTCTACGATGCTGCGTATGCCGAGAGCATCTGTTTCTTCGGTGTGGCTTGGTACTTTGCATCTAAGAGTAGTCAGCAAGGCACGTCACTCATAGGTATAGTCGTTGCTCTTAGCTTGGGACGCTTCTTGCTGGAAATACCAGGGCGCTTAACCTACATCATCTGGGGGCAGTTTGAGCTGTATCATCTGATGCCAATGACCTCCATGCTTATTCCGTTTATCACTGCGTCAACTGTCTCCCTCGCCGTTTTGTGCTGGCACGAGAAACGACCTGCAACATACGTTCTCTCCACCATAATCATCTTGCTGCTCTGCTCAGTCGCACATCAGCTATGGTTAACTAATATGTTGGAGATCCGACATGGTATGTATTGAGTATCGCGACGCCACATTAGCATCTGTGGCGTCGCAGAGGCTTCTGCAAAACAACTTGGTGACGCATGTTGCGCTCTGCAATGCTTCTGCATAGTAACATAGTAAGACCTGTGCATGCAGCCACTGAGGAAGACGTGATCCTGCTGGGTTGCATGGCACATGTGCGTCGCAAGTTCATCGAGGCACAGGGCTGCATCAGATAGACAACAACGCCGTCGAGCGCGGACAACGCCCGTCGGTGATGGGGCGCAAGAACTACCTCTTCAGCAAGAACGACCGCGGAGCAGAAGACAACGCCCTGTCCTATACATTGCTTGAGAGCTGCTCCATTGTGGGCATCAGTCCACTCAGATGGCTCACGCACGACTTGGAAAGGATCAGGCCTGGCATGAACGAGAATCAGATTGTGGCATTGCTGCCATATAACTGCAGAACCGAACTCCGATAGAGTCCGGTTTTGTCTTTTCTAGGAAGTTGAGCGGCTGCATTCTGAAGGTTACAAATTATCAGCCCGTAGGATGAACGTGCATTATATTAAGGTGGGTTCTATAAAAAAGCTTTGATTTGCTCGAAGAAGTCCAAGAGCAAATCAAAGCTATTTATAGAACCCACCTTAAGAAAGAGGGATTCGTTCTGTCTTCCTGACTTGAGGCTTACTCGTCGGCCGGTGCCTGATCGATAAGGTCGAGGAACTCGTCGAGCTTAGGCGTGATGATGATTTGTGTGCGGCGGTTGCGCTGGCGTCCCAGCGGCGTGTCGTTGTCGGCAATGGGGTTGTACTCGCCACGGCTGCCGGCAGTCATACGCTTGGGATCGACGCCATAGGTGTTCTGCAGCTCCTGCACGACACTCGATGCTCGCAGGGCGGCCAGATCCCAGTTGTTGCGGATGTTCTCGCGGCTGATGGGAACGTTGTCGGTGTTGCCCTCGATGAGGACCTCGTAGTCGCGATAGTCGTTGATGATCTTGGCGATCTTGGACAGCGTCTCGGCGGCACGGCTGTTGATCTTGTAGCTGCCGCTCTGGTAGAGCATGTTGTCGGCCAGTGAGATATAGACAACGCCCTTGAGCACCTGCACATCGACTTCAGAGAGTTCCTCCTTTGAGAGCGAGCGTGTGAGGTTGTTGGTGAGCACCATGTTGAGGCTGTCGCTCTTGTCCTTGGCCTCGACGAGCTGCTTGATGAACTTGTTGCTGGCATTAATCTCATCGACGAGCTTTGAGATGTTGATGTTGCCCTCGGTGTTTTGGGCGATGCTCATGTTGAGTGACTTCTGCAGCTGCTCATACTGGCTGCGCAGGCTCTCGTTGTTGGCTTTGGCCTCTGCCAGGCGCTCCTCGAGGCTCTTGATGGTGGCTGTCTTGGAGGCTAGCTCCTCCTTGGCCTGCTGGTACTGGCCCTGAAGGGAGGTGTAGTTGGTCTGCAGCTCGGCGAACTGCTTCTTGCTGACACAAGAGCCCAGCAGCATGCCGGCGGTGATGATGATGATGAGTTTTTTCATTGTTGTCATGTTGTTGGTTAGCTATTCGTGAATTTTGCTGTCGGTGTGTGGGGTAGGGTAGTGGTTCTCCCGATGCCCTGCGGATGCCGTTTTGCAGTGCAAAGAACGTGTTTTCTTGCGAACTGGCCAAAAACTTACACCTTATTTATATTAAATGACGTTAAAACATGCGTTTTTTTAAGCTTTTACAACGAAAACCACTACTTTTGTGGACGATTTTCAATCATTCTATCATTTGCCCTTATGAAGATTTGCACCCTTCTGGCTGCATCGTTACTGCTGGCAGCATCATCACAAGCCCGTGCCGACGAAGGCACGGCCATCTCGCTGAGCGACATCAACGCGATATACAAGACTAAGACACGTAACTCGGTGAGCGTGCACGACCCTAGTGTCGTTCATGTTCAGGGCAAGACGTTCTACGTCATTGGCTCGCACCGCGGCTGGGCTCGCTCGACCGACAACATGCAGAACTGGAGCGGCCTCAATGGCGACGTGCTTTTCGGCCGCCTGGCCTCAAACGGCAATGCCGTGCAATGCCCCTATGCCGATGCCTTCTCGGCCAACGCCACAACCACGGTGCGTGCCCTTGTGAACGGTCAGGAGCAGGATGTGGACTTCGGCCCCTTCGACGCCAAGGCATGGGCTCACGGCGACCAGGCCGACTGGAATATTGTGGGCAACATGTGGGCACCCGACCTTATCTACAACCCCAACACGCAGAAGTGGATGATGTACATGAGTCTCAACGGCGACAGATGGCACTCGGTCATCGTGCTGCTCACGGCCGACAAAATCACCGGCCCTTATGTCTATCAGGGTCCTGTGCACTACAGCGGATTCATCAACGCCTCCACGCCAGAGATCTCGTGGAAGAAGACCGACCTCGAGCTCGTCATCGGCAATCAGAACGCCCTGCCCTCGCGCTACAACAAAGGGGGTGACTGGGGTACGTGGTGGACAAACGACATCGACCCCTGCGTGTTCTTTGACGAGCAGGGCGAGCTGTGGATGACCTATGGCTCGTGGAGCGGAGGCATCTTCATCATACGTCTGGACAAGCAGACGGGTCTGCGCGACTACACCTACACCTACGAGTTCAAGAGCGACGGCAACGGCCGCGCACTAAGTGACCCCTACTTTGGCAAACGCATTGCCGGAGGTTACTATAGTAGCGGCGAAGGCAGCTACATACAGCACATCGGAGATTACTACTACCTCTTCATGAGCTACGGCGGCTTTGCCCCCGACGGCGGCTACGAGATGCGCCTCTTCCGCAGCTCCACGCCCGACGGCGTGTACGTCGATGCCAACAACCTCGATGCCTGTTTCCACAACCGGGGATGGGTCACCGTGGGTCCTGGTGCGCAGACAAACGGCGGCATGAAGCTTCTGGGTGCCTACAACGGCTGGGGCTTCCAGACCGTGGGCGAGTGCGCACAGGGTCATAACAGCGCCACAGCCGACGACATGGGGCGCAACTTCGTGGTCTATCACACCAAGTTCAACAACGGCACGGACGGACACCTCGTGCGCACGCGCCAGCTGTTCCTCAACCGCGACGGCTGGCCCGTGGCGGCACCGTTTGAGTTCGACGGTGAGACGGTCAACGATGACAGCATAGCCTCCGGATGCCACTATGTCAAGGCTGACATCCCCGGCACTTACGACGTTCTCATACACCGCTACAAACTCGACCACGAGCACTTCGAGGAGGTGACACCCGTGAGCATGACCCTGACAGCCGATGGCAGGATCAGCGGCGACCTCACGGGCACATGGACGCTGACCGACGGCACTGCATACATCGCTGTCAGGGTCGGCGGCGTGACCTACAACGGTGTCGTGGTGCCGCAGACCGTCGATGGCACGACGCTCAAGGCCATCGCCATCACCGGACAGGCTAAGTCAGGCGTCAGCCTATGGGCATACAAACTCGAGGACGAGAGTGCCGTGGCCTATGCCGTGAAGAACTACAACTTCCCGGTGAGGAACAACCAAAGCGTCAACCGCCACTTGCCTCTGGCAGCATACGAGCCACGCTTCGGCGCCAAGGTGACATGGACATCGTCGGCACCTGAAGTGATTTCCGACGACGGCAGATATACACCCGCAGCCGCCGACACTAAGCTCACCCTCACATGCCGCATCAGTGCCGGAAAGGCTTATTACGAGCAGACGTTCACCGTCACGGCACAGCATGAGGTCGTCCCTGCCGGCGACATACGCACGGGACTCATTGCCTACTACGACTTCGATGCCAAGCCCCAAGCCAATGCCTACGATGCCGCACAGACGGCATTCTTCGGAAAGACAGGCCAGGGCAAGACGCCGACACTCGATGCCGATGCCTCACGTTACGGCAGCGTACTGCACCAGTATGGCGGAGTGGCAAAGAACGAGAGCTACACACGCCTGACAAACCCGCTGAAAGGCCGCACGCTGACGGGCTTCACCGTGTCGGCCTACGTGCGTTGCACCGCTGCCTCCGATCTCGCTGCCACGCTGTGGGGCTTCACTGACAAGCAGGGCAACCTCAACGGAGTCTCCGAACGCTTCTACCTCACCGCTAATGCCACGATGGCCTTTGAGACCGAGACGGACAATTTCATGGCCAATGAGCTGAAGATCAACGCCGAGGGCCGTCCCACCAACGCCACGGGCTTCATCCCGACCGACGAGTGGACTCTGGTGACCGTCACCTCCAGTGCTGACGACGGGCTTACGCTTTATGTCAACGGCGTCAAGAAGGCTCATAAGACCTTCACTTCGAGTGCCGGGAACTCAACGACGGTTACGCAGGCAGCCAGACTTTTCGACTATGGCAAGCTCATGACTTCGGTCGCCAAGGCAGGCTTCCTGCAGATGGGTATCGGCGGCAAGAACGGCACGGCAGAGGCCTTCATCGATGACCTGCTTATCTACGACCGTGCGCTGTCGGCCACTGACGTGCGCACGCTCTACACCCTCTCAGGACGTACCATTGACTTCGGCCCTAACGGCAACACCGCCGTCGATGCCGTGCTGCCCGACACCCACCGTGCTGCCGATGCCGCAACCTACGACCTCAGCGGGCGACTAATGAATGCCGGCCGTCTGCCGCAAGGCATTTATGTCCGCAATGGAAGGAAGGTCATCGTAAGGTAGATATGCGGGCATGACATCATCCATCTACACAATCGGCTACTCGTGCCGCAGCGTCGGGCAGTTTGCACACACACTGAGGCAATGTGGCGTAGATTGTGTGGTGGACGTGCGGCCTCAACCTTCAGACTCCCTTAAGCCTCAGTATGACGCGGCGGCGTTGAGCCCTCTGCTCAAAGAATATGGCATTCGATATCTGGACTTCACCAACGAGTTTGCAGCGTGTAGCGCCAATCCCAGCATCGACTACGCCCTTGCCACGGCCACGTCATCATTCCTGCGAGGAGCAGAGCGCATAGCCCTTGGCGTGCAACGTGGCTTCCACATAGCGCTGATGGCTGCTGAGGCCGACCCCACGCGATGTTACCGCTTCACGCATGTGTCACGCTACCTCGACAACGAGGGTTTCACGGTCAGGCATATCATGCCCGACGACACGGTGGTGCCGCACGAATGTCTGACAACGCGGCCGACACCCCTCGCTACGCATGAGGCCACGGGCCACGGCGCAGACATCATGTTCGTGGATGCCGTGATGCTGGCCATACGGTTAGGCAAGATGCGATATGCTGAGCAGAGAGAAGCTCTCCTGGCCGCAGCACGTGCTGCCACAAGTCCGCTGACATTCATGTCGGCCATCGAGAACTTCGGCATAGCCCACCACACGCCACTGCACCAGTTCCTTGGGCAGGTCATGGCGGCACCGGAATACTTTCGCGATCGCTACGCCAGAGTACTGGGCATACCAACGGCGGACGAGCAGCCGCAGCCCTTCCTCAATAACATCCGCGCAATATCTCTCGTGGAGCCATTGCTGTCGCCAAAGCAGTGCTCGCAGTTCCGGGAAATGTACTGGTGGTTTACCAACAACCACAATCAACGCTTCTTCAATGCCCGTAAGGGGGAAATACAGATCGGGGCTTACGCTACGGCTCCGCACGACAATGCCTCAACGCTCGCACGCTTCGAGAGCTATCTGCGCAGGCTGGCCGACAGCACCAATGTCGCGGTGCGCAAACGCTATGATGGATTCCCCTTCGACATCATCATAAGTCTCGAGAATAGGACATTCCTGCCACGGCAAGTGGCAGGGTAAAGAAGACTGAGGTAAGTATGTCAGCATGTTTTATGCTCCTCATCCACCTTTATCACAAATAATGCTTGTCTTTCCTCTTAAGAAAATGAAATTTCTTCATTCAACCGGCTTATGTATTGCGAATTTTATGTAAATTTGCACCCGAAATCGTCGTCACGACCACCATCTTCCAGCATTGCGACACGCGACACACGACTGCATTTCCGCACGCTTGCCGCCTTAGCGTGCGCGGAATAGTCAGAGAGTTGTCCAAAG
>Ga0247610_10004752_pt1 | contig 14456 bp, 10 predicted proteins | sample 174DNAGHGhighgp2_FD_193483 | JGI IMG/M metagenome (GOLD analysis project Ga0247610, IMG submission 193483) | Sheep rumen microbial communities from Palmerston North, Manawatu-Wanganui, New Zealand - 1742 DNA GHGhigh gp2 | ecosystem: Host-associated > Mammals > Digestive system > Stomach > Rumen... | reverse complement strand
ATGGATGTAGAAGATCAGTTGACCGTTTTAGTGTTATCGGCTCAAAGCTTTGCCACAAAAGAACGAGACGATTTGCTTTCTTGGCGACAAAATGCATTCTTTGCACAATGGGACGGACACTACCATTATAGTACAGAGCAACGAATAGAAGGAGCTGATGAACTGAGTTTAATTCAGTGGTTAGCATGGCAACGCCCCATTTGTGTGGTTGACGAAAGCCATAACTTTGGCTCAGAGATGCGAACAGAAATGCTTCGTCTGTTGAATCCATCGTTTATACTAAACTTGACAGCTACTCCCAAACCAGATGCCAACATTGTAAGCTTTGTGGATGCAGGAAAGTTGAAAAAGGAATCGATGGTTAAACTGCCTGTTGTGCTCTATAATATGGAAACCGTTGATGATGTGATAGCCAATGCTATCTTATGGCAGAAAACCCTTGAACGTCATGCTATACAGGCACAAAAACAAAATAATGGTCATTATATCCGCCCAATAGTGTTATTGCAAGTGGAACCACGTACTGGTCAGGAGAATGCAAACTATGAGCTTGTAATGCAGACATTGCTAGACAATAATATTCCAAGAGATCAGATTAAATATAAATTGGCAGAGCCATTGAACGAACTTAAAAATGTAGATTTGTTGGCTTCAGATTGTCCTGTTCGTTACATCATCACTGTCAATGCATTAAAGGAAGGTTGGGATTGCCCGTTTGCCTATATACTGGCAGCTTTGTCTAATCGAACATCTCCCATCGATGTTGAGCAAGTGTTGGGAAGAATCCTAAGACAGCCTAATGCACGTCGAAGTAGTGACCCACTATTGAACGAAAGTTATGTGCTTACTTCCAAACAGGATTTTCATGATGCAGCAGAAGCAGTCATCCGCTCTCTACAGAAATCTGGTTTCAGCCGCCGTGATTATAGATTGGCTAAAACGGAGCAACCTAAAGTTAAGACAGAAGACCCTAAGCCAGATCCATCTGTGCCAGAACCTTCTTTATTTGGAAACGTTGGGGAAGCTTTAAACACCACATCTGAGGGGGTTGCAGCACGACTTGCTGCTGCATCTGTTGCAGATGGTACTTTCGAGGAGATTGCTATCCAGCAAGGAGAGCAATATAATGAGGAAACAAACCAGCAGACAGGGAACAACGATTTAAAGTCTATGATTAATACCTATCCCATGCGCCAAGATGTGAGTGAAGTTGCAAAGGCCATTCGCATCCCATTGTTCTCTATTGAGAATAAGAATATCAATGACTTGATGCCAGAGCCTCATATCCTTTTGACAGAAGAGAAGCTGAACAAGGGTTTCAATCTTTTAGAGCAAGACTCCAAGGTGTCGCTGATTGATTCGCAGTCTGGAGTTGTCAGTATTGACTTAAAAGATAGTGGCGACGGACAGTACACACCAAAACGTACAACTGTAAACGAATCTGTGCTGAATAGTCTTCGTCAAACGTTTGCTTCTTTCTCTCCTGAAATGAAGCGAACACAACTTACAGAAATAATTGTAGAGAAACTGCGCTACAACAGCATCCAACGAAATGATCTTGTCGAGTATGTAAAGCGTGCTTTGGCTAAATATAATGGCGAGCAATTATCTGATTTCTATCTTACCGCCAAGAAAACTGCAGAAGTCTTCAAAGAGAAGATAGATGACCTGCTGGAGATTTACAGATTTGAGCAACTAAAGAGATGGCTATCAGCCCACCATGTGCAGATGAACTGCTACTGGGAATTTCCTTTGGAGCAGAATGTCGCATCAATCTGGGATAGCGTTGACAAGAGTCTTTATATAGCAGAAGAACATGCCAGTACCTTTGAAGAGGGTATCATAGCAAGAATCGCTGAAGAAGATAATGTGTTATTCTGGCATCGTAACACTCAGAACAAACGCGACACCTTTACAATCAATGGATTCATACGGCATCAGCCAGATTTTATTGTTGTGTTGAAGAGTGGAGATGTATTGTTGATAGAAACCAAAGGGAAGCATCTTTTAAATGAAGATAGCAATCGTAAGGCAGAATTGGGCAGAATGTGGGAGGAACATGCCAATAGGAATGGAGGTAAGTTCCATTACTATATGGTGTATCAGGCAGAGTATGGTGCTGATAATGCTGTGAGTGTAGCTGAACTCATTGAACAAATCCGTCTTTTTAAATAAGCTCATATGATTATTGCCAAGGCTCTTTATTACATGACCTCAGAGAAAGCATCAAAGCTGAATTGGAAGCGTATGACTCACGATTTCAATGAGGCTTCTATCGATGCTTTCATTGATATGCAGAACAACAGGCAGGATAAGTTGTCAGTCTGCGACATGATACTAAGCGCCTTGAAGAACGACACCCAAAAGCACATCCATGAGGCTGAGATTGAGAGTAAATTGCTGCTGATTCGCAAGATGATAGAGAATGGTGTCTATTCTCCATACAGGGAAATAGAACGCCTGACGAAAGAGAATGATGTGAAGGCTAAGCAGATAACGGAGTTGATGACTCAGTTGGCGGCGGCCAAGAAAGATGGTGACGAAACAAAAGAAACAGAACTAATCACAAAAATAGTAGGCCAATCTATCAAACTTGGTCCAGATGTAGCCAGAAATGTTGAGCTAGTTTTAGGTAGAATATACAGAGGTTCTGACAAGTTTATCAAGCATTTCAAGATACTTGAAGAATACATAGCGAACCCCAATGTTTTTGTTATTAACTTCCAAAACAAAGTCGGTGTGGTTGCACCTGGTGCCGAATTTGACATGAAATTATTATTGCAGCAGTATGAAGGATAAAAAAGATATGCCAAAATTTGAAATCCACTTCCACGATAAAGTAGGAGCGCAGATAGCATACGTAGAGCATTTTCATGCCCAGTTTGATAAAGACATGAATATGCAGGTGATGGATGTAGATGGAGAAATAAATAAGGCTTTGAAAGAGTTAGATGCCGATGATAATGAATATAGCAATTGCGAGCCTTCTACTTGCAGTGCAAATGATTACAAAGTAACGTTATCTACATCAAGGCAATCTATCCTTGATCAACTGCTGGATTTAGCAGACAAGGGCGACTGGGTGAATGGTGTTACGTCTGAGGATGTAAAGGCCATGCTAAAGAAAGTTCTGGGACAGAGCGAGACTCCACTATCGAACACTGAAGTGAAACAGTCGGAAACTTTGTGGCGTCTGTTAGAAAGCGGACGCGGTGACCGCGTGAAGATCGTGTGGCAGAATATGGTGGGCTATATGGATGACAAGAAACTGTTCAAACTGAAAGGTTCGCCTGCTTTGAACAAGGATTTCTTTGGCGACGACAAGGGCTACACCAATATCGACAAGGGGCGGCCCAGCAAGGGGTTGATGACTGCCGACTTTGAGAGCGTCATACCATTATTGGACGCATACGTTCCTAAGTTGGATAAAAAAAGCGTAAAAGTAAGCCACTGATGGTAGATAATTAAAGAGAATTTAGTAATTTTGCACAAAAATAAAAGAAATACAGATATGGCAGGAATGTATAGCGAAAGACTTGTAGTCCGAAATTTTGGTCCGATAACGAATTTGGACATTGAGTTTCGTAGGCTGACGTTGTTTATTGGCGATCAAGGCAGCGGTAAGAGTACTTTGTCGAAACTATTGACGATATGCAGAGACTACAATTGGTGGCTGCTGATGTTGGAGAATGCAGATGCCGAGGATGTCAAGAAGCCTTTCTATGACTTTGGCATTAACGAGTATTTCATGGATGATACCTTCATAAGCTATACTATGACGGGGTTCTCCATCAAATATGAAAACGGGGTATTCAGCATAGAGTCTGACTATATAAATGCTGGTGCTATCAAGAAATACTTTCAGTATCTGAACAAACGCTATGGGAGTGGACAGGATGCAGCTGTTGATGAGACACAGACGAAAGAGTTAGAGCCTTATGCCCGCGCAGTACTCTATATCCTGGCGGAACGTAATCTTGTAGGAAACCTGTCGGAATCGTTGGCTTCGATGCTAACGGCACAGGTGCCTCTACCCAAACCGCTGATGGAATACATGAGTATGTTTGAAAGGGCTAAGAAGGAATATCCAAGCTATAATATACCGTTCTTTAATGTCAAGTTTGTAAAGAAGAACGGTAAGGAACGCATAGAACTGGTTGGCAAGGATAAGGATCTGCCATTGAGTGCTTGTTCGTCGGGCTTGCAGTCCGCTATACCGATGTTGATGGTGATAGATTATGCGCTGAAGACAGATAGCTTCAATTCATTTGTGATTGAGGAGCCAGAGCAGAACCTTTTCCCACAGAACCAGTTTGAGATGCTGGGCTTTGTAACATCACGCCTTTGGCATCCAAGTCAACGCAGACAGTTTATTATTACTACTCATAGTCCCTATATGCTATCGAGTCTGAATGTGCTGATGCTGGCATATAAACTTCACCACATTGACGAGGTTCGTGAAGAGGCTGAGAAAATTATTTTTCCTGGATATACTGTAAATCCTGATGATGTGTCAGTGTTTGCACTTGATCCCAATAGCGAGGTGTATTGCAAGAGTCTGATTTCGGAGAAAACGGGATTGGTGTCGGTAAATGAGTTGGATTCTGTATCAGAGGTAATTGGCGATGACTTTGACCGCCTCTATGATCTCTATCGTCAGGTTAATAAGAAGAAGTAGCAGACTATGGCAGTAAATCAACAGGCTATCGACAGGATTAAACTGGACGAGGCTTTTGCTACGGAGACTTACAAACCGTTCAATGAGTGTTGGACGGTCAGGATGGATAGTGAACTGATGGTGATTGACGATGATGAAGAGAAGTTTTCACGATTCACTGACAATCCTGATGATGAGCAGAAAGCCTTGATGGTGATTAATGAAAACAACAAGCAGATAGTCTTGCTCTCGATTGACAACAAGCTGATCAAGGAGCACAAGGGTGGAATATGTGATTGCGCCTTGTTTGATGACAAACAGTTTCGTTTTGTAGAGTTCAAAACGAATGCCTACGGTAATAGTACGGAGCAAGTGCGTGAAACATTTGATAAGGCTACCAGTCAGTTGAAGGAAACCATCCATGTGTTTAAGGATAGATTACAGAAGGTTGACGTCCAGTTTGAAGATGCCGTAACACTGAGGTGTCATGTGGTGGTGTCACAGCGTTTCCCGAAAAGTAGGGCTATCAAGCAGGAGTACCAGATTAGTTTCGCTGACGAAAACAACAATATCGGTTTGTTTTTCTCAGAAAAGGCCCATTGGGAAAAGCCGGAATAGTAATCTGAAATAATCTGAGCGAAATATAAGAGTGCTCGGTTCTCATTTTGAGAATCGAGCACTCTTTGTTTTGCGCTGTTTTTCAGCGAGTTATGTTTTATTTCTAAAATAATCTGAGATTATTCGCTCAGATTTGCCCAGATTATCAGCTTATGTACCTTTGCATCGTCTAAAAATGGAAACAACAACTCGATGGTGCTTTTTGACATACTTACATACGAAATAGATTCTGCTTTGAATTGTCGTTCATTGTTATTTTGGTTTTTCAAAAACATTAAAGGTCGCACTAAGGACGCGACGTAAAATAAATTAATGTATATGCAAACAAGAATCTGCAAAGTGATTGCACAGAGCGAGCCAACGTATGTGCAGTCGAAGAAAACAGAAAACGGCCAGTTGGCCAAGTGTTACATCCGTCTGCGCGAGCTGGGTGGCGATTATGGGGACGAATACCAGTGTGTCCTGCTGGGCAACATCGCTCTGTGCAAGTTCTCTGCTGGCAAGACAGTGGTAGCGACCCTCAGATTCTCGCTTCACGAAGCGAACGGAGCACTCTACCAGGACGTTGTGGCAACTGACATCGTTCCAATCAATTAAATTCATTAATTTCTGAGTTTTGACGGCACGAGTGAGGGAAGAGTACCAGGTTTAAATTGTCGACAACTAACTACTTCGCTCCTCCCGAATAATACTCAGGCTTAAAAATCAGAAACTATGAAAAGAAGAAAAACCATTAAGAGACAGGTAACGCTGGACGGTCTGCTGACCGTAGGCATGTTAGATAACGGACTGCGTATGGCAGATTTCATGTGCTGCGAGGACGTGCAGATGGAGCCGTTCATAACCAAATGCAAGGTGCAGGGGATGCGTGACGGCAACATGTATATCTCGGAACTGCCGAAAAGAGTCCGCAGCAAAGCCATCTTCCGCGATGACAACAGTTCGCTGACTAAAGGGCGCGACGGACGCTGGTACTTCTGCTTCTCGCTGGACGAGGAATGCATTTCGGAACTGCCCGAACAGCTTGTACGTCAAGCGACTGCGATTGCACATAAGGTGATACGAGAGCTAATTCATAATGCTTAATTCATAATTAATTATGATATACAGGATTTATTACGAGGGCAAGCGCAAGTTTGCCCTCCCCGTTAAGAACCGCGAGGAACTGATGGCGCTGCGCAACTCACAGCAGAATCTGGAGAACCTGCGCCGGGCGCGTCAGGGCGACGAGAAGGCTAAAGCAGACCTGCTGCAACTGGCGTATAACATCGGGCATGTGAACGGCCTGATTGCGGGCTGTAAGAGCATTGGCAGCTACTTCTTTCACGATGTGGACGCCTATGGACAAGAAGTTCAAAGTGTTCAAGACAACAGCTTGCTGACTTCCGAGGAATTGAAGGGCCTGATTCTGAGCAAGAAGGATGAGATAGGTCTGAAGATGCTGGAACGCTCAGCCAGCGGCGGTTGGCATTTGGTCTGCGAGCGTCGTCCGGGCACAACCATTCTGGAGAATCAGGTGCGTGTGGCAACGATTCTGAAAGTGGAAATGGACACGAGTGCGAAGGACTTGCAGCGGGTGGTGTTCTCGACCAGCGGCAGCGAGGAGGATTTGCCTTATCTGGACGACTGTCTCTTTGAGGAGCCTATGTCTGTTGAGGATTGCGAGGCCGAATACGAACGCCTGCATGAGCGTCAGCGTCGGGGTGAAGAGGATGTTCCAGCAGGGGCGAAGAAGGCGAACAAGCACTACAGACCTTGGGAAGATTCTGGAGCTACGGAACAAAGGAGTCAAGGAACTACGGAATCCGTAAGTTCTGAAATCCGTGAATCAGTTATTCCTGCGTCGTTTCCGACGCACTATCACGGCATCCCGTTTTCCGCCATCATCGCGAAGTACTGGGAGGTGAACAACCGCGGGTTTGAGCCTACGCAGGGCGACCGCGACACGCTGACATATCAGCTGGCCTGCGACCTCAGGCATATCTGCGGCCGCTCGTTTGAGTGGCTCGATCAGGTTATTCCCTGCTACGACGGCTTCCCGTTGGAAGAGAAGCGCGCGAAGATCAAGAGCGCTTTAAGTTCAGAATTCAATGGCTTCCCGATGAGGCTGAGGAATGTGCTGAACGCGCTACAGACCCACCCCCAGACTCAGGCCCCCTTTTCGTCCCCCGAGGGGGACACGTTAGATGAGGATGAGTCTATAGAAGCCCCCTCGGGGGCAGTATGGGGGGCCTCACGCTTGCCCCAAGGCATCAAAGACTCCATCGCTGCCGTAGGCCCTCAGCTGACAATGCCGATAGTTACGGCCATCTGTCCCTGCATAGGGGCGCTGGCTACAGGCGTGACGCTCGACGTCCACGGGCAGAAGAAGGGGCTGAACCTCATCGCCTACATCGCGGGTGATTTCGCCAGCGGCAAGGGCGGCATCGACCCCGTAGTGGAGGCTTGGATGAGCGAGGTGACGGCAATAGACAAGATGTATCAGATGCAGGAGGACGAGTGGCGCGCCAAGAAACGTGCGGCGAAGAACAAGAAAGAACAGCCCGAGGAGCCGAAGCTGCCCGTGCGCTGCCTGACGCTGAACAACACCGTTGCCAATCTGGCCGAGCGACTGGCCAACACCGAGGGCAAGCACGCCTTCTCGTTCACTCCCGAGGCCGACACGGTGGCACAGAAGTGGAAATCGACGATGAGCGACTTCTCCGTGATGCTGCGCCAGAGCTACGACGGCACCAAATACGAGCGCGAAGCCCGCTCGGCCGAGGCCGTGAATGTGCATATCGAACAGCTGCTGTGGAACGTGACGATGTGCGGCACACCCGATGCCCTCTACCGTGTGGTCTCGAACTACACCGACGGGTTTCAGAGCCGTATCGCCATTGCCCGCACGCCCGACAACACCTTCGCGCCGCTGGAGGACAAGCCGCCTGTGCTGACCGGCCGCCAGCGCGAGCGCATACAGCAGATAGCACACCTGCTGCCGCTGATGTACGGCGAGGTAGTGCTGCCGAAACTGGAGGCGAAGGGTCGCGAATGGGTGGAGCGCATCCGTGTGGAAACGATGAAGAACGACGACCGTGTGCGTGCCCGTCAGCGCTTCCGCGTCTGCGTTACGGCCCAAAGGATGACCTGCTGCCTGATGCTCTGCAAGGTGTGCGAGATGCTGATTCAGAAGCACGGGCTCAGCGGAGCCGAGACACGTCTGAAGCAACACCCGAACCTGTGGAAGGAACTCTTGCTTAAGGCGCAGACGCCCACGATGCTGGAGGCCTACGACGTGATAGCCGACTCGCTATTGGAGAACGCCCTCTATTTCTTCCGCGACCGCATAGAGAACGCTTTCCAGAGTCGCGACTACGCAGGCAACCTGAGCGGCGATCGCACCAAGCGCGGCAAGAACGACTCCATCTTTGCGCGGCTTGATGTTCAGTTCACGTTCGAGCAGGCCATGCAGCAATCGGTAGCAGTGAAGGGTGCCGGAGTGAATCAGAACTCCGTCCGTCAGATGCTGAAGAACTGGCGCAAGCAGGGCCTTGTGGTGCAGGAAGAGGATGGAAAGTACAGGAAGATGTAGGGCCCCCTATAATCCCCCCGGCGGGGGATGTTGGTCAAAGTGGTCAAGGTCAAAATGGTCAAAATCATTTTCAACTTCAAATCGTAAAATTGTAAATCTTTAAATCGTCAAATAAAGAGGTGGAAATCTTCCTTAAACGAATTGCAAAGCGCAAAGACTACACGATAGGTAGACTTGAAATAGAAACGCCCCTCGACGCTGAGGGGCAGGGGATGGGCTCCAGTTATTTTTGTGATACGCTGGAGCCGCCCGCGCTGGAAATGAAAACGTCAGTCGCTAAAGATGCTGTGCTGCGCTCACCCAGAAAGGCGGCATCGCTCAAACCGTTCGCCATACCCGAAGGGCGTTACCCGGTGGTCATCACGTGGTCGCCGCGCTTCAAACAATGGCTGCCGCTGCTGCTCCGCGTCCCGATGTTCGATGGCATCCGCATCCACGCAGGCAACACTCTGCAACACACCGAAGGCTGCATCCTCGTAGGGCAGAACCGCAAGGTCGGGCAGGTGTTGGACTCCCGCCTGTGGCTCCATCGCCTGAAACAAAAGATTGTGGAAGCGAAGGAACGCGGCGAAGGTGTTTGGATTACAATTGACAGTTGACGAGTTGACAATCGATTTATCAGATAAACGTTCTGTATATAAGCGAAGAGGTTGACCGCGTGGCCAACCTCTTTATGTTTTTAACTTGTCAACTGTCAACTGTCAACTGTCCACCCCCACCGGGGGAAGGGGGGGCATTAGTCCTTGATGAGGCAGTGGCCTGTCATGTCCTTGGGCTGCTTGAGGCCCATGATGTGGAGGATAGAGGGTGCTACGTCGGCAAGGATGCCGTTCTCGACTTTGGCCTGAGTGTTCTCTGTGACGTAGATGAAGGGAACGGGGTTGAGGCTGTGGGCTGTGTTGGGTGTGCCGTCGGGGTTGATGGCGTTGTCGGCGTTGCCGTGGTCGGCGATGATGATGACCTCGTAGTCGCCCATGGCTTTGGCGGTCTCCACTACTTCCTTGACGCAGGCATCAACGGCAACGACGGCTTTCTCGATGGCCTCATAGACTCCGGTGTGGCCCACCATGTCGCCGTTGGCGAAGTTGATGACGATGAAGTCGTACTTGTCCTCCTTGATGGCTGCGACGAGCTTGTCCTTGACCTCATAGGCTGACATCTCGGGCTTGAGGTCGTAGGTGGCTACCTTCGGACTGGCCACGAGGATGCGGTCTTCGCCCTCGTAGGGCTGCTCGCGTCCGCCGTTGAAGAAGAATGTGACGTGTGCGTACTTCTCGGTCTCGGCTGTGTGGAGCTGCTTGAGTCCCTGATTGCTGATGTACTCGCCGAGGGTGTTCTCCACGTTCTCCTTGGGGAAGAGGATGTGCACGCCCTTGAACGATGCGTCGTAGGGGGTCATGCAGTAGTACTGCAGGCCGGGGATAGTCTTCATTCCCTGCTCGGGCATATCCTGCTGAGTGAGGACTATGGTGAGCTCCTTGGCGCGGTCGTTGCGGTAGTTGAAGAAGATGATGACGTCGCCCTCCTTGATGGTGCCGTCGATGTTGGCGTTGTTGATGGGTTTGATGAACTCGTCGGTGACGCCGTCGGCGTAGCTGAGTTCCATGGCCTCAATCAAGTCCTTGGCCTGATAGCCTTCGCCGGAGATGAGCAGGTCGTAGGCTATCTTGACGCGTTCCCAGCGCTTGTCGCGGTCCATGGCGTAGAAGCGGCCAATGATGCTGGCTATGGCAGCTCCGGTCTGCTGGCATTTGTCCTGCAGCTGGCGGATGAAACCGATGCCGGACTTCGGGTCGGTGTCGCGGCCGTCCATGAAGCAGTGGATGAATGTCTTCTGCACCTTGTACTCTTTGGAGATGTCGCAGAGCTTGAAGAGGTGTTCGAGGCTGGAGTGCACGCCGCCGTCGGAGGTGAGGCCCATGAAGTGCACGGCTTTGCCTTCGCGCACGGCGTAGTTGAATGCGCTTTGGATCTCGGGGTTCTCAAGGATTGAACCGTCCTTGCAGGCGCGGTTGATTTTCACGAGGTCCTGATAGACGACGCGTCCGGCGCCGATGTTGAGGTGACCCACTTCGGAGTTGCCCATCTGTCCGTCGGGCAGTCCGACGTTCTCGCCGCTGGCCTGGAGCTGGCTGTTGGGGTAGGTCTTGTTGAGATAGTCCATGTAAGGCGTGGGCGTCTGGTAGATGACGTCGCCTTTTCCTTTGTTTCCGATGCCCCATCCGTCGAGGATCATCAGTAGAGCTTTCTTTGCCATAATATTTATTGTTTAGGGTCCACCCCCGTCCCCTCCCAAGGGAGGGGGGATATGGGGGTAGAGCGGTTTATAGTTTTTGAGTTGCGGGTGCAAAGGTACAATTAATTCATAATTCTTAATTCATAATGCATAATTTTTTCTCTTTTCACTCATTTTTTCTCCTTAACATTTTACATTTTACATTATAAATTGTACCTTTGCCGCCGCTAAACCATACAATAAAAGTAAATGGACGATTATCACCCGGAGAATTATCAATTCTAAGGGGGCGGAGTTAGCAGCAGATGTGCGGCTCCCGCTTCCCTGAAAAAAGCATGGAGGAACCGCCAGATGCGAACATACTGGAACACAAAGAACGGTCTGCACACGCTGGACCAATGGCAGCCGGACTGCTGGGTACAGGTCACCTGCCCGACACAGGACGATGCCCATTTCCTGCAGGAAGAGCTGCATATCCCTGACTATTTTATCGATGACATCGCAGATACCGACGAGCGAGCCCGCTATGAGTTCGACGACGGCTGGATGCTCATTATCCTGCGTATCCCTTATGTCAAGGAGGTGCGCTCGCGAACACCATATACCACTATCCCTCTGGGTATAATCCTGAACAAGGAGGTGTGCATTACGGTTTGCCATTTCGAGACGAACATGATGATAGACTTCGTCACCTTCCAGCAGAAGCGCGGCGTAGGCTTCACCGACTCGGTAGATATGGTGTTCCGCCTGTTCCTCTCCTCGGCGGTGTGGTATCTGAAACGTCTGAAACAGATCAACGCCCTCATCGAGGCCGCCAAACAGCATCTGGACCGCAAGGTGGACAATGTGGACCTGATCAGTCTGAGCCGACTGCAGGACAGTCTGACTTATTTTGCCACTTCAATCAGAGGCAACGAGACCCTGCTCTCGAAACTGAAATTCAAGCTGCCGGTGGATGAACTGGATGCCGACCTGATTGAGGACGTGAACATCGAGATGAACCAGGCGCGTGAGACTACGAACATCTACACGAACATCCTGGACTCAACTATGGACACCTACGCAAACATTATTAATAATAATATGTCCACGGTGATGAAGACACTCACGCTGGTGAGCATGTTCCTGATGGTGCCGACGTTGATAGCCAGCTTCTTCGGAATGAATCTGGTCAACGGAATGGAGACAAGTCCCATCGGTTTCCCCTTCGCTGTGGCACTTTCTGTGTTGCTAACAGCCGCTTTTTGGTGGTACGCAAGGCATAAAACATGGATTTAATGCAATTTTTTGCCAATTTGTTAGGCCAATTCAACATTTTTGCCGTAATTTGCAGCACTTTACGTGAACGAGTTTATCTCAAATAAAAACACAAGACTATGACTGAGAACGAAGAACTGCAGCCCACAATGACCCCGGAGGCCGAGGCCGCAGAAACATCAAAGGAGCAGGCTGCCCCTCAGGTAGAGGCACAGACTGCAGAGACAACCACTGAATCAACAGTTGAAACTGAGGCTCCCGCAGCCGCAGAAGAACCCGTAATCGAGGAGGCTCCCGTAGCTGAGGCAGCTCCCGCTGAAGAACCCGCAGCTGAGGCAGCTCCCGCTGAAGAGCCTGCAGCCGCAGAGCCTGCAGAACCCGTTGCAGCCGAGACGGAGGACGCTGCCGAGGACAAAGTAATTTACGAAACCAAAGAGCAAGTGCTGGAGCGTCTGGATGCCATCCGCGAAGCCGGCGACGGCGGCGACCGTCAGGAGCTCGACCTGCTGAAGCAGGTATTCTATAAATTCCACAAGGCCGACCAGCTGGCCGCCCGCAACGCCTTTATCGAGGCTGGAGGGAACGTGGAGGACTATCGTCCAGAACCCGATGTGCTGGAAGAGAACTTCAAGGCTGCGATGCAGACTATTCGCGACCAGCGCGCTAAACTAGCCGAAGAGGCCGAGCACCAGAAGGAAGAGAATCTGGCACGCAAGCTCTCTATCATAGAACGCATCAAACAGCTCGCCACCTCACCCGAGGAGGCCAACAGCCATTTCGATGAGTTCAAGCAGTTGCAGGCTGAGTGGAAGGAAATCAAGGCCGTTCCGGCAGAGAAAGCCACCGAGGTGTGGAAGACCTTCCAGCTCTATGTGGAGCAGTTCTACGACCAGCTGAAACTGCATATTGAAGCACGCGAATACGACTTCCGCAAGAATCTCGAGGCCAAGACCCGCCTGATTGAGGCTGCTGAGCGTCTGGCCGATGAGACAGATATAATCACCGCTTTCAACAAACTTCAGGCCCTGCACGCCGACTACAAGGAAATCGGCCCCGTGGCCAAGGATCTGCGCGAAAGCATCTGGGAGCGTTTCAAGGCTGCCAGCACCGTGATAAACAAACGTCATCAGGAACATTTCGAGGCTATCAAAGCACGCGAAGAGGCAAATCTCACCCGCAAGACGGAGTTGTGCGAGCAGGTGGAAGCGATTGATACCGCTGCCCTCACATCCTTCGCCCTGTGGGACGAGAAGACCAAGGAGGTTCTGGCTCTGCAGGCCGAGTGGAAGACCATAGGCTACGCTCCGCAGAAGATGAACCAGCGTGTGTTCGACCGCTTCCGCGTGGCCTGCGACCATTTCTTCACCGCCAAGGCCGAGTTCTTCAAGACCATCAAGGACGAACAGTCCGAGAATCTGGAACAGAAGCGTAAGCTGGTTGAAGAGGCCGAGGCTCTGCAGGAGAGCACCGAGTGGCGCAAGACCACAGACAAGCTGATAGACCTGCAGAAGCGATGGAAGGCCATCGGGGCTGTGCCTCGCAAGTATAGCGAGCAGTTGTGGAAGCGCTTCACCGCCGCCTGTGACCATTTCTTCGAGGCCAAGCAGGCTGCAACAGCCAGCGCCCGCAGCGAGGAGCAGGCCAACCTCAGCGCCAAGCGCGACATCATAGAACAACTGAAGGCTCTCGCCGAGGATGCCGCTTCTGCAACCATCGATCAGGTGCGCCAGCTCCAGCAGCAATGGAACGAGGTCGGACATGTGCCTTTCCGCGACAAGGACAAGGTGTATGCCGCCTATCGTGAGATCACCGACCAGCTCTACAAGCAGTTTGGTCAGAGCGCCGCCCGCCGCCGTCTCGAGGGATTCCAGAAGACTATCCGCCGCGCAGCAGATCAGGGCGGAAGCGCATTGGCACGCGAGAAGGAGCGTCTGCTCCGCATCTACGAGCAGCAGAAGGCCGAGATTCAGACCTACGAGACGAACCTCACCTTCCTCAGCGCCAAGAGCAAGAGCGGTAACAGCCTGGTGGCGGAACTGACCAAGAAGGTCGAGAAGCTCAAGGGCGAACTCTCTCTCCTGGCCGAGAAAATCAAGGCCGTGGATGCAGAGATG
>Ga0247610_10004751_pt1 | contig 14457 bp, 14 predicted proteins | sample 174DNAGHGhighgp2_FD_193483 | JGI IMG/M metagenome (GOLD analysis project Ga0247610, IMG submission 193483) | Sheep rumen microbial communities from Palmerston North, Manawatu-Wanganui, New Zealand - 1742 DNA GHGhigh gp2 | ecosystem: Host-associated > Mammals > Digestive system > Stomach > Rumen... | reverse complement strand
CGCTTTATTGTTTTATGACGTAAAAGCAAAAAACATGCCAAACATCAACTATTATTATCATTGCACCAGTACCTACGGATACAAAACAGTTCCGAATATACCGCTTATGACACACACAAATACTATGTAACGCTAGCTAGCCATACAACAAAGGCAACAAATAGGGCAATTACAACTATTATAAAAATGCGCTCCGACCAAGTCATGGGGCCAACAGCCTCCTTATATTTTTTCCAATTCTCATCAGCCTGAGCCTTATCGACTGAGGCAACCATTTTGGAGCCAGCCGACTTAATGACAGTTACTATCAGGAAAATGATAAGTGCTAAACCTATCAGAAGACCTGTCTCTGGAGATGTAATGAAGTACCACATATATAAAATACTATGTAATCATGGCCAAACCAAAAGCCACAGCAACTATAATAGCAATCAGGATGACAGAAACGAGGCGTTCCTCCCACGTCATCGGTCCGACCTGTTTTTTAAACTCCCTCCACGTCATGGTCTTTGTATGATCTACCGTATCAGGACTTCTTGCGGCAGATTTTAACCCCGTCCAGATCAATACTCCTATGAGTATCAGACCTAACAGAAGACCAGCTTCGGGGGAAATGAAGAATGCCATCATAACCAAATTCTTTTTTTACGTGCCCCAATTGTCACGTTTATTTTAACATAAAATCTATGTCCTTGTATTTTTCCTTTAGTTTGTTATATTCTTCACGCTCCTCATCCATTGCTTTCTCAAGGATTACAATATCATTGTTTTCAAGCGCTTTATTAATAACAGGTTCATATCTTTTGCTAATTTCCAAGAATTCTCCCCCATACTCTTCACGTCTTTTCATATAATACTCTTTCTTTTCCAAGGGTAGCGTATTGAGGAACTCGTTTAGTAGTTTTCGTTTCTCTTCACGATATATTTTATACTCTTCTTCAAAGTTTTCATACTTCCAATCAAAGTATGCTTTGCACTTGACGGGATCATTTAATGTCTCAACGTCAATCTTGTTTGTTTGTAAAAATCTCAAGTCCTTCATTTTATATTACGGATATCTTTAATTGTTTTCCATCACTATCTTTCGCTCCTCGTCTGTCAATCCGTAAAGGTCAAACACTCGTTGATCTATCTCGTTGTCAGTAGCCTTTATCTGTTCTGAGAGTTCTTGGCAGGCTTCGCGATATTGGCTGAAGTATTCCTCCCACTCATCTTGCTGTACCAATAAAAGTTTGATTTTCTGTTTCTTCAGTTCTGCCACAAAGCCCTTGAAGTCCAATTGGTCAAACGTCTGCAAAGCTGATGTTATCTTTATGCCCTCAAAGTTCTCACTCAAACGACGAAGGAAACGGCTACGTTTCTCCTGAAGTGCTTTATTCAAAGCCAACATCTTGTCTATTATGCCAGACAACTTATTACCAATCTCATTGTCCAATGGAGGAATAGGAATCTGCTCAAAATATTGTGGTTTCACCTCAATATATCCACCATTTCTAACCACGCATATAGAAGAAAGGAATAGCCATACAATTCTTGAGTTAAGGACAGCTAGAAGAGCCTTGTTATTAGTGGGCAGCATACATGCAGGAGCTGATATTACTGTTCCTTTATCATCCCAACTGAATTTATTTGAATTCTGCAAATTTCCCCAAATAATCTTTGGTTGGTAGAACAAAGATTGGTATGCACAGTTCCTGAGATTATAAGGAGTATTTCCTTTATCGCATCGTTTACTTAGTTGTGGTTCAAAACTACCTAAATAATCTTTTACTGCAGGATACTGATTAATATCCATAGCAGGGATATCGTCATATCCATTATGGGTACAAATCAAATATTTCTGTAGTTGTTGGTTGCACCACTTCTGCAAATCCTTGCCCTCATAAATAGGTTTTATTATCTCATCGGATTTTGAATCTTTATTATTTAAGAGCTCTCTTGTTTCTTCATTAATGATGAAAGCATCATTTAATCCAGTGAGAAGCCCTCTATAACATTTACCATATTGATCCTTAACAGACTTGAAGCTAGATATCTTTTTTATCACTTTTGACATTTCAGCGCTCTGGAAGCTCCAACTATCGCTGTCAAGTTCATTCTGTTCAACCACCTTAGTAGGTGCAGAACTGATAATCACATTCCCTTGCATTTCCTTTGGTATTTTAGTATATACAAAGGTATGTTTTCCCTCTTTTCTCTTAGACAAGAGAAGTATTATCGGATAAGTTGTTGCGCCTTCAAATATCTGCACTTCAGTAAAGTCAACATAGCCCTCTATTGTTGTGCCAGTCTGAACATAATTACGAAGAGTTTTGCCTGCTGAAGTCTTATCAAAGGTATTAGAGATAAAGCCAAACAATCCATTGTTGTTTAACATACTCATACCTTTCTCATAAAAATAAGAAAACAAATCACCATCAGGATTAAACACCTTGTAATTGTCACGATAGTACTCCATATCTTTTTGAGCAATTATCTCTGCCCTAACATACGGCGGATTACCAATCACAACATCAAAACCACCCTTCTCAAATACTTTCGGGAATTCCTTCTGCCAGTTGAACGATTTGGGGCCAGCGATTTCAGGATCACTGATGAGCGAGTTTCCACATTTTATATTTTCGCTGAGGGTATTGAGCTTGCGATGTGGCTTAGCAGTGCGTAGCCAAAGGGCCAACTGCGCTATTTCCACACTCTCCTCGTTGATATCAACACCAAAGAGATTGTTTTCGAGAATGCTGTTTTCTACATCCTGGAACACCAGCGACGCTCCAGCCACCTTAGCCTCCATCTCGTCAATCAAATGATGCTCAGCCATCAGGAACTGCAAAGCTGCATTAAGAAAAGCGCCACTACCACAAGCAGGGTCGAGAATCGTAATCTGCAAGAGCCAGTCACGATATTGATGCAACTGATCCAACAGGCGTTTCTTGGTCTGCATCTGGCGACGATGATCTGAATAATACTCTGCCTCATCGATATGGAGTTCAGCTTTCTTCTCAGCACAAAGTCGGCCAACGGTATTCTCCACAATGTATTTTGTGATATATTGGGGCGTATAGAAAACACCATCCTGCTTTCGCTTGGAGGTTTGTGGAGTAGTTCCCTGAGATATCTGCTGCGACACCTCTTCAATCTCTGACAACGAGTTTTCAAAGATATGACCGAGGATGTTCACATCTACGTCGCTCTGATAATCGTATTCTGACAGCTTTCGAGTATGGATAAGCAGTAAATCGTCGGATATAGAGATGCTATCAAGCACGGCATCAGGTTTGAACAGACCGCCATTATAAGCAAATACATCGAAAGGCTTACCCTGATGACCTTCATCGAGGTAGCTAAAGTATTGTCGAATGCGGTTATAGAGTGGCACGTAGGCATCAGCATCCCTTAACGTCTCCCAAAGACTGATAATCTTTACCATCGAATTAGGCTGCAACAGTCCGCAGTCCTCTGCAAAGAAGATAAAGAGCAAACGGTCTAAAAGTTTCTGGGTTTTCTTAAACAACAGCAGTTGCCAATCCTTTTCGTTCGCAGCCCACTGGTTATCCTCAGTATATTGATTCTGTTCAAGAATATCAGCAAAAAGCACTCGCTTGAATTGCGAGTAATCCTTATAAAGCGCATTAGTAATCTTATCTTCGCTCGATACAGATTCTTCTTTCAACTTGATGGCGCAACCCTGCTTTACCTGCTCCCAAGCCAAACAAAGATATAGCTCACGAAAATCATCTTCATTGAGCGTAAACAGATGCCACTCTCTATAATCAATTGTATTATCGATATACAGGCGCAACTTCTCGAAATTGGAGATAATAACCAATCTTGTGCCCTGATGCTGATTCTTGTAACCAAAAGCCTGAGCCTCAATGCGTGAAAGATCTGTCGTTTTGTGGTCTTTCAACTCTATAACGCCAATTACCTTGCCATCTTTCTGTATGGCGCCATCAGCCTTCTTCGAGTTTGTCTCGTTCTTCTTCTCCGTTATCAGGTTATAGTTGGGCGAAGGATTAAGTGTATAACCAAGTACATTTACAAACAGTTCGCGAAGGAAACCTTCTTGGAATTGTTCCTCCTTTGATTGCAGTATATTAGCCTGTATCTGAGCATCAAGGAAATAAGTTTGGAACTTGTTCCAAGCCTCACTAACCACTTCGTCGTTAAGCAGTCCTAAGTATTTCTTGATGATGGTCTTCTGAAATAGCATACTTATATAAGTTTTTAGATTATTGCAAAGATACAAATAAAATCGGAAATAAAGAAAAACTTAGCAAGAAAAATCGTCTTGCAATAAAAAAAAAGTCCCAAATTATTTGGAACTTTCAGGATCACATGGGATATATCTCTTTAATATAAGCAGCAGCTTTTGGCTCGTCGAACTTGTAGATTTCCATCATCAAAAACTTAGCAAACTCACGCCAGGCAAACTTTCTTACTCCCATACGTGCTGCTATCTCGCGGACCGTCTTTACCAATTCCGGAAATTCTTTGAACTCAGGATCTCGCTCTGCCATACGGTTAAGATAACGAGATATAGGCTCGTGCGACTCCACCCCGTATTTCTCCCAATAGTCGGCATCGTAAAGTGACGCAATCCCCATCTTCATAAAAATCATACTGATGGTCATACTGAGTTTCATGCCATTCACCTGATAACTTGTGTCGACACCAACCGACTGCAACTTTTCGAGTCTATCATGAACAGCCTTGGTAATATCGCCTATACCGCCTATTCCTTCTAATCTACGTGCAGTAATCTCTACAGGTTCAAACTGACTAAGATCTCCGAGTGAACGAACACGCTCTGTTCTAGCAGATTGCGCCTTAGACAGCTGAGCATCAGTTAAGATGGTACGCACCTCGAAAACATTCTCGTTTCCCGATCGGCGAATACCATATCCTGTGCAATCGGTGGTGATGCGAACAGCAATTCGCTCATGTCCATTTTCATCTTTGTCCATCGGACTGACAGTGAATGAGCGAGTGGAACTTGTAAACTTCATCAGCAACTCATCCTTGTTGTCGCTTACACCCATGCGCTCAGCATAGCGTTGAAAAAAGTGAGGGGTAAATATCAAGACGCAATTCATACCTTCATTGCTACAACTATTGCTAAAGCCAACCATAAACAGACCTATAGAACTGGCCGTCTCATAGTAACAGAAACAACTTGGCATAGCATTGGATGCATAACTGTCGGGATAGTAAGTAGCATTCTCAAAACATATCCAGCGGTTACCCTCCTGCGAGGTATAGTATACTGGTTTAGAATTGATTGTACACTGCGAAAAAGCGCATCGACGCAACAGATCGTCGCGCATAGCTTCGTATCGTTTTTCGCCACCATACTGCTTAATCATCCAGTACTTAGCCTTTTCGTATTCTTTAGACAAGGTGGCCCACAAAACGTCTGATGGGGTATTTAAATTAATCATTTCTATTCTTCCTTTATTATTGAGCCTGCAAATGTAGTGCAATTTTCTGAGATAGCCAAAGGAAAAGAGAACTTTTTATAGGAAAGTACAGATAGCAACGTAGCAACATAGCAACATCCCGTGTTTATAATATAGGCAATACATAGTGAATGGCAGACTGCGGGGGCAAGAAGGGGAGAATAAAATTAATATATTAATTTTATATATAATAATATATATTATAATATATATTATTATATATAAAATAGAAGCGCCAGTCTACTGTATGCAAAAATACGTCATGTTGCGATGTTGCTATGTTGCGATGTTGCTACCCTGATGAATACGAGGTGGCACTTATCGGGGCGATATCCGTAACTTTTGAGGGCACGAAATTACGCTTCGTGGGGCATGAAGTGGTAGTACCTATTTATTAACACCATTTAACGAAATAAACGGATAAATTATTTCGGTATTACAATATATAGTCGTACCTTTGCACTTGTAATCAAGAGATTGCAGGTGCGAGTAAGGACGGCGGCTCGGCAAAAGCGAACAAGTTCGATAGTCTAATCCATCGGGTAGACAACACCCATGCGACGGCGAAGTTCGTCCATCTGGGCCATGATATACATGGTTTCGGACAGGGGCATAGCCTCAGTCTCCAGTTTGCCTTCGAGCAGGGCCTGGCGACAGGCTTGGAACTCGTACTCATAACCAGTAATCTGCTGGGGAACATGAATGGTCTCGACGTATGTACGGTCGGGGCCATTTACTGTAACGGTCTGAGGATTGTTGATATTGTCGATGATGAGATTGCCCTGGGTACCGGCTATCACGCCGATATTATCGCCCACGCAGCTGGCACTGCTCTGCAGGTTGCACAGCAACTGACCATCGCTGCCACCATCCAGCACCAGTGTGATGGCATTGGTGATGTCCATGCCGGTATCGCTCTTAACACAACTGCACTGCATGCTGCTTACGGGCAGTGGGAAGAACATACGCACAAAGTTGAGTGCGTAGACACCAAGGTCGAGCAATGCGCCACCACATAGTTCGGGCAACATGATGCGGGGCTTGTTGCCCATAGAGTAGCCCAGAGTGGCTGTGACCAGTCGTGGTGTGCCTATGCGACCGCTACTGATGAGCGTGCAAACGGTGTCAACAATGGGTTGATAGCGTGTCCACACAGCCTCAGCCAGAAACACATGTCGCTCGCGGGCGATTCGTATAATCTCGTCAGCCTCGCGACAGTTGGCCATAAAGGCCTTCTCTACCAGACAGGGTTTATCGGCCATCAGGGCCTGACGGGTAACATCGTAGTGATGCGAATGAGGTGTGGCCACATATACCAGGTCTACATTCTCATCGGCTATCAACTGAGCGTAGCTGCCATAGGCACGGGGCACGCCCCACTTGGCAGCAAACTCATCAGCCTTAGCCTGCGATCGCGAAGCTATGGCGTAAATCATGCAATCATCGAGTCCGTTTAGTGTGATGGCAGCCTTCTCGGCTATCCAACCTGCGCCAATAACTCCCACGCGCAAAATCTTGTCTTCCTTCATCGTTAGTGTCAGTTTAATTAAATATGCCGCAAAGATAGCGAATTATTTCGTTATCTCAAAGAGTTTTTCCGAATTTTTATGAGCATAGCGGTTTTATACCAGCGGGCCGTTGCCATGCCCAATGTGGATATCTACAGAACGCAGAATAGCACTGGTGATATAATCCTTGGCCTGCGCTACGGCATCGGGCAGCGTGCAGCCCAAGGCCAGATACGAGGCGATGGCACTGGAGAGTGTGCAACCTGTACCGTGCAGATTGCGGCTGCGGATCTTAGGTGTGGTATACTCGTATGTGGTGCCATCGGGCATATAGAGAATGTCTGTCATCATGTTGCTGTCGGCATGACCACCCTTGATAAGGTATGCAGCACTGAGACTATGCACATCTATGCGGTCAGCCTCGGGCAGATTGGGGGTGATGAGTGTACAGAGCGGAAACAGATGCTGAGCGATGTAGTTGATAGCATCAGGATCCATCAGGGGATAGCCGCTGGTTGAAATCATCACGGGGTCGTATACTATCGGCACACGGACATCGTGCAGCTCACGTACGATAGCTGCAGCCGCATACCAGTCGGGTATCATACCTATCTTAACAGCGCTTGGTCGCAGGTCGGATAATACAGATTGTAATTGCGAGGCCACCACATCGGCAGGGACAGCCATTGCCGACTGTACACCCAACGTATTCTGCGAGGTGATAGATGTGATGACTGTAGCACCATAACAACCGCAGGCTGTGATGGTCTTGAGGTCTTGCTGAATGCCGGCACCACCCGATGGGTCGCTACCGGCTATGGTCAATACTATCTCCATGCGTCGCCTAGGATCATGGCTCCTCCGAAGCCCATTTGTAATACATCTGGTACACGATTAAAGGTTACTCCGCCCAAGGCCATCACTCGGTCGTCGATGAGATGCTGCGTATGTGCTGCAGCTATCACATCGCGGGTAAAGGCAGAACGATAACCACGTTTAGAAATGCTGTCATAGATTGGACTAAGACTCATATATGCATATGACTGGCGGCGACATTCGGCCAACTCGCGGAACGAGTGGCACGATATGCTGACAGCCCCACTCCACTCTGATGGCGGCTGGGGATTACGGCTGTTTAGATGTACGCCGTGCAACCCATATTTCACTGCCAACGAAAAGTGGTCGTGAAGCACCAGACGAGAGTAGAGCTCAGAGGGAATGTATGTCAAAAGGCGCTCTACCTCGTTCTGGTGTGATTGAGGCTTACGGATATGTATCAGGTCGGCCCTGCCGCTATTTAGCATATCCACGATGCGCGATGCTTCGCCATCAAAGAAATCAGGGCGGGTAATTACTATTATCATACGCACTTCTTGTATAAGTCGAACGAAGCGTCCCAATCCTTCCAGACTGGTTCGCGGCCCAGTTCCTTCAATCGGGCGTTGATGACCTTGGCTGTACGTTCATCGCTGACGGTGAACTGCTCCAGAGCCTGGGGATAGGTGTGATAGCCTCCAGGATTGACATGACTCTCGGCCGACATGGTGGTGACGCCCAGTGTGCACATATTGTCGCGGATGTATGCTGGCTCGCGGGTGCTGTAGGATATGTCGACATCATGGTCGAAGATACGCATAGCGAATGTGGCCTGAGCCAACTCGCGGTCAGTCATCAGGCAGTTAGGCTGGAAACCCTCGTTCTGCGCAGGTCGCATGCGGGGGAAGTTAATCGAGTACTTAGTGCGCCAGTAGTGCTTCTGCAGGTAGCGCAGGTGATAGGCCATCATGGTGACATCAGTGCGCCACTCTTTCTCAAGTCCGATGAGCACACCCATACCGATGGAGTGAACACCCGCCTGCCCCATCCGGTCGAACCCGTCGCAACGCCACTCAAAACGGCTCTTCATGCCGCGAGGATGGTACAACTGGTAGTGGTCACGATTGTAGGTCTCCTGGAAACAGATCACTCCATTCAGGCCGTGGTGGGTCAGTTCGCGATATTCTTCCATCTTGAGCGGCATCACCTCTATCTTGATATTCGAGAAGTAACGCTTGGCTATGTCGATGGCCTTGGCCAGATAGGGCACGCCTGCCTTGGCAGGATTCTCACCTGTGACCAGCAGGATATTCTCAAACGGCGCCAACTTTTTGATGGCACGGTATTCGTCCTCAATCTGTTCGGGAGTGAGGATGGTGCGAGCCATGGGGTTTTCGCGATGGAAACCGCAGTACACACACGAGTTAGAGCAAGAGTTGGTGATGTACAGCGGGATAAACATCGACATAGTCCGTCCGAATCGCTCCTCAGTATATCGACGCGAAAGACGGGCCATCTGCTCTAGGTAAGGTTCGGCAGCAGGCGACAAGAGCGCCATAAAGTCGTTCACATCGCAGCGACTCTTACTGAGTGCGCGACGCACATCGGTATCAGTCATCCGGGCAATGCGCTCGGTGGTTTCCTGCCAACTGATATTCTTTAATTCGTCTGAAAACATATCGTTATTTTGATTTACAAGGTTGAAAAGCGTATTCCTTTAGTTCATGGATAGTGGGACTGGTGCCGCAGAGGGCACAGTCGTCGCGATGAGCAAAGCCATAGCGCTGCCATTGCATCGACAGGGCATCGAAGGTGAGCAGCGAATCAGTGAGCAGATTGCCCACGCCAGCCAGATATTTTATGCACTCAGTGGCCTGCACTGTGCCCAGCATACCTGCTATTGAACCCAGCACACCCACCATGGCACAGGTCTCTACATCGCTCTGCGCTGGAGGCTCAGGAAACAGGCAGCGATAGCACGCCGAACCTGGCACGTGGGTCATCAACTGACCACTATAGCGACTGATGCCGCCCATCGTGTAGGCCTTACCCAACATCACGCAAGCATCGTTTACAAGATACTTGGTAGCAAAGTTATCAGTGCCATCGATAACGAAGTCGTAGGGGTGAATCAGTTCGAGGGCATTGGCCTCGCTAAGGTAGGTCTCGTAGGCTATCACCTGTATGTCGGGATTGATGGCCAGCATACGTTCGCGCGCCACTTCTACCTTTGGGCGACCCACATCGGGAGTGCTGTGCAGTACCTGGCGCTGAAGATTGGTGATGCTCACAGTGTCACCATCCACCACGCCAATGGTGCCCACACCAGCTGCCGCAAGATACAGGGCCACGGGCGAGCCCAAGCCGCCTGCACCCACCATCAGCACTTTTGCTTGCAGCAGCCTGCCCTGTGCCTCAGCCCCAAACCCATCGAGTATGAGGTGGCGATTATATCGCTGCCATTGTTCTCTCGTAAGTTCCATCAATATTTAATGTTTAATCTTTAATGTTTAATCTTTAATGTTTAATGTTTAATGTTTAATGTTTAATCCTCCTCAGGTCATGGGTAAGTTTGGCGGCACAGAAGTTCGGGCCGCACATGGTGCAATACTCGCCATCGGTATGACCAGCCTCAGTGAAATACTGCAGGGCCAGTTCTGGGTCAAGCGACAGATGGAACTGGTCGCGCCAACGGAACTCGAAACGAGCCTTCGACAGGGCATCGTCGCGGATGGTGGCACCTGGGTGTCCCTTAGCCAGATCGGCAGCATGGGCTGCTATCTTATATGCGATGATACCTGCACGCACATCATCCTTATTAGGAAGTGCCAGGTGTTCCTTGGGGGTGACGTAACACAGCATAGCGGTACCCAGCCAAGCTATCTGCGCACCACCTATGGCGCTGGTTATATGGTCGTAGCCAGGGGCGATATCTGTTACGATTGGGCCGAGGGTGTAGAACGGTGCCTCATGACATTTTTCGAGTTGTCGCTCCATGTTCTCACGTATCTTGTGCATGGGCACATGTCCGGGACCTTCGATAAATGCCTGTACATTCTTATCCCACGCGCGTGTGACGAGTTCGCCCATGGTGTCGAGTTCGGCAAACTGGGCTGCATCGTTGGCGTCGGCTGTACATCCAGGTCGCAGTCCGTCGCCCAGCGACAAGGCCACATCATACTTAGCCACAATGTCGCAGATATCATCGAAGTGCTCATAAAGGCAACTCTCCTTATCGTGCAGCAGGCACCACTTACTCATGATGCTGCCACCACGACTCACGATGCCACACAATCGGCTATCGGCCAGATGAACATTGTGGCGACGTATGCCGGCATGGATGGTAAAATAGTCCACGCCCTGTTCGCACTGCTCGATGAGCGTGTCGCGATACACCTCCCACGAGAGGTCTTCTACCTTGCCGTCTACTTTTTCCAAGGCCTGATAGATGGGCACAGTACCCACTGGGACGGGACAATTGCGAAGAATCCACTCGCGTGTTTCTGAGATATTGTTACCTGTTGAGAGGTCCATCAGTGTGTCGCCTCCCCACTTGCACGACCATACAGCCTTGTCCACCTCCTCATCTATAGATGAAGATGTGGCAGAGTTACCGATGTTGGTATTTATTTTAACTGCAAAATTGCGGCCTATTATCATAGGCTCGCTCTCGGGGTGATTAATGTTGGCTGGGATTACGGCACGTCCACGTGCCACCTCCTGGCGCACATATTCGGGGGTGATGTGACTATGGATACCAAGTGCCTCACAGTTCATGTTTTCGCGAATGGCCACATATTCCATCTCTGGTGTGATGATGCCTGCCTTGGCACAAGCCAATTGGGTTATGCCTTGCCCTTTCTTTGCGCGATCGGCTATCCACTTGGCACGCATGTGTGGCAGACCTTTCTTCAAGTCAACCTTATAACTAGGGTCGGAATATGGTCCGCTGGTGTCGTAAATAAGTACTGGTGCGTTGGGCTGCATGTGGGTATTACCGTCCTCGTCGCGGGTTACGGTAGGGGTAAGGTTTACCTTAATCATTCCAACACGCACATCGGGAAACATCTGTCCCTGCATATAGTATTTCTCACGCTGAGCGTAAGCTTTGTGATCGTTTATCATATTCTTCTTTTATCTTGCCTACGGATTATACGGATTTTACTGATTTTTTCCGTCAGAAATATAATCTGTATAATTCGTAAAATCCGTAGGCCATATTATTATTCATTAAGGAACGCTGTTAATGGACTCGAGGCCTCGGCGCAATCGGCGATGGCTCCCAGGCCGGCTTCGTAGGCCTGTCGACCAGCGATTACGGCCTGTCGGAAGGCATCGGCCATAGCTACTGGGTCGCCTGCCACAGCGATGGCGGTGTTTACCAACACGCAGTCGGCACCCATCTCCATAGCCTCGGCAGCATGACTAGGTGCACCTATGCCAGCATCTACCACTACTGGCACTGTAGCCTGATCGATAATTATCTGCAGGAAATCCTTCATACGCAGACCTTTGTTGGTGCCGATGGGTGCAGCCAGAGGCATGACTGTAGCAGCTCCAGCCTCTTCCAGGTGCTTACACAGCGTAGGGTCGGCTTGGCAATATGGCAGTACCACAAAACCAAGTTTCACCAGTTGTTCTGTGGCCTTCAGTGTCTCTACCGAGTCGGGCAACAGATAGCGCGGATCGGGGTGAATCTCCAGTTTCAGCCAGTTGGTACCGAATGCCTCTCGGGCCATCTGCGCAGCAAACACAGCCTCTTCGGCATTGCGCACGCCCGATGTGTTGGGCAGCAACTGTATCTTGGGATTCTGGGTGATGTGGGTCAACAGGTCGTCGTTGGCATCGTCAAGTTCTACGCGCTTCATAGCTACGGTAACCATCTCAGTGCCAGACACTTCGATGGCTTGCGCCATCAGGGCGTTATTGTTAAACTTGCCTGTACCCAAAAATAGGCGGGAGCTAAACTCTCGCCCTGCAATTACTAATTTACTCATGATTGACTATATTTATTATTTCTTTCATTTTCTCTACTGGATTGTCGGCACGCAGCACTGTGCCGCTGAGCGCAATGCCATCTATGCCTGTGTTAAGTATGTGGTGGATATCGTCCTGGGTGATGCCGCCAATTGCCACGATGGGGATATCGATATGAGCCGCACGCATCTCGATCACTATGCGGCGATAACCATCCAGTCCCAATACGGGCGAAAGGTTCTTCTTGGTGGTGGTGAATCGGAACGGACCACAGCCGATATAATCTGCACCAGCCGCGTAGTGAGCCCTTACATCCCAGATGGTGTTGGCTGTGCCGCCGATGATAAAATCGGAGCCCAGTATGCGTCGTGCCTCGGCGATGGGCATATCGTTCTTGCCCAGATGCACACCATCGGCACCTAGTTCGCGCACCAACTCTACCCTATCATCGATGATAAACGTGGCACCATAATCGCGGCACAACTGCAGAGCCTGGATGGCCACAGGGCGCACCTCGTCGTCAGTAGCGTCCTTCATACGCAACTGTATCCATCGGCATCCGCCCTCAAGAGCCATGCGGATGCTATCCAAGTAGCTATACTTATCAGAATAATGAGATATAAACTGTAACATCGCCCTTACCCCCCGCATGCTGCTTTGATAATAGTGATACTTGCGCCCTCCTGGATGGCAACATCGCCCCAGGAGCCACGTGGTTTCAACTGATTATCTACGGCTATTGCCACACCTTTGGCGGGCAACTGCAATTGGGTGGCAAGCTCACTCAGTGTGACAGCTTGCGTCTCGTGCTGTTTGTTGTTAATCGTTACTTTCATATTACATTCCTCCGACGGCATTACCCGTGTCAGGTTCTATGGGTATTTTCTCAGCTTCGGCAAACGCCTCAGCACCCCGAATATTTTAATTTTGCGCTGCAAAAGTAAGCAAATTATCCGAAACAGGCAAACTTTTATAAGATTTTTTGCTCAGAAGCTAGCAAAAAGTCATCAGAATCGGCCAAAACCGGGAACTTCTGACGGAATCGGTGCAGTTCTTCCATGTCCAGTTGGGCTGCAGCTGTATCCACCTTGCCTGGCATACACTCAGCGATAGCGCGACCATAGGCATTCAGTATCACAGAGTCGCCTTGGTATTCGCAAGCGCTATCACTGCCCACACGGTTCACACCTATCACGTAGCACTGATTCTCGAGTGCACGGGCCTTGAGCAGCGTCTGCCATACATCGCGACGAGGCTCGGGCCAGTTGGCCACATAGATGATTGCATCGTAGTCGCCACGATTGCGCGAAAAGACTGGGAAACGAAGATCGTAGCACACCTGCAACAGGAAACTGAACCCACGCCAATGCACCACCACGCGGCGATCGCCAGCCACATATTCCTTGGTCTCGCCGGCAAAACTAAACAGATGGCGCTTGTCGTAGTGGTCGTAGCATCCATCAGGTCGAACAAAGTACAGACGGTTGCGCAGTTTGCCGTCGTCGTCCTTAGTTGCCACGCTGCCTGCTATCGCTGCATTCAGTCGTTTGGCCTGTCGCTGCATCCAGTTCAGTACCATCATTCCCTGCATGCCAGCCTTATCAGCCGAGCCCTCGGCCATAAAGCCTGTGGCAAAGGTTTCGGAGAGCACAAACAGGTCGGCTCCAGCCTGCTTATCCATCAACTCTGAAACGTGCTGC
>Ga0247610_10004749_pt1 | contig 14462 bp, 13 predicted proteins | sample 174DNAGHGhighgp2_FD_193483 | JGI IMG/M metagenome (GOLD analysis project Ga0247610, IMG submission 193483) | Sheep rumen microbial communities from Palmerston North, Manawatu-Wanganui, New Zealand - 1742 DNA GHGhigh gp2 | ecosystem: Host-associated > Mammals > Digestive system > Stomach > Rumen... | reverse complement strand
GAGAAGTTCCTTGTCCTTCTGCGTGAGCAGCGTGGCTGAGGGGATGGCGATGGCTTTGTGACCGGCAGAGAGCATGGCCCAGCAGTCGGAGCAACCCTCGGTGATGTAGAGCTCGTCGCCAGGCTTTAAGAGGTTCAGCACGGGCAGGTTGTAGATGCCGCATTGCGAGCCTTGCGGGAACTTGAATCGCGGCAAATCGCACAAAGGGTCAGACCCTTTGTGACATGAAACCAACAGGTTGCGGTTCTGCACGCCAATCAATTTTCCCTCCCTATTATAATAAGGTATCTGCAGCCAGGGCACGCCCTGCTTGTCGCGCCATGAGGTGAGGCGGCACCAGCGCACGACGCGAGGATCAAGCCTGCGCTCGTCAAAAAGGAACCGCCGTGCCTCGTCGTTCAGGAAAGGATGCTCGAAGAAGCGTGAGTAGCGACTGGCGTCAAAAAGCCTCCCCCCAGCCCCCTCCAAAGGGAGGGGGTGAGCTGGTCGCCATTCGTCGAGGATGATGTTGTGCTCATCAGCGAGCCAAAGGCAGGCCTCTTTAAAGTTCTTACCGAGACGCTTCATCACCAAGTCGATGGTGCCGCCAGAGGCCCCGCAGACAAAGCAGCGGAAGGTGTTGCGACGAGTGCTGAACGAGAGGCTTGGGTGCGAGTCGTCGTGGAAGGGACACAATGCCTTGTGGTGCGTGACCCGCAATCCGAGTCGCTCTGCGACCCCCTCTATGGGGAGGTCGCGGAGCTTTTGAAGTTCTAGTTTATCCATCAGCGTGTACGGTTTAGGTAAGCCTCGGTTTTGGAATAGAGATCCGTCTCGGCATTGAAGGTAACCAACCCGCGATGCAACCATACACGTAGCTGACGCTTAGTTGCGCTGCCTGTGGGCTTGCCCAAACTCTGGCGAAGCGCATCTAACTGCTGTTCGGTGAACGAGTCGCCTTTGATGTCGTCGAGCATGTTGGGAGGAATGGCTTTCGAGGCATCATCCGTGCTGGTGTCGCCCTCTTTCAGCATATCGCCCAGCACCTGGTACTTGCTCCACAGATCGTGCCATACCAAAAACTCTACGACATCGGCCATCGAACGGCTCCACGTCATGTTGTTCAGAGCCCACATCACGCAGCCTGCCTTCCATGCTGAAATCAGACTTCTCTTACCCATGTCCCAGAGACAGTCGTTGTCCGTCAGGTCACCCAACTCTGCCACATCATCAGACAACCGCTCTATGAGCTTATTCAGCGGACGGATGATATAGCGGCCCTTGCAGTTGTCGAGGCGGGCCAGATAGACGTCCAACTTCTCATAGAACTCGTCGCTGAACTTGCCGATATGTGGAATCTTTCCGTCGCGGCCACCACGAGGCTTGTAGGAGAATACCATACGGCCGAGCGTACCATCAAAGAGGTTACCCTTGAAAAACTGCCTTGCACGGACAGGAGTAGTACTGACCGTCAGATTTGTTCTCAAAATCGCAGAGCCCGTGACTCCATCCACCGTAGCACGCAGAGCATTGTAAATCTCCCTGTCCCACATCAGGCGTAGCATCTGAGTTACCTGCCTGTGCGAGCCACACAGGTTGTCCAGCTGCTCAATTTCCTTCAGGTCGATGTAGGTGGTTAGTCCGCCATGCTCCTGACAAGCCATCTGTGCCTTCAGATAGCCAGGCTTGGTAGTGTCAGCGGGCAGGAAACGCAGCAAGGGGAAAACCTCTTCTGACTTAAACTCTTTCGACTGCGAACGCTTCTTGTAAGTCTTCTGATACTGCAGGTACTTCTTCAGTTCTTCTGCATCCTGCTGACGAAAGTCGCGGTTACAAGCCTCAACTATCAACCCCAGTTGCCCCTTGTTTCCTGCGCTGGGAGCTATAAGTGCAACCTGTTGGCCGCACGGTTCGAGCCACTGTCCGCTTGGATACTGAAACTCGGCATTCGAGATACGTGTGCCTATTACAGGAGAAAGTAAAGGCAACAGGGGGTCATGCATGTCTTGACTCGTCTGAGAAATCAGCAGATTGTAAGCTTCTAGGCCTTTACCGAGACGCGGCCCTTTGGGAGCCGTCTGTTTTGTTACGTCGTACATCATATTGAAAATCAATTATTTACGTTAAAATACTATGATTACTTTGAGGCTCAGCGTTTCGCGTTTCAGCGTTTCAGTGGTATATCTGCAGGGTTTCATACTCTTTTTTTATTATATAACTTACTTATTATTAGATAGTTACAGATTTAAGAGAGAGGTCGTAACCCCCTTGATGACACCTGAAACGCTTGAAACGCTGAAACGCTTTAACCTTTTAGCCAGTCTACCACTCTACTCCGAAAGGTTTCCAGTCCCCTTTCTCTAAGAGGACCATTTTCTTCAGCACTTTCTGTGCGATGTTGCTGGCCTGACGTACCAGCTGCTCGGGCAACTTATGCAGTTCGTCCTCATCGAGCGAGAAATAGAAGTACCACCTGCCGTCCCGTCCGTGCGACAGCGTGCAGTTGTCGTCGCGAAATATAGCTTTGTTCCTGATTCGCTTGGGCAGTTCAGTCATATAGACGTTGCCGTCGCGCATCATCTGTACCTTGCAGTTTCCTGTAAAAGGCTCTGCCTCTACATCCTCACAACACTCAAAGTCGAACGTGTGAAGTCCATTCTCCAACAAGCCTAAGGTCAAAAGACCGTCAAGCATTACCTGATTCTCTGTAGAAATAATAATCTTCTTCATAATCTTGCGAATTTGTGAGTGAAGGATTCGTGTCGGAATTGGCCATTATTTTCACTCTAGAGACTTCCTCCACTACGCCTTCGCCCGATTAATACAATTTGTTACCTACTCAGTGGATAAATGTCCGTAACGGTGATGTCCTGAAACACTTGGCCGTTGTACTCCTTCGTCTGGAACCTCAGTGTCACAACCACAAGGTCGTTCTCATTAAACACCAGCGAGGCTGCATTGCCCAGCACCGAAACAGCGTACTCGTTTTCGTACTTTCCGCCCAGCTCTTTCAGCACCAGGCTGCGCTTGTTCAACACGCCTGTTTCTGATTTTTCACTTTTCACGGAGAACATTTCCCCACTCTTGACTACCTTTAAAATCTTGATTTCCATAAATCATTTTTTTTGATTAATAATGTTTATTGGTGAAATCGTCTTTGGGGTTTATAGAGCCCGCCGACATCTGATTTCACTGGCAAAGGTACGACAAAAAAATAGGTGCCTAAAGAAGCTTTAGACACCTATAGAACTTATATAACTTTTTCTATAACTTTAATTCTCTTCGCAGTTCATTGCGTAACTTTATGATACGTGGTGTTGGATTAAAATCATCCCACTTATCTACATGATCTTTATAGATAAGATTGTCGCTGAACGCATTGGAAATAGTGCCTTTGGGACATTTAAAATCCCGTTTATTCTTGTATGGAAGTGCCTCTACTTTCCTCTCAAAAGCAGTCATGTTTAATTTCATTTTGAGGTCATCACGACAAATACAGAACACCACAGCATAGGAACTATTTCCCCAGAAATACTGTTGGCAATTCTCTATAGCACGAGCAAGCATTTCGTCAATTTGTTCGTTTATTCTACTGTCCTGACTGCTGCCTGACATGTTTTCTCGAACAGTATTAATCTCTGCTCTTAACAATTCTAATTGATTATCGAAACAATGGTTATTTGCGTCGTTGACACGCGAAATCATCCTCTCGTTGTCAACCATTGTCGTTAAATTGCAATATTTGTTCTCTTTAACAAACTCCTCCAATCTTTTGCATGCAAACTCTACCTGGGCAGGTAAGAGTGGTTCTTCCTGCGTTGCTATTTCTTCTATAAAGTCAGCAACAGCAATAAACTCCCCATGTTCCTCCCGCTCATCTTCTTCTTTACGAGTTTCTTCATATAGTTGCTTGTAACCACTTATGTTGCTTATTACATCAGTTATCGCTTGGCATGTTTTGAGATGAGGATGCCCTTTTGCTTCTGGATAAACATTGGCTAACAATAAAAAGGCTACAAGAGATACCATCATTGCAGAGTGTTCTGACTGGGCAAAACTTCTTTTTATCTCTTCATTATCATTATTAACAAAGCATGAATAGCGGTAACATAAATCCTCAAATGCTTCTTGAACCCTTATCCTGCAATCATTTTTCTCATAGTCTTTAAGAGAAGCTGCCAAATTATTACCCTCTATCCAAACTTCTACGGGTGAAAGGTCATCACCACGCTGCCGCCACAGAGGGGTATAAACTATCCTATATATAGGATTTTTCCTATATTCTTCACGTTTCTCTTGCGAACTAGTGAAAGACAGCTTTCTAAACATTTAATATACGTTCTTGGCGCTATTCAATATCTCAATAAATTTATCAAAGTCGTTTTTCCCAAACAATGAGTTTGAAGTCAGAATAGGAATAAAGGCATCAGGGATTTCCATCACGACGTCATTTTCTAAGTTATCACCCGATATCCTTATCACTGCATGACTATTTTTGGGATATGCTTTTATTTCCTTTCCACAAGCTGAATGTAAATCAATTAGTGAACAGGTTTGGGGATTATCTTTATTCAAGACAAGAACACTTCCCTTAGGTGCTTTCAAGTCTGCATCTACACCGCCGCCTGTCTCTACTCTCAATGTATTTAAATTATCTCCTAAAGTCAATAAACGACCCAAATTAGGAGGTGGAAATGAGAAATGAATTTTTGTAAAGCCCTTTGGATAACGTTTTACATATTCCCAAAAATCATCCGATTTGTACACGGGACCATCGCCAATATCAAAATGAATGCCATACTTATTTGACATCCATTCATCTATTATTTTTTTTAGGGCAATAGCAACCTTCATGGTTCCTGTTGTCTTCTCTGTGTTTTGCCAAGCACTTGGCTTCTGTTCGACAAACATTCTCTGAATTCCATCTCGATTGTCCCATACCACATAACACCAAGGATAATCCTCTATTTTGTGATCATTCAGTTTGATGTCGGTATAGTGTTTCTTTGACAATCTACCAAATTTCATGATGGCTGTATTCCCTTCAATAAATATGGTATCATATACATAAGTTGACTTTCCTCTCTGAAATGTCCGATGTTCAAGGGGAATATCTTTCTTAAAGAACTCACGAAATAGTTCCAATCTCTTTTCAAACTCTTCATCAGTACAATATGGGAGGAAATTTTCAATGAGAAGTTCTCTCTTGTCTGATGGTTTTATCTGTTCAAATCTGTATGTATATATAGCAAATGTAGACATTATTATTCAAACTTTAATTTAGGTAGTTTATTAACGATATCAACAGTCTGCACAGAGACGTTGATTACAGAGATTAGCAGGTCAAGGATGTAGCGAGGTTTCCCGTGTTCCTTACCCCAGTCGTTGGCATCGTTCTTGATAAGCGACTTCTTATCTTGGCTCACGCAATAGCGTTCTACAATTCATTCAATGGCAGATTTACCATTAACGACATATTCGTATGCCTTTGCAGGGATATTTTCAATAGTACACAATAGGGTCGGTTCCGCTGTGTACTTTTATTCTTTCGTTAATTGTTGGTACATCTTAAATAGTTCGGCGACGCACTGACTCTCGGTCATGGTCTTGACGGGGAAGCCGTAGGCCAGCATCACACAGCTACTTCTGCCTCGACCTTCTCTTCTAATGCATCCTTAATGTAGGCATTAAGCGTCAAACCAGCCTGACGGGCAAGGATAGCTATCTGACGGTGAATGGCTGGTGTCAGCCTAACGTTTAGTACGCCGCTGTAGCTCTTGTCGGGTTCAATACCTTCATCCTCGCAATAGGCCAGATAGTCGTCTACAGCCTCATGGAAAGCATCTGTTAGTTCCTGTACGCTTTCACCCTCGAAGTTCACCAGTCCGTTGATGCCCTCGATCTTTCCGAAGAAAACATTGTCCTTCTCGCTATAGGCCACCGAGCCAATATAGCCTTTGTAAGTCATTGTATTCATATCTTTTTCCTCCTTCTATTTAATAAAACCAGCTTCTTTCAAATCATTTAGTACTTGCTTCATGGTGTAATCCTTCACGATGTTGCCGGGATGGGGTTTGTGCAACATGATGGGTCGTTTGTCGCCATTCTTGAAAATGACGCGCGAGCCAGAAGTTCTGCCCTTGTCGCCCTTCACATAGCCATAGCCTTCGAGCAGTCGTTGCATCTCGTCGAACGTGAAGTCCGACGGCATCTTCTTGAAGCGTTCTCTTAACTTTTCTTTCGTTCCCATTACATAGTGATTTAAATCTTGCTGCAAAAGTAACTAAATTTTAGTTACAATCCAAATTTTTCTGCATTTTTTTTGCAATATATGCGTAATATTCAAAACAAAGTCGTATCTTTGCATCGTGTTTCGTAAGAGACATAAGACATATTTGCTCAATTCTCTGCCGAATCGCTACCTCCAAGGAGAATAGAAAGCAAACCAAATGTACATTGAAGTTGCGCTTATAGAGCGCAGGCTTCACCATAGTACATTTGGGGCTTGTAGCGAGCCTGGCAGAGATATGGAGGGCTTGCGCTTTTTGCGTTTGCCATATTTGAGATTATCTGTATGGTTGAGCTATATAAACGGACTTATACGAGCAGAGCTTTAGAAATCACCATAGCTTTACTCTTATTCGCTTTGGGCGGAGGCATTTATGTTGCTTTTCGCAGCACTTCATTGCGGATGTTTGATTGGTTCAATTATATAGGGTTACACGACATTGTTTTGGTAGTTAGAAGCATTGCAAATGGCATCCATCTACCATCAACAATTTTATATTGTATTCCCGATGGTTTGTGGACATTGTCTTACATTATATTAATGGATGCCATTTGGTCTCCTGATGTCAAAAAACAACTACTCTTTGGTGGCATAATTCCGTTTTTTGGTGTTACTTTAGAGATATTTCAGTATTTCAATTTGTCAAGGGGAACATTTGATGTCGTAGATTTATCACTCTATATAGTTCCGTATGTAGTATATCTAATTCTAAAAATCAAATTATGAAAAAGGTTATTAAGTATTTTGTTTCATTTGCTTTTCTCGGTTTCTTCCTGTTAAGCGCAGCAGGTTCTGGTGATTCATTATCTTCAGATCCCGACAAACCTTTGTATGATGATGCAATTGCAATTAAAGTCACCGCAGAATCATTAATCAAAAAGACACTTCGTGATCCAGACAGCTACCAATTGATTGAAATCACTCCAGAAACAGGAAAGCTTGTCACTGTAAGATACAGAGCAAAAAATGGCTTTGGTGGCTATAACGTGTGCGAGGCTGTCGTTTCTTGTGATGAAAAGAAAATGACTTTAATCTCAAATAGCCAATAACGAATCGAAGGATAAAGCTCTTTCATCTTCGCATCACTCAGGGGACATTTAGTTATTCCCCTGAGTTTTTTTCCTGAATTATTTGCATATCTCGGAAAAATTTAGTACCTTTGTAGGGTAATAAAAACGAGGAAACCATGGAAAACTTAAATAATGGAAAATTAACAATGGATAATGGAAAATGTACAATTACGCGGGGCGTGAGGAATTGCAACCCGCTGAACATCAAGTATTCAGAGAGGAACAAGTGGCAGGGAAAGGTGCCCGACAGGGAGAAGAAAGACCAGGTCTTCGAGGAGTTCAGGTCGATGGAATATGGACTGAGGGCGGCCTTGAAACTGATTACCAAGTACTGCTTGGAGGGTACGGACACGCCGAGGGCAATAGTCAAACGATGGGCACCAGCGGGCGTGGACGGCAACCCCACGAAGGCGTATGTGGCCTACGTGGAGAAGCGCATGGAGCTGCTGCTGGTGAACGAGTGGAAGTACGCCCTGGACTTTGACCCCAAGCGGCGCATCAGCTACACGAACAGGACTGTCATCAACGCGCTGCTCACGGCCATGAGTGAGTTCGAGAGTCGCTACACGCCCACGGACTTTGAGCTGAGCCAAGCGTGGAAGTTGGTTTAGAGTTCATAGTTCACAGTTCACAGTTCATAGTTCTTTTAGTCGCTTCGCTTTGTAAAAGCCAGCAAAGCTGGAGCGCACAATTGACAATGGACATTTAGCATGAAATTCTCCGCTTCCACTGTAAACACTCTGGAAGCGGAGATTTTTTGAAAGTAGTAAATGTCAAAAATGATTCCGAAAGTTTTATGACGAGAGAACGAGGTTTTTACCGGTCTCATCATGATGCTTTTATTTTACGAGATACTTTTTACCGTTGATGATATAAATTCCTTTCTTGAAATTTACAGCAGACTGTTTCCTGCCGTTAAGGTCATAAACATCCATGTTTCTCAACTCTTCTTCCGTAATCTCTTCAATGCCTGTCGGATCTGCCACCACTCGGAGGATACCATCGGAAGCCAGTGCGCTGTAGTCCCAGAGATAGCCTTCCATAGGCACTGTGGGCTCAAAGGTCGGAGTTCCTGTGATGGTAATGGTAGCTGTTCCTGTAAAGACCTTGTAGTCGGTGTCTGTAGCCCAATCATCAGAAAGGCGTTCCATGCGGAATAAAGGATTGTTGAGGGTAACTTTTCCTGCTACCTTGAAATCATCCACACTGCGGGCACTGCGACCGCGCACACGGATGGTTCCACCATTTTGCACATTGAGAGTGCCAGTGATGTTGAGTGTGCCTACAGTTATGCTGTTGGCCTTTCCTGCCCCGACTGTACCTCCCTTGTTGACCGTAACATTGGCGGTTGTACCTGTTCCCACCACCATTCCTCCATTGGCGGCAGTCACCAAAGCCGACGTGGTGGATGTGTTGTTATCAAGGCTGACTGCACCCTCATAGACGTTGATTTTACCTGTACTTTCCCCTGTAAGCGAAAGTGTTCCCTCCCCGTATTTGTTCAAGGTGGCGTCCTGACCGATGATGCCTGCGAATGTGGTGTTCGTTCCGAGGTAACCGACATTCCATGTGCTTGTTCCGAGTTGGGCATCAGCGGCAGTGCTGCTGAGCGCACCAATCTTGTGTGTCAGACTCGTTTCCGATGCGCTCTGACTTTTCACGCCCACTGCGTAAACTCCTTCTCCAAGCATGAAAGTACCCTTCTGCATGTTCATGCCCGAAGTCAGTCGGAATTGTCCGCCAGTGGGATTCAAGGTTCCCTCGAAGTTGGTGAGATTGGTCTCAAAGTCTCCGCGTACATATGGGAAACTGATTTTCACAGTGCCTTCACCAGAGAGCGAACCTTGCACCTTGCAACGTTGTCCTGTACTGATAGTGAGCGTCTTCCCTTTCTGCACGGTAATGGCGTTGTTGAGGGCTGGTACAGCACTGGTGGAGTTGTTGTTGAACACCCTGATAGTGGCATTTCCAGTTACGTCTATCTTGGAGCCAGCCTTTCCTAAAGTGGCGTTCCATGCACCCTGTGAGAGCGTACCGCCTTCAAGGACTGTTCCTGCATATCCGTTGTTGCCACCGTAGTTCAAGTTCAGTTGGCCAGCCCCCTTCTTCACCAACACACCCGTTCCTGTCAGTGCTGACTGCAACGTAGTTGTGCTATTGGCAGGTATGTTTATGGCAGCTGAGTCTGTCAGCACCACACTGCGGTCGGATGCCGCATTGGTGTGGTTCACATTCAGGGTAGCCTTTCCTATCTCTATGGTAGTTCCAGCACCGAAACAACTCTCAACACCTTTGTTCTCCAGATTCTTCACAGTCACTGTACCACGGTTTAGAATGGTCTTTCCTGTATAGTCGCTCTTAGTGGCATTGAGCACCAATGTTCCTGCACCGTCCATCACCAAATCGCCCTTGCCACTGAAGCCACCATCGCCATTGAAGGTGTATTTGCCACTGTCATGTGTGAAGCGCACGCCGCCTGTCACCATCTTGTCGGTCAGGTTCACAGTACGCTGTGCAGCTTCCTCGGGGAAGATGATTTCATCGTTGGTCACAAAAGCCACAGCTATGTCGTTCAAGGAGAAATTGGCTGTCTGATAGTCCCAGTTGCTATTTTCCGCACCAGTCCAAAGTACATCTTTGGCAGGTTCACGCATGTCGCGAATCACAAGCACAATCTGCTTTTCGCGCACTTCTACCACATAGTTCAGCCCCACCAGACCACGCACTTGGATGTTTTTCGCATCGGCGGAAAGTGTACCTGTGCATTCCATCATCACATATTCACCAGCCAAGGGCTTTGTCTCTGCAAGAACAATGGTCAAAGTGTTCGTTTTGTTCAGGGAAAGGTTTCCATTGACCTGAACAAGGTCGCATTTTACCTCACCCTCCGTCTGCAGGTTCAATTCCACATATACGCCACCTGTAAGTGTCAGGTCTTGATTTGAGGTAATCAAGCCAAACGGTTTGTCTGGCGTTCCCGGTGAGAGACGGCATCCCTCATGATTGAGCCCTCCTTCAAAGGTCACAACACCATTGAGTACAGCATTTCCTGCCAGAGTTCCTTTGGCTCGCAGTTCCAACGGTCCTTCCATTGTTCCATTCAAAGCAAGAGTTCCTTCGCTGACAATCGTCTTGCCCGTGGTGGTGAAGTTGCCGTTGAAGGTGGCTGTACCTGACTGGGATTTGAAAACATCTCCCGTTCCACCAAGGTTGCCGCTGAAGGTGTAGTCCTTGCCTTTGGGATTCATCAGATAAGTGGCTTTTGGCTGTACATCGCCTTTCATCTCCACAACGGACGTATTATCGCCAGTAAGGTCGAAGATGACGCTTTGTCCGTTAGCGAACGAGAGCTTTTGCTTCTGGTCGTAAGATATAAAACCATTGCTTCCGTCACTCCAAACACCATTGGCGTAGCGTAAGTCGGTTACCATTACTGGTGGCAACGGTGGCAGCGGCATCCCCGCACCCAGATAGAAACTGGTGTTGGGGTGCTGGTAGTAGCCACGAGTGGTACAGTCGCCGCGATAGTGCGGGTCTTGTTGCAAGCAGTAGATACTGAAGTTGGTAGTTAGGTTGGTACTGTACCCCACGATTCCCGTGCTGTGGTCATCGCTTTGCTTGGCTAGTATCACTTCTTCACGCCAGTCACCAATGATGTCGCCCATGAAAGCAGGTCTTGTGCCTGTTGCTGCCATTGCGCCCCAATTGGCTTCGCGTGAGAACTCGATAAGGCGCGATTTACCTCTTACCGTTGTCACCATCAGGTTGGTGCCCCAGCCATTACCACCAGGAGAAGACAATTCTTCACGCAATAGGTCACCATTCCACCAGCATCCTTCAAAACACGTTGAGATGCCCCATTGAGAACGGGTTTCACCCGTTCCGTCACCCTGACAGTCGTAGATATAGTCATCTGTGAAACTATATATTTCATAGCCTATGTGTCCAGGGTCTATATCCATGCATGAACCACGCCCCACGTCATAGACGCTGGGCAGGTACCATTCCTTGATACGCTCGCCAGTTGCCGGGTCGTAAATGAGTTGACCAAGCAACGCACTTTGTTGAATGGCAAAGACTTCCATGCCAGGCCGTTCCGGATTGATATCGCTCACGATGAAACGGTCGCCATGTCCAATGCCTGGACTCTTGAACCATCCTGTCAATGGGTTAATACTGTAGCCTCCCTGCAACATCTCGTCACGTCCGTCACCATCAACATCCGCAACTCGCAGTTGATGAAACTCGGCGGGCCAAGGATGTTTGTCGTTACGGCTCCATGTGGCACTATGATGCCAGTTGGACGCCACACCAGCAGTCCAGTCGAAATCCCAGGAAAACACATAATTATGATGGGTCTTGTTGTTATCGCGGTCGAGACACTCCATCACCAATGACGGATGCACGCCATCAAGGTAACAGATAGAGAAATGTCCGTCCATCGCAGAATAACTGTCGCTCATATAGTCGCTTCGGTTGTCACGAGTGTAGGAGTCACTGCCGTCCTTCACCTTGCTGTAGTCCAGTTCGCTGCATGCCAGTTCCTCTCCTGTCGCACCATCAATGACCGACACATAGAATGGACGGTTGCGCTTCGACTGAGTCCTGTAGTCAACAATACCGTCGCCATCCACATCTGCCTTCGAACTTCCCATGGCGTATTTTCCCCATGTCTCGTTGGCCTTATCCCAGAAACGAGTGCCGTCGCTGGAACGAACCATCACCTCACAGCGTCCATCGCAATTAATGTCGTAGGCCACAACCATGTCGTTCTGACCACCACAGATGTTCACGTTCGGTCCCATATCCACGGTCCACAGGAGAGTGCCGTCTAGACGGTAAGCCTGAATCTTGTGACTTGTTGTGGCGGTATTCTCTTCTTGTTCGGTCTCGTCAGAACTGACTGCACCAGCAAACAGGCGGTCAACCACTACGGCATCCACTTCGCCATTGCCGTCCAAGTCCATAGGCCAAACGTATTTGGTGCGGTACTCATCGCGCTTGATGACTGTGTTGTCGAAGTCAAAGTCAAACCACACATTGTCCCAGGGATAGGATTTATATAGGAAAGGAGCACAGATTTCGCCTTCCACCCCATTGATAATTGCGCTTACAGCAAATTCTGTGTTCGCAGTCAACGTTGATGGTGAATAATTGGTTTTGGTTAAGGGAGTGGAGTTGACCTTTGTATAATTCTCACTGCCGGCTTTACGCTGGTAAAGGTTATACGTTGTACCTTCTGGTTCTTGTGCCAGTTTTCGCCATGAGATTAAGGCTCCACTGCCACCATCTGCCGTACGGCTTGTACCACTACGTTTCACTGCTACCACACCACGCCCCAATGTCTGCTGGATGCGTTGTGCGTTCATGTTGGAAGGCAGGAGCATCATCACTGCCATGAAGAGGAAGCTGAAAATTTTCATTGAGTTATTAGTTTATGGTAATATCTATTAATTCATAAATTCGTGTGGAAGCCGTTCCGTTAGAATAATTACTTTGGGAATTTCACCCTCCCAAGGAACTGGCGGATTGTCAGTTTATCCATCTTTTCGTCTGATTTATACCACAAAGGTACGACTTTTCCTTGAATCGAGCAAATAAATCATTAATTATTAACACTTTAATTTATAGAACACCACTCCACTTCCTTTACTGTTTAGGCAGTTGTTGTACTGCTTATCGGTGGTATTGAATTCATAGTCAGGGAGCAATCTGCTGAGCCTGAATCACGGGACTTTGATCCGCTGAAGAAAGCCGTAAAAAAAGGGGGAATAAGCACATAGAAAACATGAGCCTATAAAAAGCAAATGGCGTGTAACTCATTGAGCTACACGCCATTTGATAGTGTTTTGTTATGTCTTTACTTATGCGTCTCACTTGACTTCGTCGAGTAAAGGCTGCGCCTCGGCTATGCTCATGCAAGCATGGCATTGCTCTCGGCTTGCACTTTACTTGACCTCCTCGAAGTCGGCATCCTGGATGTCGTCCTGAGCATTGTTGGTCTGCTGCTGTTGCTGCTGCTGACCAGCATCGGCACCGGGCTGGGCACCAGCCTGCTGGTACATCTTCTGCGAAGCAGCCTGCATCACCTGGTTGAGGTTGTTGATGGCAGCGTCGATAGCAGCGACGTCACCAGCCTTGTGAGCTTCCTTCAACTGATTGACAGCAGCCTCGACGTTGGCCTTGTCAGCACCCAGCTTGTCACCATTCTCGTTGAGGAAGGTCTCAGTCTGGAAAATCATCGAGTCGGCCTGGTTCATCTTGTCGATGCGCTCACGCTCTTTCTTGTCAGCCTCGGCAAACTGCTCTGCCTCAGCCTTCATGCGGTTGATCTCGTCCTGTGACAGACCAGAAGAAGCCTCGATGCGGATGGCCTGCTCCTTACCGGTAGCCTTATCCTTGGCACTTACCTTTACGATACCGTTGGCATCGATATCGAAGGTTACCTCGATCTGAGGCACACCACGACGGGCGGGAGCGATGCCGGTGAGGTTGAACTGACCCAGGCTCTTGTTCTGAGAAGCCATAGGACGCTCACCCTGCAGCACGTGGATGGTCACCTCTGTCTGATTGTCAGCAGCGGTAGAGAATACCTGACTCTGCTTGCAAGGAATAGTGGTGTTGGCATCGATCAGCTTGGTCATCACACCACCCAGGGTCTCGATACCCAGGGTCAGAGGAGTCACGTCGAGCAGCACGATGTCCTGACCAGTCTCCTGGTTGAGGATAGCGCCCTGGATAGCAGCACCTACGGCCACCACCTCATCGGGGTTAACACCCTTTGAAGGCTCCTTACCGAAGTAGTTCTTCACGAGGGTCTGCACAGCGGGGATACGGCTTGAACCACCCACGAGGATCACCTCGTCGATATCTGATGTAGAGATACCTGCGTCGCGAACGGCATTCTGACAGGGCACCAAACAAGCCTGAATCAGGTTGTGGGCCAACTGCTCGAACTTAGCACGTGTTAGGGTCTTTACCAAGTGCTTGGGAACACCACCTACAGGCATGATGTAGGGCAGGTTAATCTCTGTAGAGGTAGAGCTTGACAACTCAATCTTGGCCTTCTCGGCAGCCTCCTTCAGACGCTGCATAGCCATAGGATCGCTCTTCAGGTCGGCACC
>Ga0247610_10004748_pt1 | contig 14462 bp, 14 predicted proteins | sample 174DNAGHGhighgp2_FD_193483 | JGI IMG/M metagenome (GOLD analysis project Ga0247610, IMG submission 193483) | Sheep rumen microbial communities from Palmerston North, Manawatu-Wanganui, New Zealand - 1742 DNA GHGhigh gp2 | ecosystem: Host-associated > Mammals > Digestive system > Stomach > Rumen... | reverse complement strand
CAGAATCACACTTTCACTCAGAAACTGCAATTTGATGTCTCGGTTGTGCGCCCCAATGGCCATGCGCAGGCCTATCTCCTTGGTGCGCTCCGTCACGGTGACATACATGATGTTCATGATGCCGATGCCTCCCACCACCAGAGAGATGGACGCGATTGCGGCTAACAGTGTGGTCATCAGGCCGGTGACGGAGCTGATGGTGGAAACCAACTCTTCCTGGGTGCGTATGTCGAAGTCATCGTTTTGGCCGGCTTTGATACCGTGGTTACTGCGCAAAATGTAGGTGATTTCCGTGGCGGCCAATTCTGATTCCTCTTCTGAGATGGCCGATGCAAACATCATATTGAAATAGTTGATTCCCAAAAAGCGTTTCTGGATTGTAGTGTAGGGCGCCAGTACAATGTCGTCCTGGTCATTGCCCATCCCGTTTTGACCTTTTTCCGCCAGCACTCCAATGACCGTCATCGGGATGGAGCCAAAACGGATGGTCTTGCCGATCGGATTCTCTCCATCGGTGAATAACTCGTTCACCACAGTCTGTCCGATGACACACACTTTATTGTAGCGCTTGACGTCATCGTCCGTGAACATTATCCCCTCTTTCAGTTCGTATTTCCGGATGTTTAAATAGGATGCGGACACCCCATTAATGGAGCAGCTGTGGTTGTTGTTGCCATAGATTAGCTGCTTGTTACTGCTAACCATCGGCGAAATGTCGGCTACGTAGCGGGTATTTTTGACTAAAGATTCCAAGTCTTTGTTGTCCAATGATTTGGAGGATGTCATGCCCATGTCCACACCACCTCTTTGCTGTCTGGCGGGCATAATCATGATCATGTTGGAACCCATAGAGGAGAGTTCAGACTTGACACTTTGCGTCGAGGCCTGACCGATACTGACCATGGCGATGACAGAGGCTATGCCAATGACTATGCCGAGCATGGTCAGTGCTGTGCGCATCTTGTTGCGGAACAGCGAACTGAAAGCCACTTTGATGAGGTTTCCGATATTCATAGCTTAATCTTCTTTGATGAGGTTGATGGCGGACAGTGCGGCGGCCGCCGACTGAGTGTCAATAGGGGTGTCTTCGATGATTTGCCCGTCCCGAAGTTTGATTTTACGTGTGGTAAAGGTTGCTATATCAGGCTCGTGCGTAACGAAGGCGATGGTTTTACCTTGATTGTGGAGATCCTGGAACAGACTCATGATTTCGTAGGAGGTGCGGGTGTCAAGATTGCCGGTGGCCTCGTCGGCAAGGAGGATGACGGGGTCGTTGACCAAAGCGCGGGCGATGGCCACACGTTGTTGTTGGCCACCCGACAGCTGATTGGGCATGTGTTCCATGCGACTTTCCAGACCTACTAATTTCAAGGCCGCGACTGCACGGTCCCGGCGCTCTTTGGCTGGCACTTCGCTGTTGTAGAAGAGAGGCAGTTCCACGTTTTCAATGGCCGTGGTACGCGCCAAAAGGTTGTAGTTCTGGAATACAAAGCCGATTTTCCGATTTCTTAGTGTCGACAACTCATTTTTACTCAGTTTCTTGATAGATACTCCATCAATGATGTAGTCACCGGCGGTGGGTGTGTCCAAGCAGCCGAGAATGTTCAGCAGTGTCGATTTACCGGAACCGCTGGTGCCCATGATGCTAACAAATTCCCCTTCGGTGATAGTGAAGGAGACTCCTCGCAGGGCGCGTACATCCTCGCTGCCGACCCGAAACACGCGTTCCAGCTTTTCCACTTTCAATATGTCTTTTGCCATAACTCTTTGTCCTTTTATGGGGAGGATGTTTACGGTACGCTACCGGCTTTTCCGTTTCGGCGGACCGGGCATGAACGGATTGGAACTGCTGTCCTTTTGGCTCTTTTGGTGCGGAGTCGCCTCATTTACGCTGGTCACAATCTCTTCACCTTCCCGCAGGCCGTCGGCGACTAAGGTGTTCACCCCGTTGTTCAATGCTACCGTTATGCTTCTTTGCTCGTAGGCCGTTTCCCCTTTCTTCACCCAAATGGTCTTCTTCGTGATGTCTTTCAGACCTTGAGCGAGTTCTTCCTGGTTCTTGTAAAGTGATTTGAAGGTGTAGCCTTTCTTTTCAAATTGCTTCATCACGTCAGGTTCAAAGGAGAAAAAGATCGCTGTCAAGGGAATGCAGACACCGCTCTCTTTTTTGGTTGTGATGGTCACGCTGGCGGTCATGCCGGGGAAAAGCTTGCTGCCGGGGTTAGGGGCGTTGATGATAACCGTGTATGTCACCACGTTGGAGGTTACCGTTGGGTTGATACGCACCTCTTTGACCGTGCCCGTGAAAACATCGTCAGGGAAGGCATCGACGGTGAAAATGACGGGTTGACCGGCTTTCACCTCACCGATGTCCGCTTCATCCACAGATGCCTCCACTTGCATTTGGGTAAGGTCGTTGGCAATGGTGAACAACGTGGGGGTGTTGAATGAGGAGGCCACGGTCTGGCCTTCTTCCACGGCTTTGTCCATGATGATACCGTCGATGGGGGAGTAGATGGTGGCGTAGGAGAGATTCGTCTGCGCGCGCGACAGGTCCGACTGGGCCGTCTTGAGCTTGTTCTTGGCCAAAGTCAACGAGTTGATGGCTGATTCGTATGCTTCCAGCGTGGCGGCTTTGTTGTCATACAAAGTCTTGACACGGTCGAACTGCTGCTGCGCTAAGGTCAAGTTACTCTGGGCGTTCGACACGCTGGCCTGTGCCGTCTTCATCTGCTCGTTCAGATTGGAACGGTCGAGTTCGGCCAAAAGCTGCCCTTTTTTCACCACGGAGTTGAAATCCACGTAGATGTGTTCCACAATGCCGGATACCTGCGTGCCGACGTCCACTTTATAGACAGGCTGTACTTCGCCAGTTGCGGTCACAGTGACCTCGATGCTGTCAATTCGGCTTCGCTCGGTCATCACCTGTAACTCGCTTTTCTTGCCTCTTTTCAATGTGAACATCAGAATCAGCACAAGTAAAACCACCGCGATGATTCCAAAAGCCCACCATAGTTTCTTAGATTTCTTCATATTTTTTCTTTTATTACTTCTTTTCAACATCTGTCCCCACACCGAACGTCGTTTGATGTGGGTCATTTGCACTGTGTGCGCATTTCCTCTTTGAGGTTGGCCTACCTTACAATGTGACAGGGATTCCCATATAGACATCCAGGATCTTGCGCTTCAGGACGTAGGAATATTTCGCTTCCATGAAATCGTTGAGCTCGTTGAGGAAATTGGTCTGCTGTTGGATAAGGTCGACGGCAGTCACGGAGCCGTATGTGAACCTTATACCGTATGATTTGTAGTTTTCGAGATAGGCGTTCATTTTGGCTTCCGCTGCGATGAAATCATTCTGGGCGTTCATCACTTCCATGAAACCCTCTTGAAGTTGTTGTGCAAGGCTGTATTTGGTCTCCATGTAGTCCAATTCACGTTGCATTTTCCGATATTCAGCCTGCTTGACGTTGTTACGCACCGTGCCGCGCTGGTAAATCGGGATGCTGAGCGTGAGACCGATGTTCTCCCCAAGACCATGCCACAATTGCGTACCCCAGGCGGTGTTCGGGGAAGTCAAGTTGGATCCGTTATAACCAGTGCTGATGCCTGCATTGGCGGTAAGTGTTGGATAATAAGCTGATTTTTAGAGCTTTATATCATAATCGGCAATGAAAATCTCGTTCTGGCTACTTTTCAATTCAGGCAGATACTCCAAGCTCTTGTCCATCAATTCTTGGAATGCCGGCATCTCAAGGCTTTTGAACAGTGTTGTGCTGTCAGGGCGAACAATGGTAATCTCCAAAAAAGGGTCTATTGACAATAAACTTTTGAGTTTCAGATAACTGGATTTGATGTTGTTTTTATAGTTCTCCAGCGAGTAAAGGTCCTCTATATATTGGGCATGCAGGATTTTGTAATCGCTTTCGAGAATTTGTCCGACAGTGAGTTTTTGGGCGCCCTGCTCAACTTGTTCCTTACTTTTGATAATTACTTGTTCCTGGTACTTGAGCATATCTTCGTTCATCATGATGGTCAGGAAAGCCCTGATCACCGCAACACGGAGCTCGTTTTTGTTGCTTTCCAACAAATGTTGCGACTGATACACGTCCAGATAGCGTTGCTTGATACTGTTGGCATTATATAAACCGTTGAAAAGGGTCATGCCGGCATTGATGCCATAGTTGCCACCCCAGCCGACGGATTTCTCATAGTTGCCAAAGTTGACATTTTGCGACATGGACGCCGACACGGAGGGGGCAATGTTCGCTTTGGCCTGTTTCAAGTTCAATTCCGTGGAGGAGACATTGATGCCGGAAGATTGAAGGGAAAAGTTGTGGCTCTCTGCGTAATGCAGGCATTCTTCGAGGGTGAAAGAGAGCTTGTGGAGAGTGTCTTGTGCTTTTATCAGACTGTTAACCAGTAACATAAAGCAAAGTAACAGAGTCAGTCTTTTCATACATTCGTCATATTGTGTGTAATACCGACAAACGTTTTTTTAAGGAGGTTTAATTGTTATCCGATTTTTTTGTACTTTTGCCGCCGAAAACCGGCCCCGTAGTTCAGCTGAATAGAACGTCAGATTCCGGTTCTGAAAGTCGTGGGTTTGAATCCCGCCGGGGTCACAAAAACAGTCCGTATGAACATCGAAAAATACGACGAAATCCGGGCTTCATTACCCGCCGGTGTGCGCCTGGTCGCCGTCTCCAAATTCAAACCGGCGGAGGACATAGCCGCACTGTACCAACATGGACAGCGCGTTTTTGGCGAGAACCACGCACAAGAGATGAAAGCCAAACACGAAATGCTCCCAAAAGACATAGAATGGCATTTCATCGGGCATCTTCAGACCAATAAGGTCAAATATATCGCCCCATATGTTTCTCTTATTCACAGCATTGACAGTTTCGAGCTACTCAAGGAGGTCAATAAGCAAGCCATCAAAAACAATAGGGTGATTCCCTGTTTGCTGCAATTCCATGTCGCTGAGGAGGAAACCAAGTTCGGGTTTACATCCGAAGAGTGCGCGGCAATGCTCAAAAGTCCTGAATTCCAAGAGCTAAAAAACGTTAAAATCCATGGGGTCATGGGCATGGCCACCTTCACTGACAATAAAGAGCAAGTACGCGGAGAGTTCCAGCACCTCCATCGTATCTTTCAAGATTTGAAAACGCAGTTCTTCTCGCAAAACCATGATTTCAAAGAAATCTCGATGGGTATGAGTGAGGATTATCACATCGCCTTGGAAGAAGGCAGCACCCTTGTACGTATCGGCAGCTCTATTTTCGGTCCCAGGAATTATGATAAGTAGCGGGCGGACACGAGATTTATCGTCTTATGCATTTGATTGAAAAACAAAACCTTAAAAATTACAACACCTTCGGAATGGAGGTCGTGACAAAATCTTTTCTGCAGGTGGACAGTGCCGAAGAGGTACCTTATATCATCGAAAACTATTTGCAACGTCATCCCTATTATCTGCTGGGAGGAGGAAGCAACACGCTGTTTACCAAGGATTTTGATGGAATAATAGTACATCCGGCATTCTCAGGCATTGGGTTGGTCGGGCAAAGAGGCGGAGAGGCGGTCGTGCGTGTGGCTGCTGGAGAACAGTGGGACAACCTCGTCCAATACTGCATAAGGAGAGAATACTATGGGTTAGAGAATCTTACGGGAATTCCTGGGCTTGTGGGGAGCGCTCCTGTTCAAAACATTGGCGCCTACGGGGTGGAGCTCAAGGACACACTCCTGAAGGTGGAAGGCTATAGGATTTCCACCGGAGAGGCTTTTGAGCTGACACGAGACGAGTGCCAATTTGGCTACAGAAACTCGATTTTCAAGCAGAAGCTGAAAAACGACTGCTTCATTACTTATGTCTGGTTCCGACTTTCTTGTATCAGACATTTCACAATGACGTATCAAGGTTTGTCCAAGGTATTGGAAGAAAGAGAGTTGCCGCTGACATTGCGGAATGTTTCCGAATGTGTGCGCACTATTCGGGACACGAAGTTGCCGAATCCGGCTGTCGTTGGAAATGGGGGCAGCTTCTTCAAGAATCCTGTAGTGACAGCGGAGAGGTATGAAGCTCTGGTGTCGGCATTTCCCGATCTTGTCGCGTATGATGCCCCTGACGGAAAAAAGAAACTCTCTGCAGGCCAGTTAATTGAGAAGGCAGGTTGGAAAGGAAGGCGCGTAGGTAACGCCGGTACATGGGAAAACCAGGCATTAGTGCTGGTGAACTACGGCGGTGCTACTCCTGATGAGGTTCTTCACGTGGCCGACAGTATTGTAGATGATGTTAATCGTTTGTTTAACATCGTGTTAGAGATGGAAATCAATCGGATATAATGGGGACGTGTTAAATTTTCTCCCGAAAAACACGTCTATAGGAAACATTTCAATTAAATCATGCAAGAAGGGAACCCTATTTTGAAAACCATCGTAAAAAGCCTGCAATCCGCGCTGCTTTTCTGTTGCTTGGCCCTGCTGTTTGGTGGGTGCGACCCTTTTGGTCGCGGCAATCAATTCGACAGTGTCCTGTTGTCAGGCTATTGGGTGAGTGGCACGCTACACGAGTACTACAATGCGTCAGGCACCGGGTATACGTGGGACACGCTGGATGATGTCACAGAGGAAGAAGCACAACCTTTTACATGGACACTTGAGGGAAGCACCCTCACTCAGATTCACAAGATGGAAATGGGGGGTAATGTGCCGAAAACCTACACCGTCACCAAGCTGAATGCCAACACATTGGAGTATCATGACGCATACGGAAAATACTATACTTTCACCAAAGAACAATGAAGAAGGGACTGAAAATAGGGCTGATTTCATTCGGGTCGCTGCTTGCCATGGTTGCCATTACGGCAGCCGTCCTGCTTTTTCACATTTTCTCACCTTCGAAATTGGCGAAAATCGTCAATGACCAAGCCGGCAAATTCCTCACTTGCGACTTCCATATCGACAATGTAGGGCTCACTTTTTTCAAAACATTTCCCAAAATCGGACTGGACTTGGAAAATGTGGTGTTGAAAAATCCCCAAAACGGGGTGGTTTCGGACACTCTGTTGTATGCAAAAAGTTGCGTGGCATCCTTGAACATCCGTGAACTTCTTAAAAACAGGCATGCGGAAATTAACGATTTTTCACTTTGCGACGGATTGGTAAATCTCTACATAGACGAACAAGGCAATGGGAACTATAACGTGTTCGTCACGCATCCCAATGACACGTCTTCAGAAAATTACACGATTGATCTTCAGAAAGTTAAAATAAACAATCTGGATGTCCGCTACCTGAATGCCCAAACAAAGCAGAGGGCCGCCGCGAAAGAGGCGGATTTGACAGTCAAAGGGACGTTTGCAGAAAATCTCATCGAAGGCTATGCCAAAGCAGCGGCCAAAAACCTGCACTTTGAGATCGCCGACAGCTCTCTGCTGTACTTGTCCGGTGATGACGTGCAAGTCACTTACGAGGGCTCTTTCACAAACTTTAACCTGATTGACGGCCAACTCGACGCCGACATCCAAGACGCCGTTTTGCGCCTCGACACCACCCACTACCTCAACGGCATAGGCCTTTCGGTGTCTTCCAATTTGCAAGCCAATATGAACAATCTGCGCTTCGACCTCCAAAACACCCGCCTGCATATTGACAAACAGGAACTTGCAATTAATGGCACTGTCCGCGTGGATACTACTTCCCATGACATCCACACCGATTTGCACTACAAGAGCGGCGAGTGGAAAATCGAAGAAATCTTACCAATGATTCCCCCTGCTGTCATCGGCAACAAGCTGGATGGTATGCAAATAAGCGGCGATATTGCCCTCGAAGGCGACATCCACGGAACTTTCAGCGACACTCAGATGCCGACCATCACTTCCGATGTGGCTTGGAACCGCGGCCGCTTCGCCATGAAAGACCTGCCTCTCGATTTCGAGAACGCCGACGGTCTCTTCAATCTCAGGCTGGACTTGGACAGCCAATCCGATGTAACCGTGAAAAAGTTGTCCGCAACGACGAGAAAGCGCAATAGAATCACTGCATCAGGAACCGTTAAAAACCTGTTGGGCAAGATGTTGCTGGATGTTCTCGCCACGGGAAACCTGCATGTCAACGACTTCAAGGACCTGCTGCCCGAAGATTTCACCCAATGCAAAGGCAAGGCAGACATCAGCGTGAAAACACAACTGAGTTATGATCCTGAGACCAAATTTTCCATCAACAATATTGACAAGGCTGACATCACGGGGCAAATTGAAGATTTGGATCTGCTATACCACGACACTCTGCGGCTCCTGTCCCCCGACCTGCACGTGGATTTGACATTCCCTGTCTCTGAAAAACCCTACAAAATAGGCGAATGGATACATGCCAAGATAGGCACCTCCACTATTATGCTCTTCAGTCTCCCGCAAAAGATGTCGGTCATAGCCAACAGCCCTCATTTGGATGCATACGCGAACAATTTGTTAGACAGCACAGTTCAATTGAAATTAGCCACCACATATCAATTTGACGATGTTTCCGTATCCATGGACACGATTAGCGCCCGAATGGATGCCCCCCAAGGGACGTTTGTGATGCACAACACGGATCGGATGCAAGTTGACTACGCAGGTGGCATCGTGACGGGCAGAATTGGCGAGACCCGTTTCCATACCAGCACCTTGAAGCTTGAGGGGGAAACAAACCGTCACGAAGGCGAGGAGAATCTCCTGCTGAGTTGGTCTCCGAAATTGAAAATACAACTCTCCAAAGCAACTGTCAATTTCGCCGGCGTGGAGCAAACACTGGCCGTCCCCGCCCTGAATGTCGATTTCAACCCGCAGAAATGCGTGTTAAAAAAAGCAAATATCGGGTTTGGGGAATCCAATGTCTCTATCACCGGCACCGTCACAGGTATTGAACCTTACCTGCGCGACAAGGGGCTGCTCAAGGGTGACTTGGAATTAGTCGCCAACTACTTGAATCTCAATGAGCTGATGACACTCGTCGATGGCTTTGGCGCCCCTGATTCCCTGCAGGTGCAGGCGGAACAGGTGGCTGGGGAAACGGGAGACAAACCGTTCATTGTCCCGTTCGGTATGGACGTCAACATGAGCACCACCATCCAGCGGGCTTTGTTTGAGGACACTGAATTCCGGAACATCGCCGGGCGTGTCTATGTGAAAGACGGCGTGTTGGTATTGGAGGAGATGGGTCTCACGAACGAAGCAGCGCGGATGCAGCTCACGGCTATGTACCGTACCCCTCGCATGAACCACCTCTTCCTCGGTTTTGACTTCCATCTTCTTGACATCAAAATAGATAAGTTAATTGAAATGATTCCCGAAGTGGACACCATCCTGCCCATGCTGAAATCTTTCAGTGGAAATGCGGAATTCCACTTTGCAGCGGAAACGTACTTGAAATCCAATTACGACATTAAGTTTTCCACCCTCCGGGGTGCTGCCGCAATCAACGGCCGTGATTTGGTTGTCTTAGACAGCGAAACCTACAAGACGATAGCTAAGAAACTGATGTTCAACAAGAAAACGGAAAACAGAATCGACAGCCTCTCCACTGAAATCACCATCTTCCGAAATGAGGTTGACGTCTACCCATTCCTGCTCAGCATCGACAAATACAGCGCAATCATCTCGGGACGTCACAACCTCGACATGACCTACGATTACAATATTTCATTAATGAAGCCTATTCGTATCGGTTTGGATATCATTGGATTGGAAGACAAACTCAAGTTCAAGGTCGGCAAAGCAAAATACGCAACGCTTTTTGTTCCGGAAAAGCGAAAACTGGTCGAGTCGAATATACTTGAACTAAAAACATTGATTAACAAAACGTTACGGGACAATGTAAAAGAATAGTCCCTGGGTATGGAAGGAGAGGGACGGGGGTCAGTGTGATTCCGTAAAAATGTTATATTTGCCGCCCGAATAGAATGGCAATATGGATTTTGAAGATATACGACCTTATACTGATCAGGAGTACAAAGCGGCATACTATCGTCTGATGAACGACAAGCGTTTCGAGGAGGCGATAGTTCAGTGTCTTCCTGATTATTCCCTTGCCCAGTTCAAGGTTGATTTTGAGACCTATCATACAATAGATGAGGTCCAAGTGGGGTTTTATAAGCTTTTTTTGGATGCCTTCATTGCCCAGACCACAAAGGGACTGTCCTTGTCTGGCATAGAAAATTTGAAGCAGGGGGAGGCGTATATGTTCATCGGCAACCACCGCGACATCACGTTTGACCCGGCGATACTGCAGTATTATTTCTTCATCACCCACTTTAGGACTTCACGCATCGCCATGGGTGACAATCTGTTCACCACCCCTTTGTTGGGGGAAATAGCCAAGCTGAACAAGATGATCAAGGTGAAGAGGAGCGGAACCATGCGCGAAAAATTTGAAAACACCCAAAAACTGGCAGCGTATATCCAATATTCCATACTGGAGGAGAAAGAGTCTGTTTGGATTGCCCAGCGCGACGGCCGCACCAAAGACGGAAATGACATCACCAAGCACGGTCTCGTGAAAATGCTGACACTTGGCAAGGACAAGGACTTGATTGAGACAATTCGTGACATGAAATTCACCCCGGTAACAATTTCCTATGAAATTGAACCTTGTGAAAAATTGAAAGCCAGAGAGTTGGCTATCAAGGAGCATACGGTTTACAAGAAACAACCAGGGGAAGACTTCAACAGTATCAAGCAGGGGCTGTTCGGTCCGAAAGGCAGGGTTTCCCTTGTTATTGGCAAACCACTTGACCAAGAGCTGAATGAGATCCCCGAGACAATCAGCAATAACGACAAGATCCAACTCGTTTGCCAGATGATTGACAAACAGATATACAAAGACTATGTTCTATATCCGAACAACTACATTGCATACGACATTTTGAACCAAGGAAATACCTGCCATGAACATTATACAGAAGAGGAAAGATTGCGTTTTGAGCAGTATCTGCAAATGAAGTCGCAAATCCAAGATGTTTCTGAAGAAAAAATGCGTGAAAATCTGTTAAAAATCTATGCCACACCCGTTGACAATCATTATAGAACAATATCCGAAGAGAATTAATAATTTTTAACGCTATATGGATGATATACAACCCCCGTCGCAAACAAAGATTTTAATTATCCGACTGAGCTCCATTGGAGACATTGTGCTGACCACACCGGTAGTCAGGGCACTTGACGAGCAGTTGCCGGACGCGGAAATTCATTTTTTGGTTCGGAAGGACAATATGCCTGTGGTAGAGACGAATCCTCACATTCACAAAGTCCATGCCTATGACCCAGACAACGTGAGCAAGACTATAGCGGAACTGAAAGAGGAGCAGTTCTCCGTCGTGATTGATTTGCAGAAAACCCTACGTTCCCGGCAAGTCCTGCGGAAGTTGAAGGTACCTTTCTACACATTCAACAAGCATAATTTCGAAAAGTGGCTTTGCGTGCACCTCAAGATGAACGGATTGCCCGAGACTCATATCGTAGAGCGATATTTTGAGGCGGTGAAGATGTTGAATGTGCATAACGACCATAAAGGGCTTGAATTTTATATTCCTGAGGACCAAGGATTTGATGAGGATGATTTGCCCATGATGTTTGAAGATGGTTTTGTGGCCATTGTGCTGGCGGCCCAGCATTTCACCAAACGGATACCCGTGTCCAAGGTGGTGGAAATCGGGAGTATCTTGCACAAGCCTATCATGCTGTTGGGGGGCAAGGATGTTTATGAAGTGGGGGAGCAGGTGGTGTCGCAGCTCGGCGAGCGGGCCACAAACGGATGCGGGAAATATACCCTGTACCAGTCTGCCGCAATTCTTCAGCACGCAGACTGCGTAATCACAGGAGATACTGGGTTGATGCACATCTCCGCAGCCTTGCACAAACCTACTGCCGCGTTATTCGGAGCCACCATTCCGGAATACGGTTACTATCCTTACATGCCGGGTGAGCGCAACAAATTCCGGAATTTCGAAGTCTGTCCGTTGCGTTGCCGCCCATGTTCAAAATTCGGCAGCTCACGCTGTAAGCGCAAGCATTTCAAATGCATGAAAAACATCTCCGCAACGGAGGTGGCGGAGTGGGTGAACCGTTTTTAGAAAATCAACAACACAGCCACGCATAGATTCCCGCCCCGATCAAGCACGGAATCAGCCCGATGAGCATTCCCCACAGCGACTGCACAAAATGGTACTTTTTCTGGTGGTAGGCAGCGTCCATGTGTTCGGTGCCAGGCAGGCGCACGGACTTCATGTTTGCGAAGAGCACCCAGTCGAGGAAAAGACAGTCGTACCAGTCGATGACGAGCCAGATGCCGTAGCTCAGCGCGAACGCCGACCAGAAGTTATAGGCGCCGGCCAACTTCATCAGACCGAGCATCACGGCAAGGGTGAAGAGTAACGCAAAGCTTTTCTTGAGCAGCACGGTCTTGGTAAAGAACTTCGACGGCACACGCTCGTGCGTCTTGAAATATTCCTCCTGGATGTCCTCCGGATAGTCGTGAATCCACCACACGGGGTTCTTCACGAGCGGAATCAGGATCATGGCCGTGAACGCGGCGGTCATAATGATGGTTTCAACGATGATGATGGTCCAGTTCATACTATTCCTGTTGGTTTATCAACGAAATAAGATAATCGTTCTATCAAAATATAACAAAATTTTCCCTGTTGTCAATTCCCTTGCCAAAATATCACGAATTGAACGATTCCTTATACTTCGGCAACAGATACTTCCAAATCACCATAACGTGGATTACGCCGACAACTGCGAAGATGATCCTTGCAGCGACTTCGGCCACCGCGCCGATGGCGATGAATAGGGTCAGGAATTTTTCGAGTTTGAGCATCATAGTATTACTTTTTCAATTTCTCTAATTCGGCCTTTGCTTCATTCACCTTTTCTTTTAATTGAATTCCATCAATGTAGGTTTTAGGATATAACAATAAATCTTCTTCAATGGGAGAATACCTTTGAAAAACACTCGAATATTTATCAAGAATCTCCTTCTCTTTTCTTGTCAAGCAATTGGAATCTAATTCAATATCATAACAAGAATGAAAAGCATCGCAAAAACTCAGAGCAGAAATTCTGCCAGACAAATAGAGGTCTATTATCTGGTACAAATAGCCCTTGTCTGTTTTCTCAAGCATACTATATGTTTTTTCAAACCGCAAAAGTAAACAAAATGCGGCAATACGGTTTATATATAGCGGACAATTCATCCCTGCGCATCGCCCGTGTCTGCACAAAAAAAAGACTACAGAAGTATGTCACTCGCGGAACTCGCTGATTTTGTGATAGACATATCCCGACACCGTGTCAAAAACGAGCAGGTGATCTAACGAGGTGCGGGTACAGCGATAATATAGCAGATGGTCTTCCGGTGCTACTTTCCATTCGATGAACACGGCGAAATAGGCTTGTGGCAGTGAACCGAATTTTTGTTCAATCTCATCTCTACGACAAGGTCTTAGAGTGCTGTCTGGAACAATCTCCGTATAATGACAAGGCTTGGCCATGAGGGCAGTCTCAACCTCTTCAGGTGTCGCTTTGTATCGGAACCAGTAGTTGTAAAATAACCCATTTTTCCTTGCCCCGACACAATTGTGATTAGCCAATTCCGGATACAAGTCGCCAATGTTGCATTCTTGAGCATTCCCATTCCAGAAATTTGCCCATTTATGCTTGATCTTTGAGCATGAGCTCGCTGCGAAAATAAAAAAGCATCCGAGAATCAATGCTAGTACGCATTGTATAATCCGATTTTTTGTCATAGTTTTGATTTGAGGCTTTAAAACAAACTTACCGAACCATCATTTTCGATGGAATAATCCTATCTATTATCACATTGTCATCTGTGGTGTGAAATATAACAGTCCAACGATGATTGATGATAGACATTGTTTTGGCCATCGGGTGTATTTCTTTGGCAATAGCAAATCAACTAGTTTGGAATATATCCGCCGTAAAGCTGAGAGATGCTAATCGTCCGAGTATCTTGTTAACATACTTATGACCACTCTCTGGTCTGTGAAGGCTGGACACATATTGTGCGATACCATCAAGGTCGGATAATGCCCCTTTACTGACAAGTATTATGTAACTTCTCATAGCAATCATCCAACTTTTGATGGAAAAATTCACCGAATTGTTCCAATGTCAAATAATCATTGGGACCATTCGATACAACATCTGGAGCAAACTTTGATCCCCTGTTATAGGCAACAAATGGTTCCGCTGCTTCTGGAAGTTTCTTTTCTTTTGTTTTATATGATTTTTTCATTCTACTATATTTTCAAGCGGCAAAGATACACAAAATATGGAGATGTCATCAACAACACAGCCACACATAGATCCCCGCCCCGATTAAACACGGGATCAGTCCGATGAGCATTCCCCACAGCGACTGCACGAAGTGGTACTTTTTCTGATGGTAAG
>Ga0247610_10004741_pt1 | contig 14474 bp, 21 predicted proteins | sample 174DNAGHGhighgp2_FD_193483 | JGI IMG/M metagenome (GOLD analysis project Ga0247610, IMG submission 193483) | Sheep rumen microbial communities from Palmerston North, Manawatu-Wanganui, New Zealand - 1742 DNA GHGhigh gp2 | ecosystem: Host-associated > Mammals > Digestive system > Stomach > Rumen... | reverse complement strand
ATCCAAAAAGAATGTGGAAGATATATTAAGTCTATAAGTGAATCACTTCCTATCATGATGCAGTCAAAGAGAGTAAATGACAAGTACTTTTAGCTAAATGACCTTGATGCAATTGCTAAAGATGCTTCTGTTGGAATAAGTGCTGATGCTAAGAAGAAAGCACTTGATGCTAAGCTTGATGCTATACATAAAGGTGCAGAAGGATCTATGGCAAGTGCAGCAAGATATGACAAGAAATTCACTGCAAATGATTACATCTACAAGAAGCTTCATGGTGAAGATGAAGCAGTAGATGAAGCAAGAAATCCAAAAGACTTCAAATGCAAAGTTGAAAAGACAAAAGAAGATGGCAAAGATGCATGGAAGGTCTATGAGATTTCGACAAATATGTGGGTAGCTACATTCTTCAACGAGACAATTGCTAAGAAGTTCGCAGAAGAGGAATATCCTGAACTGAAAGCAAAATATCTTGATAGCCAAGATGAGTTCATTGCTCAGAATGAAGATGAAGAGAAGAAAGAAGAGCCAACTAAAGAAGATGAAGAAGCTAAGTTCAAAGAGAAAGAACTTGATAATGACATTGAAGAGTCACTAAAAGAGATTTATTCATAAGGAAGTTTTATGAGACATTATTTTATTTGCACAGGTGTTGACTTAAATAAAAAACTTATAAGAACACGTAAATATGATGATGCGCAAGCAATTGCAGGTGTTCTTGAAACATTTGATCCAGATGTAGCAAAGTCAGCATATGACATAAATTTTGAAGCTCAGTCAAGAGCAAGTCATGGTGGTGCTTTGGTAATTGAAGGCAAAAACTATCTTTGGTCAATTTACTACGTATGAAAGCAGATGAATCAGTATTAGATTTCCCAAAAGATGGGCTTTGTCCTGATATTTGGGAAAAAGTAATAGATGAAACAGGCGCAGAAGAGACTTGGCGTCCAGTTGCAGATGTTGAAGACAAAATTTTGAATATAGTTCAAATGCTTTGTAAAAAAGCTGGACTTATATATGACAACATGCGTATTTTCATAACTGGTTCAATAACTTCAAACACATATAATAGAACTGCTGATGTTGATGTCCATATTAGATTGACAAAACCAATTCGTGAGTTTGCGTCAATGACACAAGACAGAATAAATTCTGCTATGAAAGAACTTGACAAAGAATGGAAAGCAGTTGGCCAAAATCCAGATGATGTCAAGTCATGGCATGGACATCCATTGCAGTTCTACTACTAGACTGATGAATTTCAAGATTTCATGTCAGTTGGAGTCTATGATGTAAAAAATAGAGAATGGCTTGTTGGTCCAGAGCTTAAAGATTCAAGCTACAATCCATATTCTGAATTGTATAAAGAAATCCAAGCAAAAGCTGGACAACTTATAAAAGACATTCGCGACAAAATTCTTGATGTCTATGAAAAAGCAGTTGTGTTCACTAAAGTCCATAGATCTGAACCAACAAATGAACTTCCAAAAGATGTTGTTGACATTGCACAACATGCATTTAGTGATTTGCTAAATTCAATAACAGCTGCAACAGACTTATATGAGAGTGCACGACAAATGCGGAAAGTGTACAGTAGTCCAGCGTCAATTGAACAAGCACTTAAGTTCAGAAGTTCAAAGAAATGGAAGATTGCTGATGCTGCTTTCAAACTAATGGACAAGTTTGGCTATCTTGCAATCTTAAAAGAATACAAAGAACTTAAAGAACTTATTTCAACAGGAGATGGGGATCTTGCTATTGAGACAGCAGAATCTATTTTAGTAACAGTCAAAAAATACATAAGCAATCCTGAAAAGCTTGCTGATAGTGAAAAGCTTAAAGAGTCAATATTTAAGATTGCTGGAAAGATGAGACGAATTGTTGAGTCTTGGCAACCTGATTTTGATGACAAGCCAGTCAACCAATGGGGTGAAAGATGGCAGAAACTGAAGTCAACTGATTGGTTATATTCTTTAGTTGATGGTGCAGCTAAAGACTGCTAGATTGACTTGTATGAAGATGGCCCTCGACTTGAAAGACTGAACATAAGCAGTGTCCATATTCTTAAGAACAGAAATTTGATTGTGACTATTTTTGGTGGAGCAAATGGTGGTGGCATGCAAGGTAGTTGCAACTTGAAGTACTACCTTTGCTTAGTAAGAAAGCTGCTTGAGAAGCTCGTTGGTTGCTGCAAGCCATTTGCTGATGCATGGCTTATTGATTGGGACAATGACTGCGCAGATGATGTCTGGACACTGAGATTTGTGCTTAAGCCATCAGATGAGACATTAGCTGAAATTGCTGATTGCGGCTATGTTGTAGACCAAGTAAAAGAAAGCATTGACCACGACGAGTGTGTACAATATATAAATGCATTTAAAGAAAAGCTTGGCTATAGAGATGACTACATGCCAACTAAAAGTCTTGAAGATGTTCAGATGTCTATTGCAAGAGAATGCGCATTAAGACTTCCAACTGACACAGAAGCAAGAGAAATACAAGGTGATGCTGTTATTCTTCTTGTCCTTAGTGGAGATGATGATGCAGTAAAAGTTGGTAAATAGCTTGGAAATGAACTGATGAAGAATGCTGCTCATTCAGATGAAAAACTAATTCTTCTTATGAGTGATGCATACAAAGCTATGAATAGCTTAGAATCTAAGCAAAAAGCTGCAAAGCGTGTGGCAATTCAAAATGCTAAAGATGAGTTACCAGGACAACCTTATGAATCAGAAAAGCAAGTAGATGAAGGAGCTAAAGAGATGTTGACTACAGCAGCCCTTGTAGCATTGCTTGCTATCAAGAACATATGTCCTGCAGCTTCACTTGAGACAGCATTGAAAGATGTTCCAAAATCAGAAATGCGTGCTTCATCAAATATGTTCAAGCAGGCTATTGCTAAAGCTACTAAAGGAAAGACGTACAATGGAATGAATGTCACAAACATCATAAATTGTGTAGCTCGCACAATATATGCTGAAGCTAAAGGTGAAAAAGAAGAAGGCCAAGCAGCTGTAGCAAGCGTAATTTGGAATCGTGCTGGTGGAAAATGCGCAAACTTGATTGATGTAGTTCTTAAAGACCAACAATTTAGCTGCTGGAACAAGAAAAAGCCTGGAAGAACAGACAAAGACTACACTATATATGTTCCACCAGAGACAATTCCACCTGGAGAGAACAAAGACATTTGGGACAATTGTGTAAAGCTAGCTACATAGCTTGCTACTGAAGAGTTCACCTCAACTATTGGAAACAGAAACTCTTACATGAACAAAGCTAAAGCAAGTGCTAAAGCAAAAAGAGAATGGGGTGGAAAGCTTGATCTTAAGATTGGACACCATGATTTTGGATATCTTAAGAACAATGATGGCTTTAGAGGAAAAGCTAAGACTACTCCAACGTATGTTGTAAAATCAGGAGACACCTTAGCAAAGATTGCTAAAGCTTATAAGACAACAGTCGATGAGCTTTAGAAGAAAAACAACATAAAAGATCCTAATAAAATCGCAATAGGATAGAAGATCTTAGTATGACAGAAAAAGACAGACTGCTAAAAGAGTTGAAGACGTTCATAATGCACGACTCTGCATGGCTTACTATAGATGATTAGACTGCAATTGAAAGAAAGATTGATGAGCTTAACTCATTCATAAATGAAAGGTACAAGTCGCATGGAAGACTAGAGAGAACTTACGCATGATGAAGTTCTTACAGGAAAGAAAAAAGAAGACAAAAGCATTGAAGAGCTTCTTTTTCCACCACTTCCTGATGACTACTTCAAATACAATGACTGTTTGCAGTTTGACAATAGAAATCCAATTGAAAAAGCAATAGATGCATACAACAATGCACCTATAAAGCCATACATCAAAAGAAGAAAATTAGGTGGAGATGGTGATCCATTTGAAGATGAAGCTAGAAAAACTGCTTGGGAAATAGGAATCAACTTCACTTTTTAATAAACGAGTCAATTATCATATCACGTATTTCTAACTGAAGATCTGGAAGTTCTATAAGTTTTGCTTTCTCTTCAGTAATGTGATTCAAGAACATCTTGACTTTTGCATCATGTGGAATATACTTGCTGTACTTCAACAAATACTGGTAAAGATTGAGTTGAAGTCCATAATGCCAAAAATTAGTATCTGGAATATGACTTATAGGATCTAATGCAAAGTTCTTGTATTTGTTTTCAGTATCAATTGACTAGTTTGTCTTATGGTCAATGATGACAAATGTATTTGGCTCTTTCTTTGATTTGCAGAACAAGTCAATAGTTCCAGCAATTTGAAGCTTGTGTGAAAAGACAATCATTTCAATTCCAACAATGTCAAGCTTAGTCATAATTGCTTTTGACATTATCTTTGCATTCTTGAATGTAAGTTCTTCTTTCAAGTCTTTAGGCTAGTTACGAAATTCAATTCTGTTGTTGAATACATCTTCGCATGTCTCATGCACTCTTGTTCCAAATATGCATGACTGTCTTCCTTTTTCTGCCCAACGCTCTTTCATTTCTGCTACAGTGATTCCTTCTTTTTTGGCACATCTAGCAGTAATAACTCCAGTTGGATCAAATGGTTTGAAGAACTTTCCTAAGAAAGTAGTTCCAGAGACATAGCTTATCTCTTTGCCATCTATTGTTGAACGATACTTATGGTCATCTTCAGTGAAGATAATCTCTATTCCCTAAGGATTTTTTGCTTTAGAACATGAAGGCATATATTTATTATACCTGTTTAGACTTAAAAGGACAGAGCAAATGCTCTGTCCTTTTGACATGTTGAAGTCTTAAATCAGCTTACTACTTCAGCATCGACTGGTCCATCATTTCCTGTTGTAGGATTTGCGCCAGCACCAAACTGCTTGAACATTTCTGCAAACTTAGGATCATTCTTCATCTTCTCTAAGTCTTCAGGCTTCATATTAGCGAAATTTGGCATTCCACCTGTAGCTCCAGCATAGAGCTTAGTTGCAACCGGCTCATTTGCTTTGTTCAATGCTTCTACTTTTGCTTTAAGATCTTCGATTGACTCTGCCTTAAGAGCTTCACGAACATTAGCAATTGCCTCTTCAACTGGCTTCTTGTCTTCAGCAGTCAACTTGTCGCCTGCATCCTTCATTGCTTTCTCAATGTTGAAGCACAACATCTCAGCAGAATTCTTCGTCTGAATCAATTCTGCTTTCTTAGCATCAGCCTCAGCATTTGCTTCAGCATCACGCTTTGCTTTCTCAATCTCATCTTTGCTCAAGCCGCTTGAAGATGTGATTGTGATGTGTTGCTCTTTCTGAGTTCCAAGATCCTTAGCACTGACATTAAGAATGCCATTGGCGTCAATGTCATATGTGATCTCAATCTGTGGCACTCCACGAGGAGCCGGAGGAATTCCATCAAGGTTGAATGTTCCAAGCAGACGGTTGTCATTGAACATCTTGCGTTCACCTTGGCAGATTCTGATTGTCACTGCTGGCTGGTTATCAGCTGCAGTACTGAACACCTAAGTCTTCTTTGTAGGAATTGTAGTGTTACGCTCAATCATTGGCGTAGCAATTCCACCCATAGTCTCAATAGCAAGAGTTAATGGAGTTACGTCAAGAAGCAAGATGTCCGTCTTAGCTCCAGCAAGAACTGCTGCCTGAATTGCAGCACCAAGACCAACAGCTTCATCAGGATTGATGTTCATATTTGGCTTGATTCCAAAGATCTTCTCAACTAAAGCCTGGACTGCTGGCATTCTTGTCTGGCCACCAACAAGAAGAACTTCATCAATCTTCACATCACCTGCATCAGCTAAGCACTTCTTGCAAGGCTCAACTGTCTTCTGAATGATTTCATCGGCAAGTGACTCAATTGTAGCACGAGTCAATGTCTTTACAAGATGCTTTGGACCTGTAGAATCTGCAGTAATGAATGGAAGATTTATCTCATACTGCTCGGTAGTTGACAGTGCACACTTTGCTTTTTCGCACTCATCTTTGACACGCTGCAATGCCATTGGGTCATTTGACAAGTCAATTCCTTGGTCCTTCTTGAACTCATCAATGATGTAGTGCATCAACTTGACATCAATGTCATGGCCACCAAGAGCGGTATTTCCATTTGTAGCAAGAACTTCAATAACGCCATCAGCAATGTCAAGAATTGAAATATCAAATGTAGAACCACCGAGGTCATACACTGCAATCTTCTTGTTCATGCCTTTGTCAGCTGAATATGCTAATGCTGCAGCTGTTGGCTCATTGATGATTCTCTTGCACTCAAGACCAGCAATCTGGCAAGCGTCCTTAACAGATTGGCGCTGAGAGTCATTGAAGTATGCTGGCACAGTTACGACAATCTCTTTGATGTCTTCACCAAGAAATGCACTTGCATCCTTCTTGACTTTTCCAAGAATCTTAGCAGAAATCTCTTCTGGAGAATATTCTTTTCCATTGATCTTTATTCTACAGTCACCATTAGGTGCAGCTACTACCTCATAAGGAAGATCCTTGATGTAGTCTTTTACTTCATTGAACTTACGTCCAATAAGACGCTTTACAATAGTGACTGTATTCTTTGCATTTGTCACCATCTGACGAGCTGCTGCTGAACCAACAAGCTCTTCGCCTTTATTTGTGAAAGCGACAATGCTCTGTGTTGTACGAGCACCATCACTATTAGCAATAACCTTCGCTTCATTGCCTTCATAAAAGGCAAAACAACTGTTTGTTGAACCGAGGTCGCAACCAATAATTTTACTCATAATATTATGTTCCTTTATTTTTACTTGCATATGATAGCCATTGTTGGTCTACCATATTCAATTATATTATACACTATTTACAGCTTACTTTTCTAAAACTTTCTTAGCAATGTACATATTCAACATATAGACAGTACCAAGAATTACAAGAAGCCATGTTCCATTTAGATATCCAAACACAAGACGTGTGCAAAGATATGCGAACAATGACGCTATTCCCCAACTTGTCAAGCAGAATCCATGGATTTGAGAAAGATTGCTCTTTCCATATTTAGACTCAAGAATAGAAGGCAATGTCGCAAATGCTGCACCATAAGTAGCATTTATCAAGATAATTGCAAATGGAACAAATGGAGTCCAACAAAGTGTAATTGCAACAAACAGAACTTCAAGACCAGCTACAAGAAGCCAAATCTTAGATCTGTTATTGAAATAGTCACTTATCCATGGAAACACAAGGCGGCCACCACCATTGAATATTCCACACATTGCCATTGTGAATATAAGCATGCTTCCTGTAATTCCAGCTGCTGACAGAAGTGATGCACATGTTCCAATAAGTATAAGTCCCATAGAAATGTTGAAGAACATGAATAGCCATGCATATCTAAACAGTGGATCCTTCAAAGATTCAATGTAGCTGAATGTGCTCTTGTTCTTCTTGATATGTGCTAATGCATACTTTGGCTTGTTTATCATCAATGTAGCAATTCCAGTCAGAACTAGATAAATTCCAGCTAAAGCAAAGAATGTATAAGCAATTCCTAATGTAGGGAACAGCATTCCAAACAACCATGAGCAAAGGGCAGAGCCAAATCCAAATGACATTATTGAAAATGCCATGACTATTCCTTTATGCTTAGACTTTCCCCACCATAGAAGCATATTCTTGTTTGGAACAACATATCCACAACCTTCTGCAATTCCACAAAGAACACCTGCGCCAATGTAGATTGGCCAAATGTTTCCTACAATGCAACCTATTCCTGAAAGAACTAAGCCACTGAAAAGCATCAAGCTTGACACAGTAGAAGCTATTTTTATTCTTCTTTCAACAAGTGGTCCAAATAATGCTGCACCCATTCCAAGGAAGAATATGTTCAGACAGAATGTAAATTGCACTGTTGCTGTTGAAGCTCCTATAGCTGCAGCTATATGTGGAATAAACAAACTGAATGCATAGCAAAAACCAATACACAACGTCAAAAGAATGCAAGGCACAACAGACTTGCAAATTTTGTATAATATAGATTTAGTCATTTTAGTCTCGATATAGTTGGAATTTTTTACTGATCCTGTGAGCGATGTCATCAGGAAGTGGTTTGAACCATGCTCCAATTGTGCATGTTCCATCTGGATTTTCTGGAGTCAAGTCAGTAAGACATTTGTCATTGATGTAGCCCCAATCAATTCCCTCTTTCAAATCAATATTGAGTTCTGACTTTATGTCGTTTATGTATATTTCAATCTTTTTAAGTTGGTTTATGTTTCGTGCTTCACAAATTGTCTTAGTGAATATGTCATTCACATAATTGTGCCAAATTTCATAGTCTACATATACTGGAAAACCAACTGCATCATCAGTGTTCTAGTCATCAAGACCATCTTCAACTGCTTGCTTGAATGCTGCTTTAAGCAAATTAGTCCAATATGCTTCACAACAATGTCCAACCATTGCTGCAAGTTTTCCTGCTTTCAAATGCAAATCTTTCCTGATTATGAATACTCGTCTCATGTCAAATGTCCATTGGTGCTTGGCAATTTATTTCTTTATAGCAAGTCGTATCCTCAAAAAGTGGATTTTCAATGATTATTCTTGATATTCCAGACTTTTTATTAGCAAGCAGTTCTTTTATGCATTCTGCAGCTTTGTCAATGTCAATAGTCTAATAAGTGTTTGAAGGAAAACCTTCAATGTTGTTTGGTTCAAAGCAATGTATTCTAATCTTGTTCATAGTCTTACTATTACTTTAGCAGCCCTAAGAAGATTTCCATTAAGAAGCCAACCTGACTGCATTACTTGTGCAATTGTTCCTCCATTTACTTGGCCAGGTTCACGAGGAAGTGAAGCAACAGCTTCATGGAAGTTTACATCAAAAACATCACCTGACTTGCATTGTATCTTTTCACAACCTTCATTTGCAAGAACTTTAAGAAGATTGTTATATACAAGTTTTATTCCTTCAATTACTGGATTGCTTTCATACGTCTTCATTGACTCTTGAACACGGTCAAAATCATCAATGACTTTAAGCAGATCTTCAAGTATGTCTTTATTTGCTTTATTTATGATGTCAGCTTGTTGACGTTGTACTCTTTTCTTGTAGTTCTCAAAATCAGCACATGTCTAGACAGCAACTTTATATTTTTCTTTAAGCTCTTCTAGTTCTTTGCTAGCAGCTTCATTTTTAACAGATACTTCAGAAGATTCAGATGACTAAGTGTCTTTAGTCATATGAATCTCCTAAATAGTCTTTAGAATTCTGTCTGTTCTGTCGGCGTATCCAACAAGCAATTTCTTGTCACACTTAGAATGCTCCATCTAGACAATTTCTTTCTGACGGAAACGTACAAGCTCATTCAAATATGATATTAGTTTGTCATTTTGCATAATATATTGTACTGTCTAGAATCAATTGCAGTAGTACAGCAATGTCATTCCATCTTTGTGGAGCCAACCAGTAATTTGCTTTGTCTTGATGTCATACGTCTCTAGACCTGTCCATACAAGCTCAGTTGGAACCTTCTTGCAACCTTCAAACATCATACCACATTTTTTAAATGCAGACATCAAGTTGAATGGTGGAGTGATTATATGGACACCATTCCTTGTAGGAATGTCATATGCAAGCGCAGGATCTTTTCCACATGCCTTAAGCTCTTCTTGGACAATCTTCATGACTTCTTCTTTTGTCCAGACTTTATTGCCATTTGGATGGCCATTCTTGTCTGCGAAGTATTCTGTCATTTCATCATTGTCAAGGTCAATTATCCATTGCTTGTTGCGAGACTTATGGTTTTCGCAATATGCCTGGCGAAGAAGATGCTCAGGCTTGACGCTGTAGTTCCTGTTGCGTATAGTGTCGAGAATCTTCTGGCCAAGGTTCATGAGGCAATCAAAGTTGTCTTTAGGCGCAACTATAAGATATGCTCGAGCATTGCAGCTCTTGCAAAGCTCTTTCATTGCAGGAATCTTAACTCTCATGTAGTCAAGATTGTCAATGTAGTAAGTGCGAATAAGCCGTTGTGCTTCATTTGCGCCTAATGAATTTGCAATAGCTTTGCAGTCTTTTGGACGACGCATTATATGGACAATGTAGCGGTCATTTGGATCTACAAAGTCCATGTGCTGCATAAGTATGTCAAAATTATCAATTTCCATATTTATATTATAACACAAGATTTGTTTATGTGCAAAAATAAAGCCGGCATAAAAGCCGGCTTAGCGCATTTGCTTGGGTTAAATTGTTATGTCCAAAGAACTTTTCCATACGTTCGCATCCATTCCCATATCTTGTTCCAGTATTTGTCTGCAAGAGCATCAAGCTTCTTATAGTCAAAGTCACGATATGTTCCTGGCTTTATTGGAAGAGTCTTTTTCCACTTGTTCTCAAATGCTTCAACATCATCAACAAGTTCTTTGTTAGTTATTCCAAAGTTTGAATAGTAGTCATACAGTGCAACGTACTCGAGCATTCTGTCATATTCATCTGCTCTAAGTTTTTTGCCAAGCTTCCATTCATCTTCAGTATAGTCATAGTTCATCTTAGTTGCATACTCTTCCATATTGAAGTCCTTTTCTCCTTTATGGATTTCTGCACGAGCTCTATCAAGGAAAAGTGGTGAACAGCCAATGTCATCATTCTTGAGAATCTTGAGGTTCCAAACTATTTCATTGAGAAGATGTGAATCAAGACTCCATGAAGCTCTGTAGTCATGACCAGTACGAATGTAGTACCAAAGATACTTAAGCCAATACCAACCATCCATAATCTTTGACCATCTAACGTCAAGTTCTGTCTTTATCTTTTCCCAAATGTTTCTGTCTTTTAGCCACTCTCTATGCATTTCATGCACACTATTATAAGTCTTCTTATTTCCATTTTCATCAACTATTACATGCTCTTCAGCTTCACTATAGTAATATGTATAAGCTTTATTAGCAATTTTTCTGTAGTCTTTAAGATACTTGAATGCTTCAGCGTCATTTTCAGCAAAAAACTTCTGCATTATGATTTTCTTAGGAAAATGCTCAGAAAATGAATCAGTATCAGTGTCGTCAATTCTATAAATGACGTACTTTTTCTTGTCTTTTGGCTTTGCTTTGCTTTTGCCCATGTTAAACCTGCCTTACTATTTGGCCATTTGACTTGTAGATTACAGTCTTTCCATTCTTCATAGTGACAGCAATCTTCGCATCTTTGCCACCACCAGTAACTACTGCATCAACAACTTCAGCAGCAACAGTGAACTAGCGTATTATCTAGCCATTGTCTTTGTATATCTTTACAAGCTTTTTCTTGAAATTCGCAAACATCTTAAGCTCCTTGGTATATACTTACACTTCAATTATCTTGTTGTACCAAGTTCCAGACATGTTCTCTGGTGTAGAATGTGAAAACCCCATGATATCACGATAACCAATTGGATTTCTTACTACATGCACACCATGAAGCATTCCATCATAGTTTGCATGTGTATGACCACATGCCCAAAGAACAATGTTGTTGTTCTCTGCAATGCCATCAAGTGAATGGTCTTGGACAACGTATGCTGCATTTACGTCAATTCCATCCCAGCCCTTTCCATTATGCTTGTAGTCATCAAGCGTAAGTTCTTCAAATGGCTGGTGATGCGTAAATACAATACATTTCTTGTCATTGTATTTTGCAAGCTGTTGACGAAGCCAAGCACTCTGGATTTCATACTGATGGTTTGATGCATAAGGACTGAACTTTCCAGGAGTGTAGTTGTAGTCATTCATGTATCTTCCAACTGTCCATGAAGCTTTGTCAGAAATTGGAGTCCACATAGTGCAGCCAATAAATGCATAGTCACCATCAACATGAGTGCAATAGTCATGATCAAGATTTACATGGTCTGGCTTAACTTCAGAAAGACCATTTATCCTGAACCACCAATGGTCATGGTTTCCTGCAATATGAAGAATCTTCTTGAACTTACCTTCTGTCTTTTTCTCAATGTCTTTGAGAATCAAGTCATATATTGGCTCAAGACCTAAGTCACCTGCAATTATGAGATAGTCAGCTGGTTCAAGTTTTGCTGGATCAAAGTCATACTTGCATTTGAACATGTAATGTATTAAGTCATCAAACTCAACAACATGCTCATAAAGCCACCATTCAAACTTGTTTTGCCTAAAGAACCAATCAATAGCGCTAAATGCACGAGAAAGTTCATACATTTCATCATTGCTTATATTAGCAAATTCTGTATCAATGTTCTTCTCATACATGTCAACATATTTGAGAATGTCGTCATGCGTATTTATGACTTTTGTCTCAGGATATGCATTGTTGAGCGCACTATAAACAAACTTCACTGCTTTGATATCAGCTTCATGCTTGAACCAATAGTTCTTGAATACTGCAACAGTCTTCCTAATTTTTGCAATATTGCACTTAGGATTGTTGTAGACTACATTAAGTTGCTTGTCTACAGTTGCATGAATATCTGATATTACGTTTACTTTCATGGTTATATTATATCAAATATTTTGTCAATGTTCATTATCTTCTAAGCCCCAATCTTGCCATGGTCCAGGATAATGCTTCCATTCTTGAATGCCATCTTTATAGAACTTAACTGCAATGCCATAATCATTTAGCACATCTACTGTTATGCCATCTATGTCATATCCAAATTTTTCAAGCACATCATACATATATGCAATTGCCATCATCTTGAAAGCTTCATGAAGAAGCGAATCAGCAGATTCTGTAGTTATTTTGCCATATTTAGTTCTCTTAACAAGCTTGCATACATTTTCCCATCCTTCAAGTTCAAGAAAAACATCTTGATGCTTGTTCTCTGGAAAGTCAACATAAGACTTGTCAATGTATATTCTTTTTGACATGACATCTACTATCTCTTCTATTTTAGCAACATCATCGTCATCATACATATCTGGATTAGCAATGACAAACATCTTGACATTGTCAAACTCAAACATCAAGTCAAAATCATCATTGTCTTTATGTTTTCCACCAATTTTGATTTTTACAGGCATTACCATTCACTCCATTCACCTTCAATATCATTGACTTTAAGTCCTGTTCTGTCTTGAACTGTTCTTACGAAATTGCTTGCGTCATTAAGACTTTGGAAAGTACCACAATCAAGCCATGCATTTCCTGTCTCAATCTTCATGAATTTCAATGTCTTAAGCCGAAGATAAATCTTGTTGATGTCAGTTATCTCATATTCTCCGCGAGAACTTGGTTTCAAATTCTTAGCAAAATGAACCACATCATTGTTGTAGAAGTAGATTCCTGGTACTGCCCAATTTGTTTTTGGTTTCTTTGGCTTCTCAACAAGTGAAACAACATTTCCTGCTTCATCAAACTCTGCGATTCCATATCGTTGAGGATCTGCTACTTGATAGCCAAATATCACATTGTCATCTGACTTGCTAGCAAGCTTTGTTATTTTCTCAAATTGGCTTCCAAAGAATATGTTGTCTCCTAAGATAAGACATACTTTGTCATTTCCAATGAACTCTTCTCCAAGAACAAATGCTTGAGCAAGACCATTTGGAACTTTCTAGATCTTATATTGGAGTTTTAATCCAAATCTACTGCCATTTCCAAGCTTATTTTCTAGAATTGGTGTAGTTTCAGGAGTAGATATAATCAGTATGTCATATATTCCAGCCTGCTTCAATGTGTATAAAGGATAGTATATAAGTGGTTTGTCATATACTGGAAGCAACTGCTTGCATACAAAATCAGTAAGTGGTGAAAGACGAGTTCCTGCACCACCTGCTAGAATTATTCCTTTTCTACGCTTATTTGCCATAATATATTGTACGTTTTAGACAAACATTATTAGGAGTGTAAATAAAATTAAAATCATATTTAAGGTTAACTATAATGTCAACTTACACAGATCTTCACAACAAGGTTAAAGAGTCACTGAATGTCGATTATCATTCTAGAGAGACCAACCAAAAATCCCTTTTCTTGAACCCAGAAAACGAGTACTGGGGAACTTTCCATGGCGAAGTTGACGTCAGAGGTGCTTCTATCAATAATGGTGTACTGTCAGATGTCACTATCTACAAAGCTAACTTGATTTGCTCAAGTCTTGACGGTGTTGATGTCACTACTTTCGGCAAAAAGTTGCATGAGCTTGATGATTATGTGCATTATGACTTGACAAACAAGATTGATGATGAAGATACGCGTCTTCAGACAGAGATTGACAAAGAGAAGACAGCAAGAATAACACAACTCAATATGTTGTCTTCTAACCTTTCAATTGCAGTTAATGGCAAGTACAATGCTATGCTTTCTGCATTTGATGCTGAAGTTTCTGCACGAATCCATGGCGACAAAGATTCAATTGCTTATACTACATTGACAGCAAACCAGCTTCGTACAGAAATCTAGGCAGAAACTTCTGCTAGAGCAGAAGCAATTGCTAATGAAGCATCAGCGCGTATTGATGAAGACAATTTATTACATGCTGAAGATGATGCATTGCATGCTGAAGACA
>Ga0247610_10004737_pt1 | contig 14478 bp, 7 predicted proteins | sample 174DNAGHGhighgp2_FD_193483 | JGI IMG/M metagenome (GOLD analysis project Ga0247610, IMG submission 193483) | Sheep rumen microbial communities from Palmerston North, Manawatu-Wanganui, New Zealand - 1742 DNA GHGhigh gp2 | ecosystem: Host-associated > Mammals > Digestive system > Stomach > Rumen ... | reverse complement strand
CCTTTCATCTACAAATGCTTATGCCCCTACAGGGCGACTATGAACATCTTGACACCCAAGGCGTTGCCTTGGGCTATGTGCTTGCAGGCCTTTCAGGCCGCCCTTCGGATACAAGCGGATAATCATAAAAAAATAGGAGATAATAGGCCTTTGCATCATGCCATAAAAGACCTATTGTCTCCTATTTTCTCTTAGTTTCTACTATTTCCTCAAAAAATCACCCTTGATGAGACTGGTTATTGAGGAATTGGGTGTGGTTCAGCAATTTCCGTTCTTCCATGAAATCGCCCAAACCAAGTTTGTCAAGATATTCGTTTGAGATGAAGCGGCTGTCATAGAGGTCGTTGACCGTGTCGAGGAGGTAAGCGTATTTCATTTTCATCTTATGCACCTCTTCGTCGGTGAACAAGCGCTCTGGTGAGGAGAGTTTCTTCAACTCCTCATGAAATTTCCTCGCCCCTTGGGCGCACCACTTGGCTTTTTCCTTCAGTTTCCTGTTATACCTGAACGAGATGATAGCAAGCGCTATCAATATGACAAATACAGCAATCAAAATTTTCATATACATTTCCTTTCATTTCTTCGTGGTGCAAAATTACAAATAAAAAATGGAATAATAAACAATAATCGCGTTTTTTGATGAATTATTCAAGTATTTTATAAGTCCTATCAACAAAAATGTAGTCTGAAAGTGATTTTTTTAGAAGAAATGAACTTTTTTAAGTGTATTTTTTAAACTTTTCATCTAAAAAACGTCTAATGTAAAAATGAGAATCTGTTCAACTCGGACGAGGTTAAATAATAAAGTTTCTAATATCTAATTTATTCATCAACTTAATTAAACATGAAAAAAGTATTTATGATGTTGGTGCTGTTCGTAGTACCATTCGCAATGCAAGCACAGACTTTCCACGACGTGGAGGCCAATGACGCCAAAGGTCCTGTCAAGTCCATCACTGTTTCCATGATGGGTCAGAGCCAGAAAATCACCTTCACCCAGGATGGCAAGCAAGAAGGGCTGAACAAAGCCGTTTACGATGACAATGGCTACCTGAAATCTGCCGAGCAGGACAATCAAATGGGAACAGTGAAAGTGACCTACAAGTGGGAAAACGGCAAAATCAAGAGCCAGACTATGGATATGATGGGTCAGCAGATGCCTATGAACTACATATACAACGAAAAGGGCGAGCTTGTCAAGCAGACCATGTCTTCACCCATGGGCGATATGACCATCGAACATTCAGACTACAAATACGATGACCATGGCAACTGGATCAGCCGCAAGACATCCGTGATGGGACAATCCATGGAGACCCCACGCACCATTGAGTATTATTAATCATATTCATAATCATTATTTGAGCATCCCCGCCTTCTCATCGGAGAAGGCGGGGATTTTTCGTATCAGATATCTGCCTCGACCCTCAAGGGGAGGTTGTCCGAGGAGCCTCCTACGAGGAGGCTGATTCTGCCCGGCTCCAACATCCATGTCTGGAAATTCTCATCCCAATGGCAGAGGTCGGCACGGCGCACCGTGATGGTGATGGTTTTCCTTTCACCCGCCTTCAGCGCCACGCGCTTGAAGCCCTTGAGTTCCTTGACAGGTCTTTGGATGTGGGAAATCGTACGCGACACATACACCTGTGCCACCTCTTCCGCATCGAAGCCGGAAGTGTTGGTGATGGTGAATTTCACATCCACCCCCTCTGCCGTCGTCTTCGCTTCGATGTTGCTGTATTGGAAATTGGCGTATGAAAGTCCGTAACCGAAGGGGAAGGCCACGGGGACGTCCTTGCAGTCATACCACCGATAGCCCACGAGCTCTTCCTCTGCGTAGTTGGCTATGAGTTGTTGCCTTCTGTCGTTGCTCTGGTTGTTGACCAATCCCACGAAGATGTCACCCTGTCCGTTGTCCTGCATGTTTTGGGGATAAGTGCCCGTGGCGTATGCCGGCACATCCTCCAGTTTCAGCGGCCAACTCATAGGCAGTTTGCCAGAAGGCGACACTTTTCCTGCGAGCACCTCGGCTAATGCCTGCCCACCCATGGAACCATTGAACCATGATGCCACCAATGCCCCCGACGTTTCGGTGACCGTAGCCACATCCACCGGTCCGCCAGAGACGACGACGGTGACCAACCTCTTGTTGGCCTTGGCCAACGCCCTGGCGAGTTCATCCTGTCCCGAGGGCAAGGTGATGCTCTTTCGGTCGGAACCTTCCGTTTCCACCTCTCGGTTGTCACCGGCGAAGAAGATGACGAGGTCGGCACGTTTGGCTGCTTTCACAGCCTCCTTCATCAGTTTGGAGTCGGCTTCCTGTTGCGGACTCATCCTCTTGCCACGCATCTCGCGGTCAAAGCTTTTGTATCCCTGCACATACGTGATTTTCACCTTGTCGCCCAACACCTGCTGCAAACCCTCGAGCGGCGTGATTTCGCAACGGGTTTTCACCCCGGCGCCCACACCGCCCAAAGCCATCTTCGTGACGGCGTTCTCACCGACGACAACGATGTTCTTGACACGCTTGACATCGATGGGCAGTAGGTCTTCGTTTTTGAGCAAGACGATGGAGCGTCTGGCCACCTCGAGGGCGATGTCCATCTCCTGCCTGTTGCCCACCGGTCGCTTGTTGGCTTCTTCCTTTGCAATGGGTTTCACCGCCATCCTCACGCGCAGGATTTCCCTGACACGCTCGTTGATGACCTCCTCGCTCACCTTTCCTGCCTGTACCGAGTCGAGCAGCGCCTTGCCCATGAAGCGGCTCCCCGGCATCTCCACGTTCAAGCCTGCATTGACGGCATCGACGGTGGAGTGCACACCGCCCCAGTCGCTGATGACCATCCCCCTGAATCCCCATTGCTGGCGCAGGATGGTGTTGAGCAACTCTTCATTTTCCGAGCACCAGCGTCCGTTGACCTTGTTGTAGGCGGCCATCACCCCCCATGCATCCGCCTCTCTCACCGCCATCTCGAACGGTTTTAGGTAAATCTCGTGCATGGCACGGTCGGAAATGCGCACATCAACAAATCCACGATAGTCCTCTTGGTTGTTCAGGGCATAGTGCTTGAGGCACACCGCCGTCCCGTCGTCCTGCGCCCCGCAGGTGTAGGCCACCGACAACATACCGCTGAGCAAGGGGTCTTCGCTCAAATATTCGTATGTCCTGCCGCCCGTGGGAATCCGCTGTATGTTGATGGCGGGTCCGAGAATCATATCCTTTCCACGAAGCCTTGCCTCATGGCTCATGCCCTTGCCGTAAGCATAAGCCCACTCCGTGCTCCATGTGGCGGCCAGTGCAGAACCGGTGGGGAAGAACGTTGCAGAGTCGGTGGTCAGATGTAGGGGATTCCACGAATGTGGCTCCATCTCCTCACGTATGCCGAAGGGGCCGTCGGCGTATTCCACATCGGCGATTCCCAACCGTGGTATGCCCGCAGACGAAAACATGTTCTTGCCGTGCAGCATTTCTATTTTCTCTTCAAGGGTCATGCCTTTGATGATTTCATCTATCTGCTGCTCATATTTCATCAGACGCGAGGAATGGGTCTGTGCGAGTGTCAACGTGCTGGGAACCAAGGCAAACAAGATGCCTGCAGCGATGATTTTCAATGATTTTTTCATATTTTGCTTTTATAGGAGGGTTTTGGGAGATAATGGAAGATAATGGGAAATAATAGGAGATAATGGGAGATAACAGGAGGCTATAGATGATAGGAAATCAATAGCCAAGAGCAACGTAGCTGTGGGCCGGCAGTTGCAAGTCGAAGACCGTCTGGTTGTCGGAATAGCCGAAGAAACGATAGCGGCTCACCGTCACCTCTGCTGGTTTCAGTTGTTCGCCGGTCATCAGGTTGCGCAGCACGTTCACCTTGCCATTGACCACCACGCGAAGCGAAACGGCATTGTCGTTGAAATTCTCCACGACCATGGTCTTGTTGTCATAAGGGAATAATGCCACCTTCGATGGACCTTCCACATAGGCACCCACGTCCTTGCTCATGACCTTGCGAATGACGTTGAGGGCCGGAGCGGGGAAGTCGTAGAGGTTGCCGAAGTCATCGGGAATGGTGAGCACGAAGAGCGTGCCCTTGGAGTAGGTGTCGCGCAGGAGGATGGGATAGCCGGAGACGCCACCGGTGAGAGGTCGTCCTGCACTGACCACCTCCCATGCATCGTTGGTGAAATATTTCACCTGAGGGATGATGAACTCCCGTTCCGATTTCCCCATCATGCCAAAATCGTTGACGATGGCCTTCAAGTCGCTGCAATAGAGTTCAACTACATCGGCGAGTTGTTCCTTGATGACCTTGAGCAACCCTGTGGTGATGATGACATCGCCACCGTTTTTCAACTGCCGTTTGATTCTCTCCACGATTTGCGGGTCTTTCGCCGCCTGTTGGGTGAGGAGTATCTGCTGCCTGCCTTCCACCCACTGCGGGTGCATGTCCATGGGCAGGCCGATCATGCCAAGATAGTTCTGCAGGAAGTCTTCACCGGAGGAGTGATAAGGCTTGTAGGAAACCAGTCCGACAGGTTTTCCCAACTTCCCCATCAACTTGTCTGTCTGGTGCAGTGTCTGGTTGGCGAAGCGTGCCATGGTGGTTGGCGTGATGGTCTTCCCGTCCTTGGTGAAGGGTGCCACCATCTCGTCGTATCTGAAACTGTTGCCTCCCTGTTCCTGCCACGGTGCACGCATGTTAGGCGTGATTTTCACGTCATTCAGTTGCATGTAGTTCCAGAGAATGATTTCGGGTGTCTTTGCCAGCATGGTCAGATGGAGTTGTTCGGCATAGCGGTCCATGCTCATGTGTATGCCGCCGGCATCCACCCACCCTCCGTAGTTGCGTCCGGGTGCTATATTGTCGAAATAGCGTATGATATTATAGCTGAGATAGTTCTGCAAGTGTTGTGCCGAAGCGGGGTCGCGGGTTTCCGTGCCGGTCCATATCCCGTCGAAATAGGTGGGCTCCTCCTCGATGTTGAATCCCAGTCCGTGGAAATGGTCGTACCAGTTGGGGTATTTCACGATGACCTTCACCTTGGGGTTGACCGCCTTGGCGGGATTCACCACCAATTCCCTGCCGGCATCGGCCATGAGCCTGAGTCGGTACTCCGTCCAACTTCTGTTTCCCTTGGCTGCGATTTCGTCATCGTTTTTCAAGTCGATGAAGAAGAAGTCATCGAGGATGAAATCATCGAAGTGCTTGGCGGTGAATTCCGAGATGGCTTTCACCTGCTGCCGCTCATTCTCTCGTGCATAACTGTAGGTTTCAAAGTCGGTGGGTTCCGACCTTGTGAAGGTGATGCCTCCTCCGACCTCCAGGCCTTTGGAAAGGAAGAACTTCTTCACCTTGAGGAGTGTCTTTTCAGGAACAGTGAAAGCATCGCGGTGGGTCTCAAGGTAGATTTTGTCGAGGTCCACCTGGCTGCTCACGGTCTCCCAGGTGGATTTCAAGAACTTGTCATCCTCCATCCTGGCCACATCCTGTGCACGGATGTATGTGGATACCTTGAAATGTTCAAACTTACCCGCATGGGCGGCAGCAGCGGTCGCCAACGCCACCATCAGGAGCAGGAAGCCTTTTAGATTGAGATTTGTCATAAGATGAATGATTTGAGGTTATTTCTTACGTTTTTTCAAGTATTCAGAGGGGGTGTCTTGATACATCAGCTTGAAGTAGTGGGCAAACTGTTTGGGAGAGAAGCCCACCATGTCGGCCACTTCGGAGATGTTGGTTTTCCCTTGGTCGAGCAAGCTCTTCCCTCTCTTCAACTTGATGATTCTGATGAATTCCAATGGAGACTTTCCCGTGATGGCCATCAGTTTCTTGTACAGATGTCCGCGTGTCATCCCCACAGCACTGCTCAGTTGTGCCACGGAGTAGTCCAGGTCCTGCATGTTGGCCTCGATGTTGGATATGACATTTTGGATGAACTCTTCATCCAGCGAACTCACCGTGATGTCGCTGGGTTTGATCTCCACTCCTTTTTCCACCTTGCGGTGTGCGTTCTGCGTCCATTCCAGCACCTTTTGTATGCGCAATTTCAGCACAGCCAGACTGAAAGGCTTGGTGATATAGTCGGCGGCGCCTTCCTTGAGTCCCTCCACGATATTCTCCTCGCTGCTCTTTGCAGTCAGAAGGATGACCGGGATGTGTGAGAATTTGATATTGCCCTTGATTTTCCTGAACAACTCTATGCCATCCATGACCGGCATCATCACATCGCTCACCACGATGCCCACGTTGTCGTTCTTTTCCAAGATGTCAAGCGCCTCTTTTCCGTTAGCCGCCACAAGCACTACGTAATCATCGTCAAGGCTGCGTTGCAGGAACTGACGTGCATCCATGTTGTCGTCGACCACCAGCATGACCGGCTTGTGTTGCAGAGCGTCTTGGCGGACTGCCTCCTTATCTTCCATGAACTCTTCCATGGCAGGCAGTTCCTCGATGTCAGCATCTTTTGCATCGTTCACAGGCAGGGTCAGCGTGAAGACCGTACCCTGAGGTTCATTGTCGGCCACGGTGATGGCACCCTCCATCATATCCACGTAATGCTTGACGATATGCAGGCCAAGTCCGCTTCCTTCTTGTTCTTGTCCATGGGTTTCCTGCATGAAACGGTCGAAGACATGCCGCTTGTCCTTGATTCCTATGCCGGTGTCTGCAACGCTGATCACCATCTGCCTGTTGTTTTCCTCTCCTTGGATGTCGAGTGCGACCACCACGCTGCCACTGTCAACATTGTATTTGAAGGCATTTGACAGGAGATTGGTGATGATTCTGCGAATCTTGTTCTCGTCGAAGTTGATTTCAACAGACGTGGCGGGCAGTTTCATCTGGAGGTTGATTTGTTTTCGTGTCGCATAGTATGAAAATTCCTGCACCGTCTGCCTGATGAATCCCACGATGTCGCCATGCTTGAGATTCAGTTTTTCCGCCCCCACATCCAGCCTTCGGAAGTCAAGCAACTGCAAGACGAGGTCGTAGAGTTGTCTTGCATTTCTCCATGCCACCTCCACCTCTGTCTTGATGGACGTTGGCAGGTTGGTTTGGCGTATTTTTTCCAAAGGAGCGACAACCAGTGTCAACGGAGTCTTCAAGTCATGGCTGATATTGGTGTAGAACATGATTTTCTCTTCTTCCATCTCATACTTCTTCAGGTTGACTTCCATCTGCTTGATGGCGAGTTCCCGCTTTTGCCTTTTCCTTGCAGCTTTGTGATTGAGATACAAGATGGCTACGATGATGAGGAAATAAATGAGAAACGCCAACTTGGTCAACCAAAAGGGCGGTGACACATGTATGGGCAACTCGGCTATCTTGCTCTCAGCCACCCCCGGAATCACCGCTTTCACCTGCAACACATGGTTGCCCGGACTCAATGATGCAAAATAGAGGAGGTTGTTTGGACCCCTCATCCACTCTTCTTCTCCCTTGAAACGATAGAGGTATCTTATTTTTTGGCTGTGTGCGGGTACCATGGCCGAGACAGCAATGCCAAGATGGTCATCATGGTGGATGGAGAGATGGTCGAGGGATTTCCGTTCCGCCTTCCCATTGATTCTATAATCCGTGAACTGTACTTGCAACTTTTGCCCCTGTGGGATGATATTTTCCGCCATGATGCTGACATAACCCGTGAAACCGCCCATCAAGGCTGTCCCGTCCGCAGTGGTCAACGCCGCATTGTCGGAGAACACCATGTCGTGCAAACCGTCATTGTCGAAAAACGGATGACATTTGTATGAATGCTTCCCGTCGTCGCTCTCTTGCACGGTGACGCAGGTCAACCCATTGTCTGTACTCACCCACACACGATTTCCATTCCTGGCCAAGGCCCTGACGACATTGTGCGACATCCCTTGTTCGGTGGTGACATGGTCCACGCTCTCATCTTTGGGACGATAGACCCAAAGACCATTTCTCGTACCGGCAAACAACGTGTTGTCATTGCCCACCATCAAGGAGGAGACGTACGCCCCTTTCAATCTCTCCAATGGCTGGATTTTCAAGAATTGTCCTTTCACACAGTCATAGGCAGAGACACCGGTCGATGTGCCAACATACATAATGTTGCGAAGCGTGTCGCATGACAGACTCAGTACGCCATTGGACAATAGCGGAGAATTCTGGGTGGTGTAAGTCTCCATCTTGTGGTCTGTGCCTATTTTGACCACGCCCTTGTCCACCGTGGCCACCCACAGGTTTCCACGTGTATCCGTCGCCAAGGCTTTGACGTATCTCAAAACAGGCACTTCGGGGTAAAGGGAAACGAATTTTCCACCATCAAACCTGGCGAGGCCATTCCCATAAGTGCCGGCCAGGACGCTTCCATCTGCCAGGATGACAAGGGAAGTGACGATGTTGGAAGGCAACTGCTGGTTCAATGCCGAGAAATGCGTCTCCCCTCCCGCTGCATGCTTGACGACGACACCTCCTCCATCGAAGGCTATCCACAAATTGCCTTTGGCATCTTCCACCATGGAACTCACCTCTTCCAGTTCACCTGTCGACACCAAATTGAAACTTGGTTGGTTCAAATCGGTGAAAGCCACCCCATGCTTGGCAGAAGCCACCCACATGGTGTTGTTGTCATCGAGATAGAAGCAGGTGAAGTGGCTGCTTCTATAGAGGAAAGGATTCACATCCATCACCTTCTCAGCCCCGATGCCTTGCTCTTGGTAGGTGAAGACGTGGATGCCTTCATTCAACGTGCCTACCCAAAGGTTGCCTTCATTATCCTCGGTGATGGCATTCACGATGACATTGCCCATCTGACGTAATTCCGTCACTTGACGCAATTGGCGGGTCTTGACGGAGAACAGCCATTGAGTACCTGCCAACGCATGGGAGTTGTATATCCACAAGTTCATCTGATTGTCAAGATACAAGCGGTTGTCACGGTCGTATGTCATATCTTCCACCTGCCCTATGGGAAGCAGCCGGTTTTCACGCATCGCCACCATATATATTTTATAATCATTGGTGACAACGATGGTGGTGCCATTCTTTGAGACAATGTGTGAGAAGGCGGCCTTGCTGTAATTGGGGAATTGTTGGACCTCACACTTGGAATAGTCATAATGAAACAATCCGTTGTCGGTCGCAACCCACAAGTCATGCCTGTCATCCACGTAAAACAATTTCCATGAGCCATGCACGCCAAGTTTCCCAAGCCGTGCCGCACCATCCGCTTTCCAAGTGTCTGTCGCACGGTCGTATGTAAACAGTTCGTTCACACAAACCATCCATAGCGTGGAGTCTGCAGTCTCCCTCACAAAATGGATGTCATTGGCATGACCAGACTGATGAAGCATGTAGTTGTGGAACCTATACCCGTCGTATCTGCTCAGTCCATTGATGGTGGAGAACCACATGTACCCTCGGCTATCGCGCACGATATCCCTCACAAAATTGTCGGCCAATCCATCTTTCACATTGACGGAATGGAAGAAAAAAGAAGTTGCCAGGCAGGTCAAGATGGGTGCCCAAGCCAACCACAATGTTATGGAACGTAGCGTTTTCACGGTGTTTTTACGTTTTGTCCAACAAATATAGGAAAAAAATGGCCATGGCTTCCCAACAATGACTTTATTTGACGCAAAGATATGTTTTTTTAACTTTTACATTCCAAAATGTATCTAATTCCACCCCGAATGTATCAACAATACAAACCGGAATAAAACTAATCGATTTCGCTATTCAAGAATAATCATAATTTCCTATTTTTGCAACATCATTACAGATTCAATGAAGAAACGAATAATTATTGTTGAACATATATCATCCACAATTCATTTTGGACACAAGGTGAACAGACAAGAGATTCCTAAAAGTCATGGAACCATAGTTTAGTTAAATAAATGAGTTATAATTAGGTATTTAGCCGTTAATATTTTTTATCAAAGGTGATTCGAGAAGAATCGTAATTGATTAGAGTATTTAACACCAAACAGGGCATGGAAGTGATTCCATGCCCTTTCTTTATTGGTCTCAAGCGGATGATGTCGGTGATGTTTCGACTCCTGGTCAGCACACTTTCTCAAGCCGTTTCATCATGGAGAACATGAATATGGCTGCCAACAAGCAAACCAACATAAAGACACCCCAGCACAGCCAAAGAGGAACTTTACCCCAAAGCACTCCCCCAACAAGCACCAACTGGTTGCCGATGGCAGTGGAGACAAACCATCCTCCCATCATCATGCCCTTGTATTTCGGGGGTGCCACCTTGGATACAAACGAGATGCCCATCGGAGAAAGCAACAGTTCGCCAAAAGTCAAAATCAGATACACTCCTATGAGCAGGTTGGGCGTCACGTCGGCGACATGCTTGCCCACTGGATTGCCATCAGCATCCATCATCGTCTGAGGCATGGGCAGACCGTATGAGAAGACGGCCATCAAGGCGAAAGCAAAGGCCGCGACAATCATGCCATAGGCTATTTTCCGGGGTGCTGAAGGTTCCTTTCCTTTGGCGGCAAGCGACCCGAAGATAGCCATTGACACGGGAGTCAATGCTACGACATAGAAAGGATTGAACTGTTGGAAGATGGGGGCGGAAACAGCCGCCTCACCGCTGAACACACCATAGCGCCAACAAAGGATGCCTGCTGCAACGACAACCACGACGGCGGAAATCATCTTTGCCCTGCTTGTCTTCGACTGGAACAGTGAGAAACAAGCATAGACGATGATGATGAGCAAGGTCAGCGTGAGCAAGTTCCATGGCACGTCGAACGCCATGGCCTGAAGCCCGGAGGATGTCTTCGAGGTGAACTCGTCGGCAAAATAAGTGAGTGACAAGCCATTCTGATGGAAGGCCATCCAGAAGAATATCACCACCGCAAAGACAAGGCAGAGCGCCACGATGCGCTGCGTGGTCTCTTCCTTCGTCAATTCCTGTTCGCTGCCGGTGGCAGCCACCTTTGCCTCGGCCTTCTTTCCCCCTTCCGCGTGTCTGAATGTGGAACGGAACAGATAATAGATGGCAATGGAGATGATGAGCGATGCGCAGGCGACGGCGAAGGAGAAATGGTAGGCGTCGTTGGAGGAGTATCCCAGCGACTTCTCCGCCCACTCCTTGATCATGATGGCGGCCGTCGGTGCATAGAGGGCGCCGATGTTGATGGCCATATAGAAAATGGAGAAGCCCGCGTCTCGCTTGCCGGCATACTTCGGGTCGTCATAAAGATTACCCACCATCACCTGCAGGTTGCCCTTGAAAAGGCCAGTGCCGAAGCCGATGAGAAGCAACGCCGCAAGCATGGCCACAAGCGCCACGCTGTCGCCGCCCAGAGGCACGGAAAGCAACAGATAGCCTGCGAACATGATGATGATGCCTGTGGTCACCATCCGTCCGAATCCAAACTTGTCGGCCATGATCCCGCCTATCAAAGGAAGGAAATAGACGAGCATGAGAAAAGAGCTGTAAATGGCTCCCGCAGCACCTGGCGAAAGACCGAAATTGGCTCTCAGGAACAAGGCGAAAACAGCTATCATCGTGTAATAGCCGAATCGCTCTCCTGTGTTGGCCAATGCCAACGCGAATAGTCCTTTTGGTTGTCCTTCAAACATAACTGATTGGTTTTAAATATGGTTGATTGTGTCAAACTTGTCCTGGATGCTGCTGCCACCATCATCTTCCTAACGACCTTGACGTGGGAAGACCTGTTTCTTTCCGTTCTTGATATAGATGCCTTGCGACGGTGTCCTTGTGGGGACTCCTTGCAAGTTGTAGTAAATGCCATCATCATGGCGGATGACGTTTTCCGACTCCATCGGGATGGTGGAGATGCCATCGGGCTCCTTGTCGCCCAAGCGGAAAAGTTTGACTCCATGGCTGGGGACATCTGCCTGCAAGGTGCCGCTCACCTCGCCTTTGGACTGCATTTCCCAAATGTCATATACTGGCACCGACTCATCGGCGCCATAGCCCAAGAGGGTGAGGTCGAAGTCGAAAGGTTCCTTCTTGGAGACATAGACGATGAACTCCATGGTGGTGCCCGATGACGACGGGTTGTCCTGGTCGCAACTGGAGTCATAGCCGCATAGGGCCTTGAAGCCGGTGTAGGCATGGCCTTCCGGCAGGTCGTAGACGAGCGTGCACTGCGCATTCATTCCCAGTCCGGTGGCATAGGTCTGCCCATCCACTCTCAACGCACCCCCTTCCACATTCTGGTTGATGTGCAGCGAGCCCCATTCGGAGGAGTAGGAAGAGGCGGTGAGGGTGGTCAGCGAGGTCTCGTTGCCTTCAGCATCAATCAGCACGGGGTTGACGAGGTCGGCACGGTCGTAAGCAAAGCCGTCGCCATAATTGCTCACCACGATTTTCAGTTGCTGGGCGCCTGTGACATCGGCCTCCAACCATTTCGAGCGTGTACCGGTACGTGAGATGAGTCCCGACCTCGCCGCATAGTCATCCTGCTCCTCTGTCAAAGGATTGCAGTCGAAGACCATGAAGCGGATGGTGGTCGTCGCTCCTGTCTGTCCTATGCCGGAGTCGTCGGCTGCCGCCATCGCCTTGAAGCGCACGACATCCATATCCTCCGGGATTTGGAAGAAGATGGCTGTGTTGGCATCGGCGGAGAACCCCCTGTCGTAGGTCTGCCCCAGCACCTTCATCTTCCCTCCGTTGTCCACGTTCTTGTTTTCATAGACACGGTTGAAATAGGACTTGGTGTAGTCGCGGGTCTTGTATTGGCCGGTCAGTTCCACCTCCTCGCCGTTGCTCAGGACAAGCGTGGGGTTGATCCAGTCGCCGTGGTCGTAATTGAAGTTGTCGCCTGCATCATCGATGACGAGGACGAGCGTCTTGCTTCCCTCCGGCCAATCGATGTCCACATCCACGGCATGGCCGGTGGTCGTATAGGCCACTGTCTCCGAACAATACAGCGCCTTGCTTCCCACCACCCAGCGTGTGTTGTCACGATTGAAAAGGGCGAGGTATTGGTTGCCGGTCACAGGGTCGGTGGATGTCCACGCCACGTGCCCGTTGTCCTCATTCTTGTACACCTGGCGGGCGTTCTCGCCATATTTGTGCATCTGATGGTACTCCTCGTTGTTGAGCAGCGAGAGGGTGAACGCATCATTCTTGGTCATCTCCCCTCCGAAGAAGAGCGGCGAGTGGCAGATGCCCCACAGCGTCATCATCGAGCGTTGCTCATGCTGGGTCAGCCTCGTCCAACGTCCGCTTTGCGCCGAGGTGTAGCCAGGGTCGGCTATGGTCATGGAAATCTGTCCCAAGGGCAGCATGTCGCAGTCGGCGAAGTTGCCAGGACGGGTGTACTGGCTCCATACATCCGCCTCGTTGAACACGGCGTCCACGTCGCTCCAGTTGTCCCACAGGTCGTCCATCATGCGCCACATGTTGGCATTCTCCAAACACTCGTCGGCATATGCATACTGCGTCTTGCCTGGGCTGAGAGAAAGTACGATGGGGCGTCCTGTCTGGTCGATGGCCTTCCTGATCATATGTATCTCGTCGGTATAGAACGGCCGTGAGAGGTCGTCCACTTTTAGGAAGTCCACACCCCACTCGGCATAGAGGTCCATGATGCTGTTGTAATAGAGTTGCCCATATTCATTGTTGCGCACCAACAGGTTGTCCTTCAACCAGGTGCAAGGGGATGTCGTACCATTGTAGACCTGGTTCCATGCTGCACTTTCGGCACCTTTCAACTTGTAGTTGCCGCTCACGACAGACTTCGGCACGCCACGCATGATGTGGATGCCCAATTTCAGTCCCATCTTGTGCAGACTGTCGGCCAAGGCCTTGAAGCCTTTGTTCACACCGTCTACCATGGCCGACGGGAAGCGGGTGGGTGAAGGCAGGTAGCGCCCGTATTCATCGAGCACATAATCCTGGTTGCCTTGCTGGTTGTAATTGCCGCCTCCCAGAGAGGGGTGGTTGCAATACCATCTGATGTCGATGACGACATATTCCCAACCATGTCTCACCAAATCGTTTTCCACAAGGTATCTCGCATTCTGCATCACTTCCTTCTCGGTGACCGAGGAGTAGTAGCAATCCCAGGAGTTCCATCCCATGGGTGGTGTCAACGCCCAAGTGCGGAAAGTGGCCATTTCGTCTTGCGCACACAACGACAGGCCATGCCAAGCAAGCATGACGGACAGCAACGCTGTCAAGATAGTTTTTTTCATACATTTAGGTTTTTATGTAGTTTCAAGGGCAAAGATACGAAGAAACAAGCGAAAAGCAAAATTATTCACGCCGTTAGATTGGATTTTGACACAAAAAACCTCGTGCTGTAAGGATGAAATGAAAGGAATGCCACGCCAAACGGCTCGGTTCGCTATTGTAGAGACGGGATACATCCCGTCTCACCAGCGGAATGCCACGCCAAATGAGATGGTGCGCTATTGTAGAGACGGGATACATCCCGTCTCACCAGCGGAATGCCACGCCAAATGAGATGGTGCGCACTGAGACGGGATGTATCCCGTCTCTACC
>Ga0247610_10004735_pt1 | contig 14482 bp, 10 predicted proteins | sample 174DNAGHGhighgp2_FD_193483 | JGI IMG/M metagenome (GOLD analysis project Ga0247610, IMG submission 193483) | Sheep rumen microbial communities from Palmerston North, Manawatu-Wanganui, New Zealand - 1742 DNA GHGhigh gp2 | ecosystem: Host-associated > Mammals > Digestive system > Stomach > Rumen... | reverse complement strand
CGAATTGGTGGAAAATCACCTCCTCGGCGGCTTCCTCGCTATCGCAACCCCAATAGTTTCCAACAGCCCAAAGCTCGCTGTTCGCATTATTAAAAAGCTCATAATCAACACCATTGTTTCCGTTGTTATACAGCAAGTTATAGCCATAGTCCAATGTCGTGCCCATATCCAAATGGTGGTAATAGATGGCCGTCACGCCCCAGAGGTTGCCGGTGATGAGGTTGCGGCGCATCTTGGCGGTGCAGGTCGTGTCGTAGCCGTAAATGCTGACGCCGCTGCCCCCGTTGTTCGGATTCACTTCCAAATTATTGTCAATAAACTGGTTGTCCAAGATTTCCGATGAAATCCGGTAGCCGTTCTGCGTGTAACCGTAACGGTTGCGTGTAATGACATTGTCCTTCAAGAGCAGATGGGTAACATCCGAATTATACATGTTCATAATACCGATACCTCCCGACATGTTGCTGGCAACGCCCTCAATCCGGTTGCCGATGATTCTGATGGTATCGGTTGTCCCCGGCCCGATGTTGATTTGCGGATTGTTCGTGTTTCCCAGCACATTGTTGTACAAGGTGTTGTAAAGAATCTGCGGGCATCCGTCTGTGTTGACGGCGGATTGAATGGCACACGACTGGTTGTCGTGGAAGAGGCAGTTCTCAATGATGGGGGAACAGTTCATATAGCTTACAACGTGGTCGGAAAAATGGTCAAATTCGCAGCCTCTTATTATGATATTGCTGTTAATCAATAGTATACGTTTGCAGAATTGGATGTGTGCTTTCGAAAGCAGGCTTTGAGCCGCGTTTTCGAAACGGAGTTCGAAATATTGGTCTCGGGCGGAGTCACCTTGGATGAGTAGGGGTTCAATCCTGTCGGCGGTGAGCAGAGTCCCTGAGATTGTAATAATAACTCCGTCGCTAAAAGAAAGCTTTTCGTCGTTGGCTTCGAGAATCAGCGTGTCTGGAGCAAGTAGCGTTAAATTTTGTGAAATGTGGAAATGGTTTGGAGACAAGCATTGCACGGCTTCAGGGTATTCGGTGCAAAGGGTCGTCAGTGTATATGACTGTCCGTCACGGGTTTGAGGTGCCTGCGCCTGGCAAAAATACGACAGGATCAACAACAATGATAAGAGGTATGTCTGCTTTTTCATATAATGGGATTATTTGGGCGGCAAAAGTACGAAAATCAGAAACATCATGATTTTTTTTGAGACAACATAGGGCTTACGCATCAACTTTTTATTTGGGCGAGCCAGTGCGGATTAGGAGACAACGCTTCCAAGCGTCGCAAAGCATCCGCTGGAGATTCATCCAACCGCTGATATGCAATGCCTGACGCGGTCTGCAGCGTCATCGCCTCTATGCCGTAGGATTCCGTCTTGTCGAGCTCGAGCTGTTTGAGGCGGGCGTTCTTCTGCCTTATGATGTATCGTTTCTTGTACTTCTCCTTGAAATCGTCGCTCTACTGGTATTCTTTCTGCAGTTCCTGCTCCTTTCGTAATCGCCAGGGAAACCGTCTTCTCTATCAGCAGGCGCAACATGTCATCCACCGGAGTCGGTATGTCGTAAAAATCAGCGAATTGACCAAACAAAATCATCAAACAAATATCTTTTTTCAGAAAAACACTGTCGCCGACCCGTCAAATCTTGATTGACCCGACCTGTGCCGGAGGCACAAACCCCACACAAGGCGACAGCCGCAGTGTGGGGTTAGGGATTTTTTCAGCAGACTCGGTTTTGAGCCTCATCAACAGCGGGCGACGAAGCGTGGGAACGTTACATGCGTTTCGATGAAGTTAGTGTATTTAGGTACTATCATTATAGACACCTTCCTCATTCTGTTCGCTGCCTTCGCGGCTAAAGCAAGCCAAAAGCTAATAGCCAACGGCCCTTAGCCGAAATCACAATGTCTTCCGAAGCCGTTGTGTCAGCGGCTGCGCGTAGATGAAGTCGTTCAGCGTTTGATTGTCGGAGGTGAGTATGTTGTCGCTGCTGCCGCGCCAGGCGAGGCGGCCCTGGTAGATGAAGGAGATGGTTTCCCCGATGGTGATGATGGAGTTGAGGTCGTGGGTGTTGACCACGGTGGTGGTGTTGAAGTCGTGAGTGATTTTGGTGATGAGCTCATCAATGAGCAGGGAGGTTTTCGGGTCAAGGCCGGAATTAGGTTCGTCGAAAAAGAGGTATTTGGGGTTGAAGGCCAAGGCGCGGGCAATGGCGGCGCGCTTCTTCATGCCGCCGCTCAGTTCTGCCGGGAACAGGTTGTTGGTGTTCACCAAATCGACGCATTCGAGGCAGAAGTTGGCGCGGTCGAGCTTTTCGCTCTCGCTCATGTCTGTGAACATGTCAAGCGGGAAGGTGACATTCTCCTCAATGGTCATAGAGTCGAATAGCGCAGCCCCTTGGAAAACCATCCCCATCTCTTTACGGAGTAAAAGTTTGTCCTTTTCCGGCAGATTGTGGAACTCTCGCCCGCTGTAGTACACCTTGCCCTCTTCAGGCGTGAAAAGCCCCACCAGACACTTCATCAGCACGGTCTTGCCTGAGCCGGAACGTCCAATGATGAGGTTTACTTTGCCCTCCTCAAACTGCGTGTCGATGCCGAAAAGCACCTGCTTCTCGCCGAAATACTTGGAAACGTTGTTGACTTCTATCATAGGTTAACAGGTTGTCACTTTACCGATTATGACCGGCCATTTGCCGAATTGGCTGCAAAAGTACTTTTTTTTCGGGTACGGAAAGTACTTTTTTCAAGTTCGTTTTGTGCCCCTTACCGGCTCGGCCTCCAGCGGATTGTCGGGCCAGGCGTGCTTAGGGTAGCGGCGGCGGAGCTCTTTGCGGATATCGAAATAGGTTGATTTCCAAAAACTTCGGAGATCAGTGGTGAGTTGCACGGGCTTGAAGCCGGGTGAGAGGAGCTCCATTAGGACAGGAGTGCCGTCAACCAAAGGGGTGTCAAGCAGACCGAAGCACTCCTGCAAGCGGACGCGCAACACAGGGACTTCAGTTCCAATGCGGTACTCCAAACGGATGCGGCTGCCAGTGGGAACAGCAACATGCGTCGGCGCCAAGCGGTCAACGGCCTGCTGTTGGTTGTAAGTGAGACGACTCCAGACGACTTCGCAGAGGTCGAGTTTCTTCAGTTCGGCCGTTGAGGTGGCTTTGCCGATGTAGAGCGGTCCCCAGTCGGGGGCTCTTTGGCAGATGGCATCATTGTCCACGGGAGGAAGTTCAAGCTCTGGATGTCGTGTGGCGATGAATGCGATGCGCCGCTGCAGATTCCGCACCTCATCGGTAAACGACAGCATCGAAGGACCGTCTTTGACAATGGCCTCGCAGATGACCTGTTGTACAGCTTCCCAGTGGTCGCCGGAGAGCGGTTTCGACTCCAAGAGGATATTGCCGATACGTCGTTCGCGGCGGGCCACCACCGAGCCGGACTTGCCGTCCCAAAAGATGCTTTCTCGGTCAGTGGCATATGGGTGCAAGTCAGAGACATCGACAATGCTGGCCAAAAACACCTTGCCTGTGCCACCGGCCTTTCGGTGCATTGAAGCGGCGACAATCCACTCAGCTCCAACCATCGCATCCGAAGTCTCTACGGCAACCAATTCGCCATTAGACAGTTGAAATATGCCTGTGCCATTTTTCCATACTTTGCCGATACGTTCCGGATAAGCCGAAGCCAAAAAGGTCCCCACCTCGTAAGGATTGACAGGCGCATTGTCCTCACGGCAATGAATCATTTCACCATACTGGCTGGCAATTTTGATGATTCGTCCCCAGCGGCCCGATTGTCCGCTTTTGCGTTCCCGCCGCAGGGCATCGAGTCGAGTGGCCGCCGATACATCTCCCTCGCCTGCCATCGGGTCTTTCTCTTCCAAGAGGGCAGCGATGTCAGAAGCCAATGATTTTCGCTGTGGGCTGTCTGCCGAGAGCAGCATACGGGCGATACGCGGGTGACAGGGCAGCTTCGACAAGGCCTTTCCTTGCCGCGTCACTTTTCCTTCATTGTCCAGTGCCCCAAGCGATTGCAGAAGCATTCGGGCGTGGAGGAGCGACGACCTGGGCGGTGGTGTCAACCAAGGCAGTCGCTCCACCTCGCGCTCTCCCCAGATGGCGGCGTCAAGTACCAACGACGTGAGATCGGCATCCAGGATTTCGGGCTTGCGCACCGTATCCATGCGGACTTCGGAAGCCTTCGACCACAGCCGATAGCAGACGCCTGGTGCCACGCGCCCGGCACGTCCTGTGCGCTGTGTGGCCATGTCCGTCGAAATGCGCACCGTCTCCAACCGGTTCAGTCCGCTGCGGGCATCGAACATCATCTTGCGGCAGAGTCCGCTATCGACCACCACGCGCACGCCCTCGATGGTGAGCGAGGTTTCGGCGATGGGTGTTGCCAGCACCACTTTCCGTTCACCGGGCTGGCTCGGCGCGATGGCGCGCACCTGTTCGTCGTTGGACAGTAAGCCGTAGAGCGGGTATATCTTTGTGTCTCCGAGACTGTTAGAAAGGAGTTCCGCCACGCGGCGTATCTCGCCTTCGCCCGGCAGGAACGCCAGAATGTCGCCCTCATGTTCGCGGTGGGCTTGCCGTATTGTTTTTGCTGTCAATTGCGAAACATTCATGATGTCAGCCTCTTCCTGCGTGTGTATCACCTTCACGGGGAACATCCGTCCCTCGCTCTCCAACATGGGACAGCGCAGCGCCTCCTCTAATGCCACCGTGTCTATCGTGGCCGACATCACGACGATACGCAGGTCGTCACGCAGCAGCTGTTGGCACTGCCGGGTCAGGGCAAACGACTCGTCGGTGTTCAGGCTCCGCTCGTGGAACTCGTCAAAGACCACCATCGCGACGCCCTCCAGAGCCGGGTCGTCGAGCAGCATTCGTGTCAGCACGCCTTCGGTCACTACCTCGATGCGCGTCTGTCCGGAGACTCTGCTCTCGAACCGTACGCGATAGCCCACCGTCTTGCCCACGTTTTCGCCCAACAGCCATGCCATCCGCGACGCAATCTGCCGCGCCGCCACCCTGCGAGGCTCCAGCACGATGATTTTCTGAGATTGGAGACGGGTGGGTAGCGATTGAAGCAGCGTGAGTGGCAGCAGCGTCGATTTTCCCGCGCCCGGCGCCGCTGTCACTATTGCGGCTGCGGAAGTCCGTAATGTCTCGTTCAGTGCCGCCGCTATCGCCGCCACAGGCAGCCGATCCAGTTCGGTTTTCAGTCGGTCAGTCATATCCGTTTCGTGTTATTGCAATTTTTTATCGCCGACACAAACCTTCACCGTTCCAAACCCAACAAGGATTCAGGCATCATACATTGGTCAACCAAAAAAGCATGGTTCTTATCTAAACTGTCGAGCCCCACGCTGCTCATTGTTTACAACATGATATCCGTAATCAACACGTTGAGTATCAGTATAATGAAGCTTGACACCACAATCCCTTGCGTGCTGGCCTTGCCGAGTTCCAAGGCGCCGCCCTCGATGCGGTAGCCGTAGAAGGAGGCGACGGTGGACATGACAAAGGCGAAGACGCAGGTCTTGGTCAGCGCATAAACGACGTCATAGACGCGGAAACAGTAGGTGAGCCCGTCCATAAACGCGTACGTGGTGGTGCATCCGGTGAGCCAGACGGTGACATAGCCGCCTGTGAGCGCGAATGCGATACTGAACACGCAAAGAATGGGATTCACGATAACGGAGGCCAATACTTTCGGCAATACCAAATACGAAGCGGGATTGATGCCCATAACCTCTAAAGCATCAATCTGTTCCGTCACGCGCATGCTGCCAATTTCCGCCGTGATGCGCGAACCGAGGTTGCCCACCAACAGCAGGCTGATGATGGTTGGACACAACTCCATCACGATGGAGGTGCGGGCCACAAAGCCCACCGTCCAGGAAGGAATCCAACCGCTCTCGATCTGCAAGGCCGTCTGCATCGTGATCACACTGCCCATGGCGAGCGACACGATGCTGACAATCAGCATGGAGCCGATGCCCATGGCGTCCATCTCGAAAAGCCATTTTTTCAGAAACACAGACCATTTGGCCGGCTTGCTGAAAACCTGGCGCAGGAAAATGAGATATTCGCCAAACGTGGCGATGGCTTTGCGGATCATTTACTTCAGTTTGATGTTCAGTTCATCCAACTGTTTGGGATCGATAGGGGTGGGAGCGGGCAGCATGGTGTCGCGGCCGGCGTTGTTCTTCGGGAACGCGATGAAGTCGCGGATGCTGTCGCTGTCGCTGAGCACGGCGCAAAGACGGTCGAAGCCGAAGGCGATGCCACCGTGAGGCGGGGCGCCGTACTTGAAGGCGTTAATGAGGAATCCGAACTGGCTCTGCGCCTGTTCCTCGGTGAAGTTCAGGGCCTTGAACATGCGCTTCTGCAAGTCCGGACGGTGGATACGGATAGAGCCGCCGCCGATTTCCGAACCGTTGATGACCAGGTCGTAGGCGTTGGCCAGCACCTCGCCGGGACGGCTTTCGAGCCAATCTTCGTGCTCCGGCTTCGGCGCGGTGAACGGGTGGTGCATGGCGTAGTAGCGTTGCGTCTCCTCGTCCCACTCCAAGAGCGGGAAATCGACCACCCACATCGCCTTATATTCGCCGGCCTTGCGCAGCCCGAGACGGTTGCCCATTTCGAGACGCAGCTCGCACATCTGCTTGCGCGTCTTCATGGCCTTGCCGGAGAGGATGAGAATGAGGTCGCCGGCTTGCGCGTCGCAACGTTCGGCCACCACTTTCAGATCGTCCTGCGTGTAGAATTTATCGACAGAGGATTTGTACGTACCGTCTTGATTGCAAAGGATATAGACGAGACCAGCGGCACCCACGCGCGGGCTCTTTACAAACTCGGTGAGGTTGTCGAGTTGCTTGCGGGAGTAGTTGCCGCAGCCCTCGGCCTTGATGCCGACGATGAGTTCGGCCTCGTTGAAGACCTTGAAATCCTTGTGCTGCAGCACGTCGTTGAGCTCCACGAAGCGCATTCCGAAACGGGCGTCGGGCTTGTCGGAACCATAGTATTTCATCGCGTCGTTCCAGGTCATGCGCTCCAACTTGCCGATTTCCATTCCCTTGAAAGTGCGGAAGATATGCTGTACGAGACCTTCGAACAGGTTGAGGATGTCCTCCTGCTCGATGAACGACATCTCACAATCGACTTGGGTGAACTCGGGTTGGCGGTCGGCGCGGAGATCTTCGTCACGAAAGCAGCGCACGATTTGGAAATAACGGTCCATGCCGGCCATCATCAGCAGCTGCTTCAGCGTTTGCGGAGACTGCGGCAGGGCGTAGAACTCGCCGGGGTTCATGCGGGAAGGCACGAGGAAGTCGCGGGCGCCCTCGGGGGTGCTGTTCACAAGGAACGGCGTTTCGATTTCGAGGAATCCTTGTCCGCTCAGGTATTTGCGGATCTCCAGACCCAGTTTATGACGGAAGATGAGGTTGTTCTTCACGGGGTTGCGGCGGATATCGAGGTAGCGGTAGCGCATGCGCAGCTCGTCGCCGCCGTCAGACTCGTCCTCGATGGTGAACGGCGGGACTTCGGCCTCGTTGAGCACATTCAGTTCGTGTACCTCGATTTCGATGTCGCCGGTGGGAATGTTCTTGTTCTTGCTGTAGCGTTCAATCACCGTGCCGGTCACTTGGATGACCCATTCGCGGCCCAATTTCTCGGCGCGTTCGCAGAGTTCGGGGCGCTCTTCATGGTTGAAGGCCAGTTGCGTGATACCGTAGCGGTCGCGCAGGTCAATGAAAATCATGCCGCCCAAATGACGGATCTTCTGAATCCAACCGCTCAATGTCACGGTCTGCTGAATGTTTTCAAGCGTCAGCTCGCCACAGGTATGTGTTCTATACATATAGGTAGAATATTAAAATCAAAAATAACGGCCGCAAAGGTACGTTTTTTTTGGCATCGTAGCACTATCACAAAAAAAAGACATTGATTCGTCCTAAAATGAAAAGTGGTGGCGCCTTTTCGGAACCACCACTCGATAAATTATTGCCTTATTCTCGTTAATTCAATAATTTATATGTGCTTAGTTAGTCCGCAAACCCATGGAAAACATCAAAGACATCGTCTTTCAGCTCATATAATGCCGCATTATTTTGTTCTTCCACAACCACTTGGGTTTTCTGAGCTGCGGTAATCACGTCGTTGCGTTTGATAGAGGGTTCATTGACCATTTTTGCGAAGATGTCGTCGTCGTTATAGTCCATTTCCCGGCTTATGGATGGGCCTTCGGAAGTGAACAGTTGCGTTGAATCGTCCGCGAAATGGAAAGTTTGCGGGGTGAATGCGGGGGTGGACCGCATTTGTGTGGCGGGGGCTTCCGGCTGTTCCACGTTCATGGGCTCGGCAGGCGCGGGTGTTTCGTTGCGGGGTTGTTCCACCGGGATTTCGAGCGGGGTGGCCACAGGGGTCTCCTCTATGGTGTCCACGATGGTGTCACCGGTGGTGTTGATTACAACTTCCGTCTCCTCGTGGTGGGCGGAGTCGAAATTCGTGACCACGAGCGAAAGTTTGATGCTGTCGCCCAGAGACTCGTCAAGTCCATGTCCCCAGATGACGTGTACATTGTCGGACTGCATCTCGTCGAAACGGTCTTCGAGAACTTCCAGTTCGCCCATGGTGATTTGTTGAGAAGGGCCGTAAGTGACGAAGAAGAGGAAGTTCTTGGCGTCGCTGATGTCTGCATTTTCCAGGAGCGGGCAGTTGAGTACGTCATCGAGTACTTTCTGCACGCGGTCCTCGCCTTGTGCGGTGGCTATGCCCAGGAGTGCTTTCCCGCTATGTTCCATGATGGATTTGACATCGTTGAAGTCGACGTTCTGACCATAGGTTACGGTGATGATTTCGGCGACGCATTTCACGGCATTTTTGAGAATGTCGTCAACTTGGCCGTAGGCTTCGTTGATAGGCAGCGAGTTGTAGTATTTCATGAGGTTCTGGTTGTTGACGATAATCAGGGAGTCAACATATTTGCTCATTTCCTCAATGCCTGCCTGAGCGGCCGCCTTGATGCGTTTGCCTTCGAAACGGAACGGTTCGGTGACCACTCCGACGGTGAGGATACCCATTTCATGGGCGACTTTGGCCACCACGGGGGAAGCCCCGGTGCCGGTCCCTTTGCCCATCCCGGCCGCGATAAATAGCATCTTGGTGTTTTCGCCGATAAATTCTTTAATTTCTTTTTCGCTTTGGGAGGCAAAATTGCGGGCGACTTCAGGATTCGCTCCGGCTCCCAAACCATTGCCCAGCAACAATTTTTCTTGAACCTTGCATGCATCCAAGTGACATTGGTCCGTGTTGCAGACCAGATAATCCACACCTTGAATACCTTCCGCGAACATGTGTTGCACGGCGTTGCTTCCGCCGCCTCCTACGCCAATCACCTTGATGTCGCAAGAGTTCTCTTTTGCTCCGAAATCGGGTGTAAAGTTTATAGATTCTGTCATATCTTTGGTTTTATTACTTTCGGTTAATGGTTGTTCTTTTTTATGAAATCTGCTCGAAGAACTTGGTGAGAGTCTTCTTCAACGTGTCGAGCAGTTTGCCGTTATTGTGGCTGTCGTCAGCGGGTTCGTTCAGGTTTGAGAAGGGGTTTGTAGCAGGTTTTTCCACTTCTTCTTCATTGGTGAGATCGGGAATACTGATACCCTTTGTATGAGCTTCAATGCCGTATTTGAGCAATCCGAGCGAAGTGGAGTAGAGGGGTTGTTTGAGTTCATTGGAGAGAGAGTCCGCGAAGCCGATGCCGGGGATGCCGATTCGGGTGTTGAGGCCGAGGTCGAACTGGCAGAGGTCCACGAGGTGGCGGAGTCTTGCGCCGCCGCCGGTCAGCACCAGTCCGGAGCCGTTCTGGAGCATTTTCATGCAGCCGGAGTTTTCCAGCTCTTTCTTCACGAACCCAAGGATATCGTTATGTACACGGCTATAGATGATTCTGGCCAGTTGCTCGTCGGTGATGCGCAGAGGGGTTTGCTGGTGTGGGCGAAGGATGGTGCTCACGCGGTTCGGGTTGCTCTTCGACGGAATGCAGCTGCCGTGGTTGATTTTGAGTTCCTCGGCCGTGTCTTCGGGTATGTTGCAGACGTTGGCGATGTCCTTGGTGATGACGGATCCTGCGAACGGGATAACTTTGCAGAACTTGGGGTGTCCGTTCTGGAAGATGACCATGTCTGTGGTGCCGCCGCCGATGTCAACCAGTGCGACTCCGCGTTGGCGCTCCTCCTCCGTGAGGCATGCGAGGCCTGATGCGATGGGCTCCAGGATTAACTCTTCGGTGGCGATGTTTACATTGGAGATACAAGTGTCTATCTTTTTTATTTCATGATAGTTACCTGTTATAACTTGGTAATAGCCCGTGATTTTCGACCCCAGTTCCCCAACAGGATCAGACGACTCATGGCTGGCTCCGTCAGCCGAGTCCTCCACCACATACTTTTGGGGGATGATGGCTATGATACGTTGGTCGGGCGGAAGGGCGATGTTCTCCACGTCCCTTTTCATCGAGTCGAGTTCCTCTTGGGTGATGAGCGCATTGTGGTTGGAGCGGAAGATATAGTGTTTGCAGTTTCCTGTCCGAATGTGGCGGGCGGCTATGCCGGCGTACACACTGCTGATTCCATCCATCCGGGCGTGGCTGCAGGCAACTTGGGTGGAGGTCTTGATGCTTTCCTGCGCTTTCAGCAGATTCTGGATCAGGCCGAATTCAACCCCTTTGGAGGCGGACTTGCCGTGTCCCAATATCTCGATTTTCCCTCTGTTATTCAGATAGCCGATGACGGTGGCCACTTTGGTGGTGCCGATGTCAAGCCCGACGATGATGTCGCTTGCCATATTGTTGATTCCGAAATTGTTGGATGAGTAATTTTTCTCCATACGCGGGGTTATTTTCTTGTTGCTATAATTCGATTCTTGAAACGGGCGTCTAATTGGGCGTACGTGTTGTAGCCTTTGTGCGAAAGGCCGTTTTCGTAAACGGTCTTCAGATTCTTGAGCTTCTCGTCGGCATTGTCCAACGAACCGAACAGTATGATCTGTCCGCCGATGGCGGTGGTCAGTTCCATTTCGTTGCGGTTGTTGAAGTATATTTGCCGGTATTGCGCTTGATAGAAGTCGTTTTCGTTTATCTTTTTCGTCAGAGCCAAGGCATCCTGCACTTTTTTCGGGGCCGCCTTGCCGGTTTTGTACTGGTTGGAGATGTTCCCGTTCACAACCATCAGATAGTCTTTCATCTTCGGGGTATAAGGCACCACCGTCCCCCCTTTATCAACAAAATAGTGTTCGCCGTTTGGTGTAAATGCGTGCAGCACAATCTCTTTCAAGGTGTAGTCAATCACCAGTTTTTTGCCTGCGAAGTGGACAAAGTTCACATCCGCGACATAGGGGTTTGACTTCAGCAGGGCGGTAATGTCGCCTAATTCAACCTCTTTCACGGCTTTTCCAACCACTTCTATCTTGGCGGCGGCCAACAGGGACTCCACATCCTTTTGGCTCAATGTGACACTCTCGTTTTCGGTATGGGCAACCACGGAAATACGTTCACAGCGCTGTTTCGGCATATAGACAGATGCCAAAATAAATACCACCAACAAAGTGATACTCAGCAAGATACGAATTATCGGCTTGACGTATTTCATACAATTTCGCACAATTACTTTTAATCTGACAAAATTATAATTAATCCTGCTTTTGTTGCAGGACATGCGGATAAAAAAATAAACACAAAATTGTTGAAATAAAGAAATTGGATTTTACGATGTCAGTCGTTGCGCTTATCAAGTCCCCACAGCAATTTTTCACGGATGGTGGCGTAGAAATTGGCGTTGTCGAACAGCACGGTTTGAATGGTGAACTGTTCTTTCGTGACAATCAGCTTGACATCGTCTTTTAATATAATACGTTGTGTATCAACACATAATGAATATTTTCCACCTCTTCCGTCAACAGAGATTTCCAATGTTTGGGAGGCGGGGATTACAAGTGGGCGCACATTGAGCGAATGAGAGGCGATAGGGGTGAGCACCACCACGTCGGTCTGCGGGTGCAGGATTGGCCCTCCGCAGCTCATGGAGTAGGCCGTGGATCCCGTTGGTGTGGCCACGATCAGACCGTCGGCCCAGTAAGTGTTGAGGTGGTTTCCTTGTGCGGCGACAGAGATGGCGTTGATGGAGTCGCTGTCGGTGGCGCGCACGGTGATGTCGTTCACTACAAAGCTTGTGTCCAATGGCAAAGGCTCGCTGCCCTCGACATGGAGCAGCGAGCGCGATTCCAATGTGTACCGACCGTCGAGCAACATGCAGATGCATGTCTCGAAGTCATCTTTCTTGATTGCGGAGAGAAAGCCGATGCGCCCGGTGTTGATGCCCACCAGCGGGATGCCCAGGTCGCCCACCAGGTTGGCGGCGTCGATGAATGAGCCGTCACCACCTATGGAAACCATAAAATCCACCTTGCCAAACCGTTGTAGGTCGTTTTTCGACTCGAAACGCTGTAATCCAGCCATTTCGCAAGAAACGTTTCTGTGAAGAATGGCCAAACAGCCTTTCTGTTGCAGAAAAGAGACTACAGATTCAATCAACGACTGCGGTCCGGCTCCTGACCGGCTATAAAGCGCGAAAACAGGCATTACCTATACTCCTGAATTTCAATCTCCTTGTTGAGTATCATGTTGGCATTCAACGCCATGGCGGCCATTTCATCTTCACCGGGATAGACGGCCACGGGTGCAATCCATTCCACGTACTTTTTGATTCGGTTGACCACAGGCTTTCCGTATGCGATGCCGCCGGTGAGGACGATGGCGTCCACCTTTCCTTTCAGCACGCAGGCGTTCTCTCCAATCTGTTTGGCCACCTGGTAGGCGAAAGCCTCTTCGAGAAGTTCCGCTTTCGGGTCGCCGGCAATTGCCGCCTTTTCCACAGCGTAGGCATCGTTGCTTCCAAAATAGCCCACGTAGCCGCCCTTGCCGACGAGCATCTTCTGCATGTCCTGCTGGGTGTATTTGCCGCTGAAGCAGGCTTTCAGGAACTGGTTCATCGGGAGGGAGCCGGAGCGCTCGGGGGAGAACGGGCCCTCGCCGTCCAGCGCTTGGTTCACGTCGATGACCTTGCCCTTTTCATGTGCACCGACGCTCACGCCGCCGCCCATGTGGGTGATGATGAGGTTGAGGTCTTCGTAGCGTTTCCCGTTGTCTTTGGCATACATGCGGCCGATGGCCTTGTGGTTGAGTGCATGGAAGATGGACTGGCGTTCAAAGTCAGGATGACCCGAAATGCGCGCCACATCGTTCATTTCATCCACCATCACGGGGTCGGCGATATAGGCACATTCCAGTCCGATGTATTTGGCGATGCTGTCGGCAATGAGGCCGCCGAGGTTGCACGCATGCTGGCCGCTATAGCCCATTTTCAAATGCTCAAGCATCAGCTCATTGACTCTATAAACACCTGATTTAAGCGGTTTTACAAGTCCACCGCGCCCCATAACGATGGCGATGTCATGCAAGTCTATGCCCTCAGCCTCCAACGTGGAGGTGATGATGTTCCGGCGGAACTCGTATTGGTCGGCTATCGTGGCAAATTGGGAGAGTTCCTCCGTCGAATGCTTTATATTCTTGATGAATGTCTGTTCGTTGCCATTGAAGATGGCGACTTTCGTGGAGGTGGCTCCGGGGTTGATGGCAAGAATTTTCTTCATATTACTATATTTATATAACGTTAAATGTAATTCCTTAAATTGTTCTAACTCTATTCTTCTGGCGCAGGATAGTCCAACGGATTCGTGGAGACTCTCACAGCATTGCTGTAGGAGAGCCCTGCGCTGTTTTTGACATATGCACAGACATAATAAGCCGTGTCCACCAATGGGAGTGTGAATGTGGCGGAAAACGTGTCGGCTTCTGAATAGTTGCCGACCTTGACTTGGGTGGAGGTGACATCAGTGAGCGAGGGTGGGCAGAAAAGGCTGTAGCAGAAACCCTGCTCCATGTAGTAGTCGCAACCGCCGTCGTCTGTGATAACTGCCGAGACTTTCAGCTGCTTGTTTTCGTAATCCGTGGCAGTGATGGTGGACACCGCCGTCCCGTATTTCGTGCAGCCTGCCAACAGAATCAAGGCGCAGCCGCAGAGTACCGTTAATCTTTTTACACGTTTCATCTTCTGTAAAATTCACGGTGGCAAATATACAAAATTTTTGGATTATAGAAGCAAGATGCAAGCAGGGCTTACGCGTCAACTTTTTTGTTGTGCGGGCCGTCACGGCTCAGGATCCGACGCTTCCAAGCGTCGCAAAAACGCCGTCGCGCACACAACTGACAACTAAAAACAGTCGTAAATTATTAATCCGTCAACTTGGTTCAGTCGCAAGACACAAAAGTGACAACCTAAATCAGCGGATCACAGTTAATGCACAAGCCCTGAAGACGCCTGGCTTTTGCCTTTCGTTTTTTCACAAGTCACCCTCAT
>Ga0247610_10004733_pt1 | contig 14484 bp, 9 predicted proteins | sample 174DNAGHGhighgp2_FD_193483 | JGI IMG/M metagenome (GOLD analysis project Ga0247610, IMG submission 193483) | Sheep rumen microbial communities from Palmerston North, Manawatu-Wanganui, New Zealand - 1742 DNA GHGhigh gp2 | ecosystem: Host-associated > Mammals > Digestive system > Stomach > Rumen ... | reverse complement strand
GATTTTTCCTTTCAAAAATGAATGTTTCCAAAAAGATGAGCAGCAGTCCGGCGGCAAGCGGATACTGATACTGGCTTTTGTATGACGAGAACTGTGTGGCTCCGAATTTAGTGGTGTCTAACTTCGACAGTTGTTTTACGATTTCGTTGACAGCGGCATTGCCTCCATCGGCATTGACGTATATGCCTTCGCCGGCCTTGGCTATGTCGCGCATCATCTGTTCGTTGAGCCGTGTTGTGACAATGTTGCCGTCGCTATCTCTGCGCCAATCGCTTATTTTACCGTTGCGTCCCATAATCGGTATCTGGCTTCCTGATGGCGATCCGATGCCGATGGTGCAAACCATTATGCCTTGTTCGGCAGCGTCTTTGGCAGCCTTAATGGCGTCGTCTTCATGATTTTCGCCATCGCTGAGGATGACTATTGCGCGGCTTTTGTTTGGTTCCCATTGCGGCTGATTCTCGTCGCCATTATCACCATATCCAAGTGTAGCCATCCCTTTTTCAATGGCTTCGCCGATAGCGGTGCCTTGTTCGTTGATGAGGTCGGTCCCTATTTGGTCGAGAAACATTTTTGTGGCACCATAGTCGTTGGTCAGCGGCATCTCAATGTAAGCCCTTCCTGCGAAAACCACCAAAGAAATGCGGTCGCCGCCCAGTTGGCTTATTAGGTTGCGAACGGTCTGCTTGCTTTTTTCCATTCGATTAGGTTTCATATCCTGCGCCAGCATGCTGTTTGATATGTCGATGCACACAGCCATGTCGATGCCACGTTGTTCGCCCTCGGCTATGGTGCTGCCCATTTGTGGATTGGCGAGGGCTATGATGAGCATCCCTGCACCAAGACAGAGAAGTGTCAGTTTGGCAATAGGTCGGCGCCACGAAGCATCGGGACGCAGTCGGCTTATCAATTCGCTGTCGGCAAAGTCGGCCAGTAGCTTTTTGTTACGACGTTGCTGCAAAACAAAGATGGCTACCATTACAGGTATTACCAACAACAGCCATAATATTTTTATATGTTCGAAATGCATTTTTTAATAGTTAGCAATGATAAGAAATGGCAATAAGTTTGTTAATTCGTTCGTTTAGAGTGTGAAAATAAAAGCCTTTATTCTCAAATTTCATTTAATCAGTCTTAACAAGAGTTCCAAGCCCAAGGCAATCAGAGCGAGAAACAGGAATAGCTTGAATTCTTCTTTTGTCTGCTGGTATTGGGTTACATCGATACGTGTTTTCTCGATTTTGTCTATTTGGCTGAAAATCTCGTTCAACGAGTTTTTGTCGGTTGCACGGTAGTAGTTGCCGCCATTAGTGCTTTGCGCCATTCGTGTCAACAAAGCTTCGTCAAGGTCGGCTTTAGCGTGAAAAGGACGTCCGTATTCGTCGTGGTAAAGCACATCACCGCGGCTGCCAACGCCAATGGTGTAGAGGCGTATTCCGTATTCGCTTGCCAATTCCGCTGCGGTCTCAGGGTCAATCGAACCTCGGTTGTTGACACCGTCAGTAAGAAGGATTATCACTTTGCTGACAGCTTCGCTTTCTTTGATCCTGTTTATCGCCGTGGCCAATCCGTCGCCAATGGCAGTGCCGTCTTCGAGCAGTCCAATCCGCATAGCTGAAAGTTGTCGGCTCAGTACGTTGTGGTCTATCGTCAATGGCGTTTGCGTAAACGCTTCGCCCGCAAATTCAACCAATGCTATTCTGTCGTTTTTTCTGCCGTCAATAAAATTCTGAGCCACTTCTTTAGCCGCCTCTAACCGGTTGGGCTTGAAATCTTCCCCTTTCATGCTGCCCGACACGTCCATTGTCAGTACAATGTCGATACCCTCTATTTCCATCTCTTCGCGGCTCAATTTGCTCTGCGGACGCGCAAGAGCAATGATAAGCAGCGTTATGGCGATGCAACGCAACGCAAAACGGCAATGGTACAAGGTGTGCCGAATTGTTTTTACGCCATCACCGAACATCTTTGTGTCGGGAATATGAATAGGGACTTTGATGCGTTTGTAACGCATTGTGTACCAAATAATCATAAGAGGTACCAATGCCAATAGCAACAATATCCATGGATGTGCAAAAGTCAGATTGCCTAACATTATTTGTTTTCCTCCTTTTCTGGATTGTTTAGTTTGTGTGTTTCAGCCACTTTGCGGACAAAATCAAGAGCAAATTGCATAGCCTGGTCATGTTCGTATGATTCGGGTTCCATTTTGGCAAATTTGACCATGTCGGCTTTTTGTAAAAGTTGTTGCAAAAGAGTCTCGCTCTCTTCGCTCCAGTCAGGAGATGAATGGAATGCTCTCAGAGTTTGGCGCGTTGTCATTTCGCTGGCTGATATTCCGTACATGTTGCGCAGAAAGCGACGAATGATATCTGTCAAATCGGTATAGTATCTCTTGATTTTGCCTTTCTGCCACAGTTCTTTTCGTCTTAAGGACTCTAGCTCTTTTATGGCCCTTTGGTCGGCCGGTAAGGGTTTTGCTCCGGGAAGTATAACTATAGGCTTGTGTTCTTTGCGGCGTTTGACAATCCAAACAATCGCTGCAACAACCATGGCAAACAGCAGGGAATAAACAACCCATCGCGCTATTTCCCAAAAAGTATAAGGCTCGTTGATATAGTCGGCATCAGCTTTTGTCACGCATTTCACAGTGTCGGCCTCCGGAACGTAGTATACATTGAGCCTAAGGCTGTCGGCAGGTGCAAGCATCACTGTGCGGCTTCCATCGTCAATGCGGATCACTATAGGATAGATGTAATGACTTCCTGCGTCAAACGATGTTATTGTTATCCTTTGTTCTATCGTTGTACCTTTGCCGTCGTCCGTAACTGTAGTGTCGCTCTCGCTTTCAAGGGCTTCGATCCCCAATTTACAAAACTCTTCAAATGTCGGTATGGTCACTTTCTTGCCATTGCATCCGTTTATGTAAATGTGCAGGGTTGTTTGGTCGCCAATGGTGATTGAATCTGTATCCAGTTTGGCGGTTACGTGAGTTTCACCGTCGTCAGACGGCAAGTTTGCCATGAATAAAGAGTCCTTGGCCCCGTTTTGTGTTGGAGTTTGAACGTTAGGTTGTTTTGTCTGTTTCTTTCTCTGAGACGGAACGGCCTCCTGTTCCGCATTCAGCTTGCTGTCGTCAAGTGTCACACGGCTGTCAACCAATCCTTTGTTCCCACTGTTGTTTTGCGCATCCAGCGATGGGGCGCATGTGTATAAGGCGCAGAAAACCAGTATTTTTATTATCTTTTTCATTCGAAAACCATTATCCTTCCTTTTGTTTTGTGGTAAATAATATCAAAATGGGTTTTTGAGTGAGTTATGCAATGATAAGTATTGAAAAACAAGTTATAACGACAAGGCTGTTTATCGACCTGATCTATGGCTAACAATGGTATAAACCCTTAACATATCATGATCCTCTTCGTTTGAAAAGTCCGATCAATGGTTTCACAAAATCTTGTCCGGTCGTGATTGTTGCATAGTCGATGCCGTATTTTTGCATCAAGGCAGCACTGTTCTCGCTGTAATTACGATAATATTCTTCATAATTCCGGCGAACTTTTTCCGACGATGTGTCAATCCATTGAGTTTCTCCGTTTTCCAGGTTTTCGAACGATACAAGGCCCATTGGTGGCAGTCGATGTTCGCGAGGGTCGTCGATGTGCAGCACAATCAAGTCATGCTTTCCGGCAGCAATTTTCAGCGCGTTCTCATAGCCGGTGTCGCAAAGGTCGCTCAACAGGAATGCTGTAGAGCGCTTTTTGGTCACATTTGTGAAATAGCGTAAAGCTTCTGCTATGTCGGTTCCTCTGCTTTCGGGACGGAAACCTATAAGTTCGCGTATTATTCTAAGTATGTGGCTGCTGCCTTTCTTAGGAGGAATGAATTTTTCAATCTTGTCGCTGAACATCACTACTCCGACTTTGTCGTTGTTGTGGATTGCCGAAAAGGCCAAGGTGGCTGCTATCTCGGCCGTGAGTTCCGACTTGTACTGGCTTTTTGTCCCGAACAGATGAGATCCGCTCACATCCACAAGCAGCATGACAGTAAGCTCGCGTTCCTCTTCGAAAACCTTCACATACGGATGGTTGAGCCTGGCGGTAACGTTCCAGTCTATATTGCGGACATCATCGCCATATTGGTATTCTCGCACTTCGCTGAATGCCATTCCGCGCCCTTTGAATGCACTGTGGTATTCGCCCGAAAACATCTGCTGCGACAAACCCCGTGCACGTATCTCGATTCGCCGTACTTGCTTTATTAACTCGTTATCTGTCATTTCTGTTCTGAATCGTCTTTTTTTGTGAAATTAATATAAGCGTCTTTAGTGTGTCCCTCATCAAGGCACATCGACACGATTCAGTATCTCGTTTACAATTTCTTCGCTTTTAATATTCTCGGCTTCAGCCTCGTATGTCAGTCCGATACGATGGCGTAAAACATCCATGGCAACAGCTCTTACATCCTCGGGAACGACATAGCCACGACGTTTCATGAAAGCGTAGCTTTTCGATGCTATAGCAAGGCTGATAGATCCGCGCGGTGAGGCGCCATAACCAATCATGCCTTTCAGCTTTTCCAGATGATATTGTTCGGGGTAGCGTGTTGCGAAGATGATGTCGGTAATGTAATTCTCGATTTTTTCATCCATATATACCTCTTTTACCAATGCTCTGGCTTTCAGTATGTCGTCGGGTTTCATCATCGCAGTTTGACGGTTGAAACCATCACCGAGACTTTGGTGTAGGATCTGCAGTTCTTCGGCCTTTTCCGGGTAGCTGATGACAACCTTCAGCATAAAGCGGTCCACTTGGGCCTCAGGAAGGGGATAGGTGCCTTCCTGTTCAATAGGGTTCTGTGTGGCCATAACAAGGAATGGCTCTTCCAGGCGGAACGTGGTGTCGCCGATGGTCACCTGACGTTCCTGCATTGCCTCGAGCAGTGCGCTTTGCACTTTTGCTGGAGCACGGTTGATTTCGTCTGCCAATATGAAATTGGAAAAGATAGGACCTTTTTTCACTTGGAACGATTCGTTTTTTTGACTGTATATCATGGTTCCAATAAGGTCGGCGGGCAGCAGGTCGGGTGTGAATTGTATACGGCTGAATTTGGCGTCAATAGCTTTGGATAGTGTGGTGATGGTCAATGTTTTGGCTAGTCCTGGTACGCCTTCCAGCAGCACGTGTCCGTTTGATAGCAGTCCTATCATCAGGCTCTCGACCATATGCTTCTGTCCTACAATGTTTTTGCGTATTTCAATTGTCAGAGCGTCAATAATTGCACTTTCGCGTTCTATGCGCTCGTTCAGTTCTTTGATGTTAACAGGTTCGATCATATTTTTTCTTTTTTTTGTTTTCAAGAGCGTTTTTTTAACGATAAAGTTAGTCTTAAATTGTAAGGAAAAAATTTTTTTTTGAAAATTTAATAGTTCTATAGTAATGTCGTTTCATGAAAGTTTACCGTTCATATTCTATTCTAAGTGTTTGTGAAGGCAAGCTTCTCGCTCTGTCAGTTCCGTCGGGTTGAAAATGTCTGTCAGTGTCGTGTGCCACATCGCAAACGCGCACGCGGTTGTTTCAATCCAAATATTCTCTCTTTTTTTGCCTTTCATGTGTCAAAGATTTTTTGCCGTGTCGAATGCTGAGGTTTGTTGTTTATAAGCTGTTGAGAAATATTTTTTTTAAAAAAAGTATAAAAATACTGCTATTCCAAAAAAAAAACATATCTTTGCATGTTATATTTTTACCGCGAAATCAAAAATCTAATTAATTATTAATATCTTATGAAAAGCAAAAAAGTACTACTCGGCTTAATTGTCGCAGCTTTTGTCGGCGGAGCGAATTTTACGTCCGCCCAACCAAAGGCTAATTACCAAAACAACCTTGTCGAAATCGGACCTGACAACATTGCTGGACGTGTGCGCTCAATCATCGTCGATGAGGCCGATCCTAACCACACTACGCTTTATGCCGGCGGCGTCGCCGGTGGCCTCTTCAAGAAGACAGGCAACGCTAACTGGCAGTATGTTCCCTGCTACATCAACGGCAAAGAAATCACCCTTCCCATCTCTTGCATGATTCAGCTTCCGGACAATTCTATCCTTATTGGTACTGGTGAGGGTATTGTTGAAAACCACGGCCTCAACAACGACCGTATGTCGCCCAAAGGCCGCGGCGTGTATGTATACAATCCTTCTAACAATAGTTTTACGCTTCTTAGCGCTACAAATCCTGTTGCATCGCCTGCATGGACTTTCGTGAACCGCTTTGCTTATCTGCAGCGCGACAACTACATCTTTCTTTACGCTGCTACAGGTGAAGGACTGTATCGCTGGAAACTCAGCGCCTCCAACCCCGATTGGAATGCCGCTCCGAGCCGCGTGCAGGCTGGCAATTTCTATGACGTAAAGATTATTACTGCTGACAATATCGCCTATGCATCCACCCCCAACCAACTTTTCCGTGTTGGCAATGTTACGGGTGAAAGCAGTGCTGTCGAGGTCACCAATAGCAACAGCGCGTTTGCAAACGCAAGCCGTATCGAGCTGGCAGCCAACACTGCTCATGCATTCGATTCCACTACTGGCAGCTACGTCCACACCACTTATCTGTATGCTCTGGTGGTCGACAAAAGCGGTCTGCTCGATGGCGTATACCTGACAAACGACCAGCAGAACTGGTCAAAACTGACCACCAACACTGTTGTTCCTTTCACTAGCGAGACTTCTGGTACCCTCAATGCTTCTATTGCCATCAACCCGCGCAATTACAAAGCTGTCTATATTGGCGGTGCCACTCTCTGGTCGGGCGAAGGTTTTGTTCCCAATTCTTATTACCAGTGGATCAAACAGTCCAACTCTGAGTCGGAACTCAATTATGGCAACTATATGGCCTCGGCCTATGCCAACCCTGCCTGCTTGCACTCGGGCATCCATCAGATTGTACCGACCTGGGTCATCTCCAATGGCGACACAGTATGGAAAAACTTCTATGCCACCGATGCCGGTGTCTATGCCGACTCAACAGGTCGCACCGGATTTTTCCGCTCGCTCAACAAGGGCCTCAATACAGTCCAGTTCAACCATATTGCCGTAAGCCCCGACGGTTCTATCATCGGCGGTGCCATCGACAACAGCTGCCCCTTCATCCAGTCGCGCAACGCCCACAACGGCATTCTGCCCACCAATTCATGGTATGACGATGATACCAATTCCATTATGAACCACATGGCCAACATCATCTGGACAGGCAATGGTGGTGGTGTCGCTTCGTCCATGTTCCAGCAGCTGATGCCCTATACACGCCGTTCACTCTTTGTCTCCTCCGAGCCAGGCCGTTTCGTATTCCAGGGCGGTATGGGCGTTTCAAATGCAGCTAGCTACGCTCGTGCTTGCGCCGACTATACTGATTATACCAACACTCAGACCTGGACCGTTGCCGAAGCTTTCCTGTCTGATATTATTCCCAGTTCTAATCCTATACCACAGATAAAATTGTGGGAAACGACCAATAATACTATTTGGAACGACAGCATTAGCTTCACCATCGATACCAACCTCACTTATATCCATAACGGTCAGGCCACACCGCTTACCGGCAATACCCGCATAGTGGCTGGCGACAGCATCCTTGTTCAGTCGAAACCCAATTTCGACTATCCTTTCTATCACCGTTTCACCGAGTCGTTCGTTGTTAAGGACAAAATGAATCATAAGGTCCATAATCCAGTTGTTAGCCGTGCTATTGTCAACGCTCGCAACACCAAGGGCAATGGCGCCGTCTATATGACTATGACTCCCAACTATTTCCGTAACGTGTGGGATATCAATGAGGCATCAAGTACAGACGATGCTACCATCGAAAAACTTATGCACTGGGCTAATATCTTTACTGCTGACCAAGGCCATTCTGTAGGCGAAATCGCCTTCAGCCGCGACGGTAAAAGTATATTTATTAATGTAATCAATGATAGTACTGGTCGCAACTTCATTTTCCGCCTGTATGATATCATCAATGTTAATGTCAACAGTGCAATGGATCTCAAAACCAAACTTTCATTCTCGAAGGACGACCCCATCAATTATCCCAACAATCCTCGTGTAACTCATTTCGACACCATATTTGCTGCCGATGGCGATTGGTTCGACCGCCCCGTCTCTTCAATTGCTGTTGACCCGCGCGACGGACAGGATAACCTGGTCATCTCATTTGGCGGTTACGATGGCAATTCGGCCAATATGGTCTATGTCAAGAACGCCTGCACCCCCACAACGCGTACGGTTACCAACATCAATGTCACCAATTCCGAAAACAGTATGACCGTTAGCGATCCTGTCTACTCGGCTCTTATCGAGTGCACCACTGGCGCCATTTATGCAGGTACCGACAAGGGTGTCTTCACTACTGCTTCTTCCAACAATCCTGTATGGCAGAACTATGGAGCTTTCAACGGTGTTCCTGTCACCTCTATCGTTCAGCAGACTCGCAACCTCCAGCGTCAGCGCTACACTGTCCGCGATGGTGTCAACGATGTCAACTATATTTTTGCAAAGACCAAATACCCCTATGCCATCTATTTTGGCACCTATGGTCGTGGCGTCTTTATGGACACCACTTATGTTGTCGACAAAGTTGCTGAGGTTTGCGACAGCGACGACTGGCTGGGTATCACTACGGTTGATAATGGCGACAACAGCGTCAATGTCTATCCCAACCCTGCTGCCGATTATGCCAATGTCGACCTCACCATCGTCAATGCAGGTAATGCCGTCGTCAAGATCTACGACGTCAACGGCAAGATGGTCCACACCGAGAACCTTGGCTATCTTGGCGAAGGTAACCACCAGTATAGCCTCAACTGCAGCAAGTTCAACCACGGTATGTACCTCGTGAACATCATTATCGGCAAAGAGGCAGCTACAACCAAACTGATCGTACGATAATAATAATTAGATAGAGAAAGAGGTACTGGCTGCAAGACGGTACCTCTTTTTTTATGAGATATATTAATGTATTAATTCATTTTTTATATTATACAATGAGCAACTTAGTAGAAGAACTGAAATGGCGCGGTATGATACACGATATGATGCCGGGTACAGAAGAACAACTCAATAAAGAAATGACTACTGCCTACGTGGGCATCGACCCCACGGCCGACAGCCTCCACATCGGACACCTCGTCAGCATAATGCTCCTCAAGCACCTGCAGATGGCTGGCCACAAGCCGCTGGCCGTCGTCGGTGGCGCTACGGGTATGATTGGCGACCCGTCGTTCAAGGCCGCCGAACGCAAATTGCTCACCCCCGAAGAGATCCAGCACAACGTCAGCTGCATCAAGAAGCAGCTGGAGCGTTTCCTCGATTTCGACAACCCCGTCAACGGTGCCGAAATCCTCAACAACTACGATTGGATGAAGGACTATCTTTTCCTCGATTTCATCCGCGATGTGGGCAAGCACATCACTGTCAACTATATGATGACCAAGGATTCTGTCAAGAAACGTATGGAGACAGGCATCTCATTCACCGAGTTCAGCTACCAGCTGCTGCAGGGCTACGACTTCCTGACGCTATACCGCACCAAGGGATGCCGCCTGCAGATGGGTGGCAGCGACCAGTGGGGCAACATCACCACCGGCACCGAGCTGATACGCCGTATGGAAGGCGGCGAGGCATTTGCTTTGACTTGTCCGCTCATCACCAAGGCTGACGGCACCAAGTTCGGCAAGACCGAGGGCGGCAACGTGTGGCTCGACCCCGAAAAGACCAGCCCCTACAAGTTCTACCAGTTCTGGCTCAACTGCTCGGATATCGACACGGCGCGCTATATCCGCATCTTCACCCTCTTGTCGAAAGAGGAGGTCGAGGAGCTGGAACGCCAGCACGCCGAGGCTCCTGAACGCCGCATCCTGCAAAAGGCTCTTGCCAAGGACATCACCATCCGCGTCCACGGACAGCAGGCCTACGACACCGCCATCGCCGCCAGCGAGCTGCTTTTCGGCAAGGCTACCACCGAGCAGCTAAATTCCCTCGACCGTGATACGCTGCTCAGCGTCTTCGACGGTGTGCCGCAGTTCAATGTTTCGCGTGCACAGATCGATGCTCAGCCGTCGCTGATCGACCTGGCCGCCGAGACGGGTATGTTTGCCAGCAAGGGCGAAATACGCCGCGAGCTGAAGCAGAATTCCATTATGGTCAACAAACAGAAGGTTGGCGAGGACTTCCGTCTGTCGTCGGCCGATATCCTCAGCTGTGGCTGCATCCTTGTCCAGAAAGGCAAGAAGAACTACTATATTCTGAACGTGGAGTAATCGCGTGTTCCCCGATAACTGATACGCCCGCAGGCCAACGGCCTGCGGGCGTATCCTTTTTCTTAAAACCTCTTCTCCTGCAGATATATGGTGCAGAGGAGGTCTGGCCACGCTCCTTGCACATTGTGGTCTTTGGGCTGCGTGCGGTAGTAATTTGTTGTCCACCAGCGGTTGCCGCGGTCGTAGAATTGCACGTATTTGAAGAACACTCCCTGCATCTTCTTGCATAGGCTTTCTTGCAGGCTCAGTATGAAGAGGGGCCCGATGTGCTCGTTCCAGCCGTTCTGCGGGTTCGGATTGTCGTTGATGATGTGTGTTTCCCAGTATGCCTCACGGCTGGTGAAATAGATGGTGTCGCCGTTGTAGCATACGAAGCGACCTATGGTGTCCACCTCTCCGGGGATGTGTATGCGCTCCCAGGCGGTCACTTCGGTGTAGGGCGTCTCGCCACGTGGGCCTAACCGATCCCTTTGGACGCTGATTGTGAGATGTACGCTGTCGCGGATGCATATTTCATTTGGTTTCCAATCGATGCTGTCGCTTATCGGGATGTAGTAGTCCTCGTCGGCATAGCGGAATGCAATGGCTGTGGAAGGGTATGGGTGTGTTGTGGCGGTATCGTCTTCGCCGCGAGGATAGTACATACCGATGTCCGTCAGGCGGATGTTGACATCAAGGGTGTTTTTGGCGTAGCGGAACAGGAAGTCGGTCGTCCATCGCTGGTTGATGGAAATGCAGTTGCTGTCGCGGAACCATACAATGCTGTCGCGTTTCACGCTGAAAGTGCCGTCACAGCCAGCGGGCTCCTCGGTCCAGTTGCTCCAGAATATGGAATGCGGCTTCAGCAGTTTGACCCCATTGTGCGGCGTCTCCAACCAGATGGTGTCGAGGCGCTCAGTATGAAGGCGTTGCAGCAGGCTGTCGTTGGTGACGATGAGATAGCCGTCCATACAGTAGTCGCTTTTGCTGAGAGTCAGCTGGCGGCTCTGCGCTGAGACCGAGAGCGCAGCGAGCATTAGAAGGATGTATGCAACTTTCTTTTTCATATTGCGATAATTAGCAGATTATTTTTGTTTTATATAACGCAGTTACTGCTAATATATTTCATAAAACAATCCAAAATGTTGCAAATACAAAACCTATACAAATATCTTGGAATAGTTTGTTGTTTTGTAGGGCATTGGAGAGCCGTTTAACTTTTTTTTCAAATGTTCCGTTCTATGTTGTAATTATTTCGTATTTTTGCAAATCCGTTTGAAATGTATAATTAAATAAAAATAGTATGACACAAACAGGTATTAAAACATTGAGAGACAGTGCAGCTATGCGCTGGACTGCTCTATTGCTTTTGGCGCTTGCTATGTTTTGCGCCTACATTTTTATGGACATTTTGTCGCCTATCAAGGACCTGATGCAGGACACCCGCGGATGGGACAGCGGCTCGTTTGGCCGTATGCAGGGCGCTGAGGTGTTCCTCAACGTCTATGTCTTCTTCCTCATCTTTGCAGGTATCATCCTCGACAAGATGGGCGTACGCTTCACTGCCGTTCTCTCTGGCGCTGTGATGCTTGTTGGCGGTATCATCAAGTTCTATGCTGTCAGCGACAGCTTCATCGGCACTGGCCTTGAGCAGTGGTTCACCACCCACCTGAACTGGAACGGCGAGCTGCCCGTCATTGGCGCCATCCTGCCCTTTGCTGCCGGAATGCCTGCTTCGGCCAAGCTGGCCGCCTGCGGCTTTATGATTTTTGGATGTGGCTGCGAAATGGCTGGTATCACCGTCAGCCGTGGTATCGTCAAGTGGTTCAAGGGTCGCGAAACGGCTCTGGCTATGGGTTCCGAGATGGCCCTGGCCCGTCTTGGTGTTGCCACCTGTATGATCTTCTCGCCCTTCTTTGCAAAACTCGGCGGCGAAGTCCATGTCGACAATGCCGTCAAGTTTGGCGTCGTTCTGCTCTGCATTGCCCTGATTATGTTCATCGTCTATTTCTTTATGGACAAGAAACTCGACGGCCAGACCGGCGAGGCCGAAGAAAAGGACGACCCCTTCAAGATCAGCGACCTTGGCAAGATCTTCACCAGCCTTGGCTTCTGGCTTGTTGCCCTGCTCTGCGTGCTCTACTACAGTGCCATCTTCCCCTTCCAGAAATATGCTGTCAATATGCTGCAGTGCAACCTGACGCTCAATCCTGCTGCCGAAGGCACCTTCTGGGCAAGTCCGCAGGTGACTATCGTCCAGTATGTCATTATGCTTGTCGTTGCTGTCTGCGCTTTTGCCAGCAACTTCTCCAAGAAAAAAGGACTGAAATACGGTCTTATGTGCCTGGCCATCGTTGCCTTGGTGGTCTATTGCTATATGGGCTATATGCGCGGCACGGCCGAAACCATCTTCGCCGTCTTCCCGCTGCTGGCTGTGGCCATCACCCCGATCCTTGGCAACTATGTCGACCATAAGGGAAAGGCTGCCACGATGCTGATGCTCGGCTCCATCCTGCTGGTCATCTGCCACCTCACCTTCGCCTTCATCCTGCCTGCTTTCAAGGGCAACGCCGTTGGCGGTACGGTTGTGGCCTACGTCACCATCCTCGTCCTTGGCGCCTCCTTCTCGCTGGTGCCTGCAGCCCTGTGGCCCTCGGTGCCTAAGCTGGTCGACGAGAAGATCATCGGCTCGGCCTATGCAGCTATCTTTTGGATCCAGAATATTGGCCTTGGTCTCTTCCCGGCACTGATCGGTATGGTGCTCAACAACACCAACCCCGAAGGCACCGCCGCCCACGAACTCAACTACACCTGGGCCCTGGTTATGCTGGCAGCTCTCGGCATAGCAGCCCTTCTCATCTCGGTCTACCTCAAGGCCGTCGACAAGAAGAAAGGCTATGGCCTCGAAGAGCCCAACATCAAGGAAGAAAAATAACATTTCCAAATAACAACAAAAAAGGTGGCACCATTCGGTGCCACCTTTTTTTGTTGATATAGATATCAGCTTGTAGCTTTCAGGATGAACTTGTTCAGCGGCACCGAGGCGCGGAACACCTTCATCACATAGTCCTTCAGACCGTCGCTGGCCAGCACGCTGTCGGGTACGGCGTGCATAGTGCAGTAGTCGTTGAATTTCAGCCAGTGGGCGTGCTCCCAGTCGTTGGGATAGCCTTTAGGCGCGCGGCTCAGGATGCGCGTGGTGAAGAACGTGTCGCCGAAATATTTTTTGTACTCCTTATTGTTGACGATTTTCAGGAATTCGTCGGGGTTGTAGAAAAACTCCTGTCGGATGGCCGCCAGCTTGTCCTTGTCGGGCATAAAAATGCCGCCGCCAAGCGTGCAGTTGCCCGTCAGGCCATAGTCCTCCTGCCCAATCTGCAGGTAGTAGCCTGCCTCGCCGCTGCGCTTAATGCCGTAGCTGCTGAGAAAGAAGGATATGTGCGTCTTGTAGGGCCGTTTGTCCTGCGTGAAGCGCAGGTCGCGATAGATGCGGTAAAGGCATTTCTTTGGGTCGGGATGGCCTATGGTAGGGTCGAGGACGCTGAGCTCGTCAATTATATGTGCTGTCAGATCAATGAATTCCTCGCGGATGGCATCGTAGCGGCTCTTGTTGTCCATAAACCACTCGCGGTTGTTGTTCTGTGCCAGTTCGGCGAAGAAGGGTAGGGTATCGGGAGACATTTTTAGTTGAAAGTTGAGAGTTTAAAGTTGAATTTTTTTGCGAATGCCTTTTTATTTCAGGCAACCTCTATAAATTCGTTTAATTCGCGTTTTGCTTGCAAGACAAAACTCTGAATAACATTATATTAATTCGTTAAATTCGTGTAATTCGCGGTCAAAAAAGAAAAATATTAGAGGTTCACTTCAAATACTTTTCGCGGTTTGTCCAGTGCTCGTTCCAGTCTTCGAGGTTGCGCTGCAGCAGGTTGGGGATGTCGAGGCCGTAGGGGCAGCGGCTCTTGCAGACGTCGCAGTGGACGCAGTCCTCGATCTGGTGCATCTTCTTGTTGAACTCATCGGTGAGGTAGACAGAGTAGGGGGCGCGGCGCAGGAAGAGGTACATACGGTTGCAGCTCTCTATCTCGATGCCCACGGTGCAGGGCTGGCAGTAGCCGCATCCACGGCAGAAATCGCCCGTCAGTTCGCGGCGGTCCTTATCGATGCGCTGGCGCATCTCGTCGTCGAGCACGGGCG
>Ga0247610_10004730_pt1 | contig 14489 bp, 12 predicted proteins | sample 174DNAGHGhighgp2_FD_193483 | JGI IMG/M metagenome (GOLD analysis project Ga0247610, IMG submission 193483) | Sheep rumen microbial communities from Palmerston North, Manawatu-Wanganui, New Zealand - 1742 DNA GHGhigh gp2 | ecosystem: Host-associated > Mammals > Digestive system > Stomach > Rumen... | reverse complement strand
CTCCTGTATGGCCATCACCTGAATGCAGTTATAGCCGTCCTTGATGACGCGTGGCAGCACATTGTCCTTGAACTCCGTATAGGTGCCTACCTTCTCGGCATCCTGACTCATTCCCACATGGCACTCATAGATGAGCAGCGGCGACTTGTTGGGCTTGAACTTCTTCTTGCGGAAAACATAAGGTTTCTCCGGGTTCCATACCTGGGCAGAGAAAATCTTCGTGTTATCGTCTTGAACCACACGACGGCACCAAGCAGGGATACGCTCGCCTTCGCCACCATTCCACTTCACCTTCATCTTATACAGGTCGCCATGCTTGATCGCCTTCTCGCTGAGCTTCAGCTCCCAGTTGCCTGTTCCGGCGATACGCTTGCACTTATATTTGTCGTTTTCCTTCCAGTCGTTGAAATCACCAACAAGATAGATTTCCGTCGCATTGGGAGCCCACTCGCGGAACACCCATCCCTTCGCCAGTTTGTGGAGTCCGAAATAGAGATGTCCCGTCGCAAACTCAGAGAGGGTCTTCTTACCATTCTTCGTCAACTGACTGATTTTCCAGAGGGCATGGTCATGACGTCCTCGGATGGCAGCTTCATACGGCTCAAGCCAGGAATCATTTTGTACCAGTCCGATATGCTTCGGCTGTTCTTCCACCTTCTTAGGTGTCGCTTTTTTTCTTGTTGCCATATCTGTTCAGAATTGGATAATTAAACTACTTTTACCTTGAAAATAGCCTTCTTGATTTCCGCTTTGTCGGAGATGCACGGAGCATGGCCGTCCTGTGGGAAGAAGATACCCATCTGTCCGGGTTTCAATGTCAGATAGGTCTGTGCCATCGTCTCGCCATACTTCGTGATATCCTTCTCAGCATTATACTCAAAGGCGGGCAGGTCGCAGAGGGGCGTATAACCGAAGGTCTCCTCGCCGTCGAGAGGAATCTGAATGTCAATCATATTGATATGCGTCTCAAGGGTAGCCGCCTCCTTGGAGCGTCCCTTGGCCACTTGGATGTTCACAAAGAGGTCCTTATCCTTAATGAAATGCTTACCTGCCTCAAGTGCATTGAGGTCATTGTTCTTGAGGAACGCTACTACATCAGCAAACAATGGGTTCAAACCAACATATTTGCCCAGATTGTCAAGTGTGTCAATTACCATGTTAATTATTTGTTTTAGGGGTTAAAAAATATATTCTTAATTTTTATCTGTATCTGTCTGTCTCTTTCCACGGACATAGGTACCCTGGGCAACAATTTGTCCGTTGCGGTCTTTCTCTACGAACCGTCCATCGCGCCGACCGTCGACATAGAAGCCTTCGAACCGCAGACCGTTTTTCGATTCTTCGATAGCTGGTCCGTTGCGCTTGCCATTCTTGAAATGTCCCTTGAACTTCGCTCCATCGGCAAAACGAATAACACCTTCGCCATCGATATTACCATTCTTGAAATGACCTTCAAAGACATCACCGTTCTTAATCGTCAACTTACCCTTTCCATTGGGTTTATCGCGTTTCCACTGGCCAATATACACATTCCCGTTTTTCCAGACAAGTGTACCCTGACCGTCCTTGTCGCCCTCCCGAAACTGACCGGTATATTTATCACCATTAGCATATTTGAAGATGCCGGAACCGGTGCGTTCGCCATTCACATAGTCGCCTTCGTAGACATCGCCATTCTGGAACTTATAAATGCCTCGTCCATTCTGCATATCATTGGCCCATTGACCAATATACACATCGCCGTCGGCATATTTGAAGGTTCCCTTACCCGAGCGCAGGTTGTTTGACCACTGACCATCGTACATCGAGCCGTCGCCCCAGTTGAATACACCCTTACCGTTCTTCTGGTCGTTCTGCCATTCACCGGTATAATAGGCGCCATTAGCAAAAGTATAGGTTCCTTTGCCCTCGCGTTTATCTTGCTTCCAGGTTCCGTCGTACTTATCGCCATTATAATAGTACATCACGCCATGTCCCTGCTGGTAGTCGCGAAACCATAGTCCTTCATACCTATTATTATTAGAGAAATAATAGGTTCCCTTGCCATGCTGTTGGTCCTGAAACCATTGACCTTCGTATTTTTCACCGTCAGCAAACGTATAGATGCCATAACCTTGACGTTTACCCTTTCCATATTCGCCCTCGTAGAAATCACCATTCTTATAGGTCGTTTTTCCTTTTCCATGAGGCTTGCCAGAAATCATTTCACCCTGATAGGTTCCACCATCTCTGGTCGTAAAGGATCCAAGTGTGATTTTCTGAGCACTTAGAAAAAGTGGAACGAGTAGAAATATAGCAGTTGTATAATATCTAATATTCATGAATTGTCATTTTTGCACCCCAAAAGTACGAAAAAACTATTTCATTGCCAAAAATTATAGGTCGATTTAGGGTCAGATAGGATTTTTTAACTTTGACAGGATGATATTTTGGAAATATAAAAACAAATTTGTACCTTTGCACCAAAAGAAAGATATGACCAGAAAGAAAAAACCATTGCCCATTTTAGAGCAAATATGTATCACCGATTATGCTGCCGAAGGAAAGGCAATTGCCAGAGTAGACGACATGGTTGTGTTTGTGCCTTGGGCGGTTCCAGGCGATGTTGTCGACTTACAAGTCCGACGAAAGAAACATAGTTTCATGGAGGCGGAGATTATACGGTTCATCCAGTATAGTCCTAAACGCATCAAACCATTTTGTCAGCATTTTGGTGTCTGTGGCGGATGCAAATGGCAGATGATTCCCTACGAGGAACAGTTACAAATGAAGGCTCGTCAGGTTTACGACCAGCTCACTCGTATTGGGAAGGTGGAACTACCGGAATTCGAGCCTATCTTAGGGAGTGCACAAATACAGGAATATCGTAACAAACTGGATTTCGGATGTGCCAACAAACGCTATCTGACGAAACAACAGATAGATACATTGCCCCATGACGAATCGCAGAGTCTGAAGGACATTCCAGCCATCGGTTTCCATATCACAGGAGCATTCGACAAGATCCTGCCCATCGAGAAATGTCATCTGATGGATGACCTCCACAACCAGATACGTAATGCCATCTACGAATATGCCACAAAAAATGATATCTCGTTCTTCGACCTCAGGAACCAGACTGGACTGCTGAGAGATGTCATCATCAGAAACAGCAATACCGGTGAATGGATGGTGATCATCCAATTTCATTATGAGTCGGCAGGTGACGAACAGACAGCACGAGGACTGCTCCAATATGTAGCCGATCAGTTTCCACAGATTACCTCCCTACTCTATCTGGACAATCAGAAATGCAACGATACCATCGGCGACCAGGATATTCTCGTCTTCAAAGGAAATGACTTTATCTACGAGACGATGGAGAACCTGAAGTTCAAAGTGGGACCGAAATCGTTTTATCAGACGAACACCGAACAGGCATATCATCTATATTCAGTGGTTCGCGATTTTGCCAACCTTCAGGGTAAGGAACTGGTATATGACCTGTATACCGGCACAGGTACCATCGCCAATTTCGTAGCCAAGAAAGCCGCTAAGGTCATCGGTATCGAATATGTGCAGGAAGCTATTGAGGATGCCAAAATCAATGCTGACATCAACCAGCTCGACAACACATTGTTCTTCGCTGGCGACATGAAGGATATCCTTACCGATGAGTTTATTGAACAACACGGTCGACCGGATACCATTATCACTGACCCGCCAAGAGCAGGTATGCATCCTGATGTGGTCAATACCATCATCAATGCTCATCCCGAGCGAATCGTCTATGTCAGTTGCAATCCTGCCACTCAGGCACGCGACCTGCAGTTGTTAGATTCCCACTATCGTGTGGAGAAGGTTCAACCCGTAGATATGTTTCCTCACACCCCACACGTGGAAAACGTCGTTTTACTCATCAAGAAGTAGTCAATCGTCATTGAACATGAGAAAAATCGCTATCATCATCAGCCTGTTGGAAATAACAGGTATGGCAAGTGCACAGGAGACTCCGGTCGTTACACCACAAGAATCGCCTATCGTAACAGCACAGTCTGCCGTCCAAGACAGTTCCGACATTATTGAGTTCGAACAGAGAACACCGAAAATTCAAGAGTCGCAACCCACTGAGGAGAAATCAAAAAAGCATTCCTTTAAGATACCACAATGGATCAAGGGCATCAAACTAAGCGGGTATGCTATAGTGGAATATAAAGGTCAAGATCAGAAACTTGTCAAGAGCAATACGTTCAATCTCAGATATCTGCGTTTAGCGCTTGAAGGTAGAATCGCCAAACATTTCTTTTGGAAAGTGCAGATGCAGGCCAATGGTCAGACGTCTACATTAGGGAAATCTCCCCGTCTGGTTGATTTGTATGGAGAATGGCAGAAATACGAGTTCTTACGAATCAAGGTAGGACAGTTCAAACGTCCTTTTACATTTGAGAACCCGATAAATCCTATTGACCAGGGATTTTACAATTATAGTCAGGGCATCAGATTCTTGGCAGGTATGTCCGACCGTACAGGAGAACATCCCAGTAATGGACGCGACATCGGTATTCAGTTGCAGGGTGACTTCCTTAAGAACAGCAATGGGCGTAACCTGTTGCACTACCAGGTGGGCATCTTCAATGGTGAGGGCATCAACACGACGGATGGTGACAATAAGAAAGATATCATCGGAGGTCTCTGGGTGATGCCTGTTGAAGGGTTACGCATCGGAGTCTTCGGATGGATAGGTAGTCGCAACATCGTATACACGGATACCACTCCTCATGAAGTGACAACCGATGACGGTACTGTGGTCATCGTCGATGAAATTACATCGAATGCAGTTAATGCCAAGAAACGGCGTTATGCCATCAGCGCCGAATATGTCAAGAACGACTGGACATTCCGCTCGGAATATGTGCATAGCCAAGGATGGGGACAAGACTTATCCATGGGCGATAAGGCTGATGCCTTCTATGCACTCTGTATTGCACCAATCATCAAGAACAAGCTACATGTGAAAGCACGCTATGACCTCTATCGCCCAAGTAAGTCATGGAATAAAAGTATCACTTATTATGAGATAGGTGCCGACTATATGTTTAATAAATACCTGCAGATTAACCTAGAATATGCTCGTGTAAACAACCGTTCATTGATAGAAGGTCATTATAATATGATTGATGTTCAGCTTTCGTTTAGATTCTAAGATTAATGAGCAGATAGTTTCTTCCGCATGGATAGAACAGAATAACCAGTACAGAGTAGCAAGATCAAGATACCGCATGACCAGTAAACAAACGGGGTTGGACTCCAGATGGTGACCAGATAAGCCACCAGTCCCAGTCCTATCAATATGGTCGAAATACTGACCACTTGAGAAGTGATGCGATAGCTATAGAAAGAATAAGCATAGGCATGAATCATGATGAGGTCGAAGATATGGGCTGCGACGATGGCAACACCTGTACCGAACAATCCCCAGATATGGTAACAAACGATAAAGACAATGACGAAGAATATCCAATAAACCGTTTCCAAGAACAGGAATGAACGCGAGCGTCCTTTTGCCAGCGAGAGATAGGCAACGGGAAGAGTTACAGCCTTCAGAAACATCGCCATCAAGGCCAATTGCGTAATCGGCACAATAGGTTGGAACTTTGAACTGAAAAGCAATGGAATCATTATCGGCAGGAAAATCATCATGCCCACCAGCATCGGTGAAATCAACAAAATAGACACCTCCATCTGGATATTGACAACACGATTGGACTCCACCACATCCTTATTCACTGCAGAGAGACGCGGATAATAGTCAGTTTCCATCGCAGTAAATACCATCCCAGCATAGGTGATAATCATCATATAGATGGCATTGTACAAACCCACCTCGTCCATATTGGCAATCACGTTCAGGTAAGAACGGATTAACATCTCCGCTCCAGAACTGATGGCCGCAGCTATGGTGAAAGCCAGTCCTAAACGCACCATTCCCAATCCTTCATGGAACATCGTACTACTTTTCTGAAGACGATACGGGAATAAGCGCATTGAAAAATACAATATCAACACCATCTGCGCCATAGCCATCAATATGATCACAGGGATGATACCTTTCAATTCCCAGATATAATAGACAGGGATGGAGATGACAACTCCACAGACAGCTGCATAGACTTGCGCGACAGCCAACTGACGCAATTGTTGGGCACTCTTAAGAATCACGACCTCTCCACAAGTGATGGCCATCATCGCTACAGCAGGCGCTAAAAGTATGAAGTGCAAGGTATGGTTTCCCCAACTGAAAGTGTAATGTCCAAGAAACGGACCAAACATCACACATACCAGCACGCCTAATACAGCGGTCAACATCGACCAGTAACGAATCACATTAACATAATAGCTGATATGCTCTTTATCGCCTTGCTCAAATACTTCCGACAACGTTTTGACAGCACTCATCGACAGTCCTAAACCGGTGGTCTGTGAGATGAAGTTCAGGGCCGAGTTAAAGAGGGAGACATATCCCATTCCCAGAGGACCTAACAGGACAGCCAACACCTTCGTGCGCACAAGACTTAAGAAAATGCTCAAGCCTTGTATGCTTCCGAAGATACTTGTATATTTTAATACGTGAGCGTAACTATCCCTACGTTGGTCTTTCACGGCAATCAAGAAATGAATTGATGAGGGTTATTTCCATGAAGCACCTTCTCTGAGAACAAAGCGGATACGGCTCTTCTTGGGTAACTGAGGCTTTTCCCATTCACCTCCCAACACTTGGATGGTAACCTCTTTCTGAGAATTGACAGCATGAATAGCTGATGTGATATCCATGAAGTCACCTCTGCCTTTAGCATCGACAGCATAGTCATATTCAACACGATAACTAGCCAACACAGGGACTTCCTCGCAGATGGCGTCTGCCAAGAGTTTGGCAACCACATGCGCACCATATACATTATAGTGGGTATTGTCCTGTCGACCATCAGGAACAGATGGTTCTTCACCAGGTCTGAACCACATATGCAACTTCTTCGACTCCTCCACGCCAAGACCTTGTTCAAGCTCGTGTGTTATCTTATTGGCATCCACGAAAAATACATTCATTCGCTTAGCAACATCACGCGGAGCTACCGCATAAAGGCCATGCGTATCCTTGAGTTGATCTCCCTCTACCGTTTTAGCACCATCAGCAAAGGTTGTCTTGCGCAAGGCCTCGTCATCATCATTCTTAACCTCTTTCTTAGCAAAGTTTCGACGCACCACAGCATTCATCAGAATAGGAATTCCACCTTTCTCACGGGTCTCGCGAACAAACTTCGCCAGATTGTAATCAAACGTTGAACCTGGATCAGTATGACGGTCTTCACCTTTTTTCTCATCATTATGGCCAAACTGGATAATGACATAGTCACCAGGTTTGATGAGTGACAACACTTTCTCCCAACGCTTCTCATTAATGAAACTACGTGAGGATCGTCCGTTGACTGCATGATTGTCAATACGAATACGATCGTCGAAATAACATTGAAGGGCCATTCCCCACCCTCTCTCTTTCTGACCTTTGGAGATATCTTTATTGGCCATCGTAGAATCGCCAATCATAAAGATAGTGGTCACCTTCTCCCGTTGGAAGGAAGTCAGCACGAGAAGGGCTGCAAAAAGGGAGAATATAATTTGATGATGTTTCATGTCTGAATGTTTTTGAATTATGATTGAATCGCTTGAATCATTTCATCGATAGTTAGCAGACGTTGCTCACCTGTTGCCATGTTCTTCAGTGTGAACTTACCTTCTCTCATTTCATTCTCGCCGGCAAGTGCCACAAACGCAATATTCTTCACGTTGGCATAGCTCATCTGCTTTTTCATCTTCACAGCATCGGGATACATCTCCGTGCGAATGCTACACATTCTTGCCTTGGCAACAGCGGGTAGGCAATAGGCAGTCTCTTGATCGCCGAAGTTAATGAAGAGCAGCCGGGTGCCGTTAACAGCATTCTCCGGATAACTATCCAACGCATTCAGCACATCGTAGATGCGGTCCACGCCAAAAGAGATGCCGACACCAGAGATACCAGGCATTCCGAAAATACCCGTGAGATTATCATAACGACCACCTCCCGTGATACTTCCTATCTGTACGTCCAGTGCTTTTACCTCAAAGATGGCACCGGTATAATAATTTAAGCCGCGCGCCAGCGTCAGGTCGAGTTGTACCTCATTCTGCAAACCGAGAGTCTTCAGAGTATTCAGAATAAAACGGGTTTCCTCCACTCCCTTCATTCCTATCTCACTCGAACTCAGCACCTCAGCAATCACAGAGAGTTTTTCCTCATTGCTACCAGTCAGGTTGATGATGGGCTGCAATTTCGTGATGGCGCCCTCGCTGATACCATCAGCACGTAACTCTGCATTCACGTTCTCGAGACCTATCTTGTCGAGCTTGTCTATAGCCACGGTAATGTCTATAATCTTATCTGACTCACCGATTACCTCTGCGATACCCGTCAGTATCTTACGGTTGTTGATTTTAATTTGAACACGTACACCGAAACGAGTAAACACTGTATCAACGATTTGCATCAATTCCACTTCATTGAGCAAGGAGTCAGAGCCCACCACGTCACCATCAAACTGATAGAACTCACGATAGCGTCCTTTCTGTGGACGATCAGCACGCCAAACAGGTTGTACCTGATAACGTTTGAAAGGCAACTGCAGTTCGTCACGGTGCATCACCACATAACGAGCAAAAGGTACCGTCAAGTCATAACGTAAGCCTTTCTCACAGATGTTTGAAGCTAAACGAAGCGTATTTCGTTCTAAAAGTGTATCGTCAGTAATCTTATTCAAAAAGTCACCACTATTCAGAATCTTGAACAGTAATTTATCTCCTTCTTCACCATACTTTCCCATCAGCGTCTGAAGAGTTTCCTGAGCTGGTGTTTCTATCTGTTGAAAACCGTAGAGTTCGTATACACTACGAATGGTATTGAAAATATAGTTGCGCTTGCCCATCTCAACAGGGCCAAAGTCGCGGGTTCCCTTGGGTATACTAGGTTTATTTGCCATTTCTCACAATTGTTTGTTCACGGTCAGGGCCGATACTTATAATGGTAATAGGTGTTGCGAGTTCTTTCTCCAAGAAGCAGATATAGTCTTTGAAAGCCTTGGGAAACTGTTCCTCGCTGGTAAATTGGGTCATATCTGTCTTCCAACCAGGCAACTCCACATAAACCGGTTCTATTCCCTCTTCAATATTATAAGGGAAATCACGTGTCTTCTCACCATTTACTTTATAGGAGGTACAAGCCTTAATGGTATCAAAGCCATCAAGCACATCGCTCTTCATCATGATGAGTTGTGTAACACCATTGACCATGATAGAATAGCGCAATGCCACAAGGTCGATCCATCCACAACGACGCTCGCGCCCTGTCACAGCGCCATATTCGTGTCCCAAGTCACGAATCTTCTTGCCAGTCTCGTCAAAAAGCTCGGTGGGGAAAGGACCTGCTCCTACACGAGTGCAGTATGCTTTCATAATACCAAACACCTCTCCAATCTTATTTGGGCCAATACCCAGACCCGTACAAGCACCTGCACAAATTGTGTTCGATGAGGTCACGAAAGGATAGGAGCCGAAGTCCACATCAAGCATCGTACCCTGAGCACCCTCACACAGCACATTCTTACCTTCGCACAACAGTCCATTGATCTCATGTTCTGAATCTACGATTGGAAACTGGCGGAGGTATTCTATGCCCTCCATCCATTTCTTCTCTACCTCAGTGATATCATAATCGAAATTCAACGATTTCAGAATAGCCTCATGACGAGCTTTGGCAGCAGCATATTTTTCAGAGAAATGCTCAAGGATATCACCAACACGCAAACCCGTACGACTCACTTTATCTGTATAGGTCGGCCCAATACCCTTGCCAGTGGTGCCTACCTTGTTCTTACCCTTCTGCGCCTCGTAGGCAGCATCAAGCACACGATGGGTTGGCATAATCAAGTGAGCCTTCTTTGAGATATGAAGACGCTCCTTTAAAGGGTGACCAGATGCTTCCAATGCCTTAGCCTCCTCCATAAAGAGGTCGGGAGCAAGAACGACGCCATTACCGATAATGTTTACTTTACCACCTTGGAAAATGCCAGAAGGAATTGAGCGGAGCACATATTTCTCACCATTGAACTCTAATGTATGGCCAGCATTAGGACCACCCTGAAAACGGGCCACCACGTCATATCGTGGAGTGAGTACATCAACTACCTTTCCTTTTCCTTCATCGCCCCATTGTAAACCTAATAGGACGTCAACTTTACCTATATTCATATTATAATCTATTATAATGTTTTCTTCTTTTCTATTATTCGACGTTGTCGTCTCATGCTTTTTTGACAACTACTACAAACTCCGTAAATATAGAGCGTAAAGCCATCCTTTCTAAACCGCTTCAGGTTCAATCGGTCAATAGCCTCATTCAATCTACCCATCTTTACCTCAGTCACATTGCCACAGACAGTACATATCTGATGACAATGGCTCGTATTATCATAGCATGCTTCATACTTCGTACTGCCTTGGAAACGGTGACGTATCACCAACCGAAGTTCCATGAATAAGTTCAGTGTATTATAGAGCGTAGCCCTACTAACTGGAAAATTCTCCTGTTCTGTGAGACGGTCGCCTAATTCTTCAAGCGTAAAGTGACTGTTCATACTATAGACAGCCCTCAGTATGGCGTAGCGCTCTGGGGTCTTCCGGCGATTATTCTTCTCCAAATAGGCATCCAAGATACGCTCAACAGCATTAATAACACTTTCTTTCATGCTTATTTTGTCGTAAGTCCGCACAAAAGTACAATAAATTAATGAAACAAGGCTCTTTTTATTTATAAAAAATCTAAACAACCCATATTATTCACTTATTAACAGCTATCACAACAGGGATGAGAACCCTCGCAACCGCCCAGCATCCATTTATTGTTTTTTCTGTTTCACAGGAAAAGTGAAATATGTGTCTGGGAACGGTTCGTTCTTCAAAGTAAAGTGCCACCACTCAGAACTGAGGGGCATAAAACCATGAGTCAGCATTGCACGACGCAGAATCATACGATTGGCAAACTGTTCAGCAGTTATACTACGCCCAGTAGGACTTTTTGTGTTATCACCAGTATACTCACCTGTTTCCGGATTACCACAGAAGTCCGGATGGCTCTCAGGACCGAACCAATCGAAGGTTCCCCCCATATCAACCTCTTTCTCAGTTTTCATGTCAAACAAAGTCAGATCGACGGTAGAGCCTCGTGTGTGTCCGCTCCGCTCATAAATATATTCCTGTTCAAATAACACACTCTTGTCCAAATCGGGATAAAAATAAGGTTTCATCTCTGTTGCCTGAAGGTCTTCAGCCCAGCGAACAAAGTGATCAACTCCTTTTTGGGGACGATAGGCATCATAAATTTTCAGACGATATCCCTGTGAACGTACATCATCGCTCACGGCTTTAAGTGCTTCTGCAGCTTGTTTCGTCAATAGTGCCGTTGGCTCCTCATATCCGTCAATACGCTCTCCTACAAAATTATAAGTTCCATAGTAGCGTATTTCAAGAATAGCATCGGGAACAACATCCGTCAGTGTTACAAACTGACTATTGTCATCAGTCGGACTAACGGGTTCTGTCGTTTGGCAAGCTGAGTCACTGCAACCCGACAACATGTATGTACCGCTAATACTAACAAGCATGACGGCAAAAATCCATCTTTTCATTCTCTTCATATTCTGATTGATTAAGTTCATAAATTCTCTTCTATATAAGTATTTGCAAAGGTAGCAAAAAATTACCATGTATATGTATTCACGATGTTAATGTGAGTTAAAGCAAAACCATCAACTACCATTCCAGGCATATTCTAACATAAAAAAAGAGAACCAAGTTTTATCTTGATTCTCCTTTGTGACTCCCGCGGGATTCAAACCCACAACCTTCTGATCCGTAGTCAGATGCTCTATTCAGTTGAGCTAGGGAGCCTTCCTTCTTGTTTTGCGGTTACAAAGGTACATACTTTTTCTTTAACAGCCAAAAATTTTCGGAGATTTTTTCAACTTTTTATTATTTTCTGCAAGATTTACCTTTTTCTATACCGTTTTTGAGGTTAAGGAATCAATAAAGATGAGTCACCATAACTCAGGAAACGGAAATCGTGGTTCAACGCATAGTCATATATTTGATGCCAATCGCCTTTAACAAATGCGCTCACCAATAATAATAGAGTTGACTGAGGTTGGTGGAAGTTGGTGACCAGCATCTTTACAATCTTATAGTCGTAACCGGGAGCAATGATAATCTGAGTACTGGAATGAAGCACATGCAAATCATGGCGATCCATCCACTGGGCAATACATTGCAGACTCTCCAAAGCAGTCAGTTGTGGAGTATCGCCCTGATGGTAAGGTTCCCACTGATTGACATGTAACTGGTCCTCATTGAGATCGGGATGAACATACAGTTTTAGTCCCATATAATACAGACTTTCCAGTGTTCGTACACTCGTGGTACCTACAGCGATAGCCCTACCCTCATGACGGATGAGTTTATCAATCGTATCGCGACGCACACTAATATACTCCGTATGCATTTCGTGTCCTGCTATCTGTTCGCATTTTACTGGTTTGAAGGTACCTGCACCTACATGGAGCGTCAATTCCTCACGCTCGATACCTCTCTCATCAAGGGCTTCTAGTACCTGATTGGTAAAGTGAAGACCTGCGGTAGGAGCCGCCACACTTCCTTTTATCTTAGAATAAACGGTCTGGTAGGTCGTCTTATCACTCTCTTCTGTATCACGATTGAGATATGGAGGAATGGGGAGTTCTCCCATCAAATCAAGGAGTTCCGCAAACGAAAGGCGGGGAACTATTGAGGATACGTCGGCCCAATACCATCGAAAGTCCACACGATGGGATGTACCGTGGATATCACCTCGATGGGCCTCCACCACAAGACGGCCCTGTGGAGTATCAATATGACGAGTGAGCTTTCCTTCTTTCCACTTCTTTAGGTTACCCACCATACAATACCACGCACATTGCTCATTGCATTGGAACATCTGTTCGTAGTCTGCCGGTGCAGCTGGTTCCAAGAGAAAGACCTCAATGAGAGCACCCATATGTTCACCATTAGCATTGACTTTGCGGAAATGCATACGGGCCTGAATGACACGAGTGTTATTGAAAATCATCAGTTCACCCTTAGGAAGGTATTGCGGAAGATGATAGAATACATCCTCCGACACACTTCCATGACGATAAATCAACAATTTGGAATGGTCACGCTGCGCAATAGGAAATTTCGCTATCCGATCGTCTGGGAGCGGATAATTATAATCACTTATACGAATTTCTTTGGGATTCATAGTCTTGAGCAAATTATCAAATGGTTAATGAATAAGCGCCTTTAAGACAGCATAGACTAATGTCATTACAAGGACACCAATCACCACATCAATATCTACATGACGATAATTCATGAGATGAGTATCGCGAGTCAGATAACGATAGAAGTAATACACGCCTATACCTGTCAGAGCACCCCAACAGAGCCCCACAAAGATATCGCTAGGGAAATGAACACCGAGATAGAGTCGCGTCCAACAATTCAACAACGACCAACTTACCACAGCAGAGGTAAAGATACGATTACGCACAAGCAAACAAAAGAATACACAGATGCTGAATGTATTAGCTGCGTGAGCAGAGAAGAAACCGTACTTACCACTTCGATAGCCATTGACCACATCAACGAGATAACCAATTTCGGGGTCATGGGTGGGACGCCAACGCCCTATCATCGGTTTTACGATAGTGTCATCAACACCACCTGCTATCAGCGTACACAGGGCTGCACAAAGCAGTACCAGTCCTACATCCTTCATATTCCGACTATTGCGGATAACCATATACAGCAAGGAGAAATAGAAAGGTATCCATGTAGTTGCTGTCGTCAGGATTTTTATTAGGATATCCATAAACAGAGAATCGCCTCCGTTGACAGCCAACAACAATTGTTTATCAATTTGTATCAAGGTATCAAACATCGTATACGCTCCTACTCTTTTAGATCATTTCTAACTTTTCTGTTTCTACCCAACCTTCCTTACCATCGGCAATACGAATCTCTTTCCAGTCTTTCATTGCATTATCGGTAATGGTGACTTTTGTTCCTTCGTGGAGGATAAATAGGTCAGTACCATTTTTAGCGGGTGTACTCTTAATAGCTACTGCAGGAACAGTAATCACAGCACTACGACGATGGGTAAATGCCTCTTTCTGTTGCCAGGCGAACAGGTTGGAAAGAAAGAATACTGCCAACAGCAATAGAGCACCAAAAAAGCCAAGTTTACGCAACCATATCAAGTCGCTAAACAAATAGAGGAGTGCAAGAACAATCGCAATGGCCAGTGACACCAACGCCATTTGCGCCCATCCGTCGACACCCATTAAATT
>Ga0247610_10004729_pt1 | contig 14489 bp, 8 predicted proteins | sample 174DNAGHGhighgp2_FD_193483 | JGI IMG/M metagenome (GOLD analysis project Ga0247610, IMG submission 193483) | Sheep rumen microbial communities from Palmerston North, Manawatu-Wanganui, New Zealand - 1742 DNA GHGhigh gp2 | ecosystem: Host-associated > Mammals > Digestive system > Stomach > Rumen ... | reverse complement strand
CTTCTGCGACGCCTTCAACATCCCCATCGTGACGCTCGTGGACGTTCCTGGCTTCCTGCCCGGCACGGGTCAGGAGTACAACGCCGTGATCCTGCATGGTGCCAAACTGCTCTATGCCTACGGCGAGTGCACAGTGCCCAAGGTGACGGTGACGCTGCGCAAGAGCTATGGCGGAAGCCACATCGTGATGAGCTGCAAGCAGCTGCGCGGCGACATGAACTATGCATGGCCGTCGGCCGAAATCGCTGTGATGGGTGCTGCCGGTGCCGCCGCCGTGCTCTATGCCAAGGAGGCCAAGGCCATCAAGGAGGAGAAAGGCCCGGAGGCCGCCAAGGAGTTCATCGCCGAGAAGGAGGCCGAGTACACCAAGCTCTTCGCCAACCCCTACAACGCCGCGAAGTACGGCTACATCGATGACGTCATCGAGCCGCGCAACACCCGTTTCCGCATCATACGCGCCCTCTCGCAGCTGGCCGACAAGCGTCTGACCAACCCTGCCAAGAAGCACGGTAACATCCCATTGTAAACCAAAGACACCCGCTATTATGATTACTACATTATCAACCGACTGGGGTGCCGCGTGGGGCATGGCCGGCATCAGCGTGGGCGTGGTGTTCACCATACTCATTCTGCTGGTGGGCGTGCTCTATGTCTTCAGCGCCGTGGCTTCGGGCAAGGCCGCCAAGGAGGCCGATGCCGCCAAGCCCAAGGTGGTGACAGGAGCCAACTACATCAAGAGCAAGCAGGCCGACATTGCCACGGCCTCTGACCTCGACAAGGTGGCCATAGCCACTGCCGTGTATCTCTACATGGGCAACCAGCACGACGAGGAGAGCGGCATCCTCACCATCCACCACACCGACAACACGGCCTGGCACGCAGAGCTGAACAGGCATCTATAACACTGGGCAATTGGACAATTTGCGATTTGACAATTTCTTCATCAAAAGATGTGCTGTCCGGTCGTAGGTTGCAATTGTGAATTCGTATAATTGTAAAATCGTGAAATAAACCTATGAAAGAATTCAAGTTCAAGATAGACGGCAAGGACTACGCAGCACAGGTAGCCGAGCAGGACAATGGCATCCTGGCCGTCACACTCAACGGCAGCACCTACGCCGTGGAGGTTCCTGCGCTGGCACACCATGCCGCCAAACCCATTGTACACCATCCCGCAGCACCCGCCTCGTCGGGAGCCGCACGGCCCGCTGCCGCAGCACCCGCTGCCGGTTCCATCGTGGCACCGCTGCCCGGCACCGTCAAGCAGATTGTGGCCGCCGCCGGAGCCAAGGTGAAGCAGGGTGACACCATACTGACCATGGAGGCCATGAAGATGGAGAACGCCATCACTGCCGAGCAGGACGGCACGGTGCTGAAGGTGCGCGTGGCCGTAGGTGCCAGCGTCAACCAGGGCGACGTGCTCGTTGACTTCCAGGCCGACGGCACTCCCGCTGCTGCTCCCGCTACCGCCGCAGCTCCTGCTCCTGCACCTAAGGCAGCTCCCGCAGCACCTGCAGCTCCCGCAGCCCCCGGTGCCAAGAACGTGGAGGCTCCCCTGCCCGGCACCATCAAGCAAGTGCTGGTGAGTGTGGGTCAGGAGATTGCCGCCGGCGACACCGTGGTGGTCATGGAAGCCATGAAGATGGAGAACAACATCACCGCCGAGTTCGCCGGCAAGGTGACAGCCGTGCGTGTCAACGTCGGCGACCAGGTGCAGAACGGCCAGGCTCTGGTGGAGCTGGCATGAGATGTGAACGTTGAGAATTGACACTTAAGCCAAATCAAGATGAAACAATACCTCAAGTATCTAAGCATCTTAGCTGTCGCTCTGATGGTGCCGTTGATGGCATCAGCCCAGGACTTCAGCCTCGGTGAATCCCTGAGCAAGTTTGTCGGCGAGATGGGCTTCACCAGCTTCTTCGTCGGCGAAGGCTGGAAGAACGCCGTGATGATAGCCATCGCCTGCGTCCTCCTCTACCTCGCCATCAAGAAGGAATATGAGCCGCTGTTGCTGCTGCCCATCGCCTTCGGCATGCTGCTGAGCAACATTCCCGACGCGGGACTCTTCCACACGTCGATGTGGAACGACGAGTTCCTAAACCCCGCCAGCCCCTACTTCCACAGCTATCGCCACATCCTCGCCGAGGGCGGCTTGCTCGACGTGCTCTACATCGGCGTGAAGGCCGGCGTCTATCCCTGCCTCATCTTCCTGGGCGTAGGAGCCATGACCGACTTCGGGCCGCTCATCGCCAACCCCAAGAGCCTGCTCCTTGGCGCTGCCGCACAGCTCGGAATCTTCGCCACGTTCCTCGTCACGCAGATGGACATCTTCGGCTTCAACCCCTCTGAGGCAGCATCCATCGGTATCATCGGCGGCGCCGACGGCCCCACGGCCATCTTCCTCACCTCCAAGCTGGCTCCGCATCTGCTCGGCCCCATCGCCGTGGCAGCATACTCGTACATGGCTCTCGTGCCCGTCATACAGCCGCCCATCATGCGTGCCCTGACGACCGAGAAGGAGCGCAAGATCCGCATGTCGCAGCTGCGCACGGTGTCGAAGAAGGAGAAAATCATCTTCCCCATCGTGGTGGCCATCATCGTCAGCCTCATACTGCCCTCTGCCGCCACACTCATCGGCTGCCTCATGCTGGGCAACCTGATGAAGGAGAGCGGCGTGGTAGAGCGTCTGTCCAAGGCTGCTCAGAACGAGCTGAACAACATCGTGGTCATCTTCCTGGGTACTACCGTGGGCGCTACGGCCACGGCCGAGGCATTCCTGAACTTCCGCACCATCAGCATCCTGTGCGTGGGCATCGTGGCCTTCGGCGTCGGCACTGCCGGAGGTGTCCTTCTGGCCAAGTTCATGAACCTGTTCCTCAAGGAGAAGATCAACCCGCTCATCGGCTCGGCAGGCGTCAGCGCCGTACCCATGGCCGCCCGCGTGTCGCAGACCGAGGGCGCCAAGGCCGACCCGCGCAACTTCCTGCTCATGCACGCCATGGGTCCCAACGTGGCCGGTGTCATCGGCTCGGCCGTGGCAGCAGGCATACTGCTGAGCTTCCTGGGTTAACAATCGCGCTGGGTTACATACCAGCTGTCCATTCTATGAGAAGACTGCTCATCATACTCAGCCTTGTGGGGTGCGGTATATCCGCACCCCTCAACCCTTTGCAGGCACAACCGCAGCCGCGCACCCGTGAGTACACCGAGCAGCAGCCTCTCGTCTATGAGGACTCCTGGAACCTCTGGCCATACTCGTTCCTCAATGACAATGGCGAGCCCGAGGGCTTCAACATCGATGTCATCCGTCTGCTGCTGGGCGAGCTTAATATCCCTTATGTCATTAAGCTCAAGCCCCGAAGCGAGGCTCTGATTGACCTTCGCGACGGTCGTGCCGACCTGGTGATGGGCCTCGCGGCAGGTTTCCATGATGAGTATGGGCAGTATGGCCAGAACACCATCACCCTGTTCACGCAGAGCGTGGCATCGCCCAAGGACAAGCCTGTGGCCATACGGTCGTTCAAGGACTTGGAGCACAATTCTGTCATCGTGATGGATAGCAGTCTCTGCCATCACTTGATGATAGACTATGGCTGGGAGGACAATGCCCACCCCACGGAGAACATACGCGTGGCCCTGCAGCGCATCAGCACTGCCAATGAGGGGCAGGTGGTGTGGAACGACCTCTCCCTGAAGTGGCTCATCAAGCGCTACAACCTCGACAACCTTCGTGTGACGCCTGTGAACATGCCCCACGGCGAGCATAAGTTCATGAGCAACGACCCGGAATTGTTGAAGCGTCTCGATGACACTTACTCGCGCCTCTACACCGACGATAAGTTTACGCCTATTCAGAACAAGTGGTTCTATCCCGACCGGCAGCACAAGGCATTCCCCACATGGCTGTGGTATGCCATAGGCGTTGCCTCTTCGCTGATCCTGGTGCTCGTCATCTATGCCGTGAGCTACCGCATTCAGGTGCGGAGGCTCACCCGCGAGAACAGCCGTCACAACAAACGTCTGGCACTCATCATCGAGACGAGTGAGGTGCGCATGTGGACTTATGACATAGCACGTCGCGAGTTCGTCTGGCGCAACGAGAACGGCCAGGCGGCGTACCGCTATAGCTATGAAGCCTTCTCAAAGCGCTACAGCACGGAGGACTTCTATCGCGTCACCGATGCGTTGGCAGAACTTTCCGCGCAACCGCCGTTGGCAGCGGGAGAGAAGGAAAGGGAGATAACCCTGCACGTCAAGGCTCGTGACAGCGAAGACAGCGACACCGAGCTGCGCGACTTCGTGGTTCATCTCTCTGTGCTAAGTCGCGACAGGCATGGCAAGCCCACGGTCATCATCGGTACCAAGAAGGACATCACGAGTGAGCGCGAGCAGCAACGTCTGAAGAAGGAGATGGCCATGCGCTTCTGGGCCGTCTTCAACACTCCTATCATAGGCATCATGCTCTTCGACCGCAATGGCATACTCATTGATATAAATAATCGCGCGTGCGACATGTTCGGCTGCATACGCGAGGAGATTCTTGCCGAGCGTGTACCTCTGCATCATGTGCTTGACACCGGTCATCTCGACTTGCACAATGTCGATGGCTTCAGTTCCACGCAGTTTGTCAACCTCGACCTCATTCCTGCCTCACAGCGTAAGGTGCATTCCATACATCGTGGCGGCTTGCTGTGCAATGAGTTCTCGCTTCTCACTGTCGATGACGGCCATGGCGAGCTGACAGGTATCTTTGCCATTTGCAAGGATGTCACGGAGCGTCGCACAGACGCCGACATGGAACGCAGGATGCAAGCCGAGCTCGTCACGTTGCGCTCCGTCCTGACAGAGTATGAGCGCAACATCGGCAGCCTGCTGCATGAGAGCGACATCCGCCTTGCCACTTACTCGCCAGACTCACACATGCTGACCATCTACCGCACGGCCACCGTCGTGCAGCATGCGCTGACGCAGACACGTTGCATGTCGCTCGTTGACGAACGTTCGCAACGCATAGCCATGCGTGCACTCTCCGACATGGACGAACGTGCCGACCACGAGATAGACATCAACCTGCGCACCACGCTGCGCATCCATGGCTTGCAGCTCATCATACACTTCAGCCTGACGCCGGTGCGCGACGACAGCGGCAGGGTGGTGGAGTACTTCGGCCTTTGCCGTGACATCAGCGAACTGAGAAATGTGGAGCAGCAGACAGCCGAGCAACAGGCTATCTTGCAGGACGTGGAGAACATGAAGTCTGGATTCGTGAAAAACATGGTTCAGGAAATACGTCGCCCGATGCATGCCATCATGCAGAATGTGGGACGCCTCAACGCCGACACACCTGTTACCGACGAGGATGCCATCACCAAGAGCCTTCTCGACAACAGCAACACCCTGCTGCATCTCATAGGCAACATCCTGCACCTCTCACGCCTGCAGGCTCACATGGTGGAAATCAACAGACAGCCTACAGACTTCGCCACACTCTTCGAGAAGAAGTGCAGCGATGGCTGGGACAGCCTGAAGAATGCACAGACCAACTACATCGTCGAGAACCCCTACGAGCATCTCGAGGTGGATATCGACGCCGACAATCTTGGACAAGTCATCTCGCAGGTGACGTCCAACGCTGCCAAGCACACCGCACGAGGCTTTGTCCGAGCCCGCTATGACTACATCGGGCGCCGTCTCATCATCTCCGTTGACGACACCGGCGATGGCATACCCATGGCGGAACTCGAGCGCATAAACCGTCTCGACGACGGCATGACTCCTGAGACGAAAGGTCTCGGCCTGGCTATTTGCAAGGAGATAATAAGTCAGATGGGCGGCACCATAGAACTCAGTTCCGAACATGGCTCCGGCACTACGGTATATATCACCATCCCCTGTCACGCCACCAACATCAAGCGCAACCGACACTTATGAAACGACTTCTCCACGGACTTGCCCTGATGACAGCCTTTTTGCTGTCTTGGCCGCTCGCTGCACAAGAGCTACAGGAGCGGTATGGCGACGCGCGTCCTGTCGTCATCGTCTGTGACTGGGAGAAACCGCCCTATGAGTTCCTCGACGACAACGGCAACCCTGCCGGCTCCAACATCGACATCATGCAAGCTGTGATGCAACGCCTGGGATTGCCGTGCAAGTTTGTCATGAAGGAGTGGAACATTGCCTTGAAGACCTTTGAGCGTGGCGATGCCGACCTCATTCTTGCCAACGGCGGGCGCTACCGCATGGCTCCGTATGTCGTCTCGCAGAACATCGTCAACTACAACCGTATATGCGTGGCTCTCTGCGATGACACCGTAGGTATGGTGCCGTTGCAGAAGCTGCAACGTGAGGGCGCTGTCTTCAAGCCCGGCGACTACTCGGCTCTCTATTTCCGCGACGGGGACTCCACGACGCTGGCCTACATGGACTTCCAGACGCCCAAGGTGGCACTGACAGGGCTGCTTGCCGGCGACTATAAGTACTTCATTTGGGGCGAAGAACCCCTTAAGTGGAAGATTAAGGAGCTCAACCTCGAAGGCATCAGCCTTGCCGATGTCAGCATCCCCGTAAGTGAGATACACATCATTGGGCGCGACCGCGAGCTCATCGAGGCCATCGATGACGAATATTCACGTATGAAGCAGAGCGGAGGCATCGAGGACATACAGCTGAAATGGGCTCACCTCGACAGAACCGACACAGCGTCAGCACCGTCGGCTCTGCTCATCTTCGTAGCATTGGTGTTGCTGGCCGTGTCGTGCCTCGTCTTCAACCGTCTGGCGCATGCCCGTGTGCTACGGGTGACACGCAGTTCCACCGAGCTCAACGAGATGATGCTACGTGCCCTGCACATGGGCAACTTCGACGTAATGGTATATGACATCCGTCGCGACCACATCACCAACAGCTATGGCAACATCCTACCGCCCGAAGGGCTTACCTTGGAGGAATTTACCGAACGCATACATCCCGATCAGCGTGATGAGTTCCGCCGCAAGATGGGCCGCCTCATAGAAGGACGTGAGCGTAGCTTCGAACTCGACAAGAAGTTCCGTGCCGGCACGTCTGATGCTGCGCGCTGGCTCAACCTGAGAGGTCATGCCATAGTGGAACTTGACCCAGAGGGCCATCCTGCATTTGTCGTCAATGCCATTCGTGACGTTACCGACGCTATGCGCGAGGACGGTGTCGTGTCAGAGCTCGTGCATCGCTACGAGCGCCTGTCCAATCAGCCTTTCATAGCCATGTCGTTCTATGACAGTGAGGGGTGGATCCTTGGCACCAACGAGCAGATGCGTGCACTATGTCACTACGATGCCAACAATGGCGATGCCGAACGATTCTGGACAAAGGTGTGCATGTTTGACATCCCCCTGTTCCGTGGCGTCTATAGCCCCGACGAGAAGAACGAGCTCCGCGTATGCCAGCACATGGAGTACCCGGAACTCGGCATCGACATATTCATAGAGATAGGCATTCAACCCATGCTCGACGACAACGGCGATATCGTAAACTACTATGTCACTACGGACGATGTCAGCGACGATCGTGAGCGCGTGTTGCATCTGCGTGCCATCAACAAGGACATCTGCCAGACGAACCTCGAAATCACCCGTCAGTTGCAGCGTCTCATATATCTCTTGCGTAAGAGCGATCGATATATCATGCGCACCGACATGGTGCACAAGCTCATATCCTTCTATCAGACACCCGATGCCCCGGAGTATGAGCACACCTTCGACCATTTTCTCAATGAAATGATTGCTGAGGCAGACCGCCCCGTCGCGAGCAGCCGCTTGTATGACACCGTCACCACGACGCCGCAGACATACCTCGTACATCTGATGAAACGCAGCGAAGGGCAGCTCGGTAGCTATTTCCAAATCAACTACAATCCCGTCTGCGATGCCAAGGGCAACATCGTAGGCCGTGAAGGCGTGTCATCAGACATCACCAAGCTCTACCAGGCTCGCGAATATCTGTCCCGTGTCACCGAACTGGCCAAGGACAGCACGCGCATGAAGAGTGGGTTCATGGCTTCGATGACCCACGAACTGCGCACGCCGCTCAATGCCATAGTGGGTTTCGCATCCATCCTTCAGATGGACGCCGACTCCGCCGACCGCCCTGAATACGTTCGCATCCTGCGCAACAACTGCGACATGTTGCAGCGGCTCATCGATGACATCATCGAGGCATCGTCGCTCACCGACGGGCCGACGACGGTACATCCCCAGCCCGTGAACTTCGCCTCGGCATTCGAGGACATGTGCATGATGGTGCACACGCGGATGAGCAACCCCAACATCTCGTTCATCAAGGACAATCCCTACACCACCTATTACACCACCCTCGATACAGGTCGCATACAGCAGGTGCTCACCAATTTCGTAATCAATGCCTCCAAGTTCACAGAGAGCGGCCACATCCGTCTGGGCTATCGCGAGCGCGACGGCGGGCTCTACTTCTTCTGCGAGGACACGGGGTGTGGCATCCCCAAGGACAAGCAGGACATCATCTTCGAACGCTTCGTCAAGCTCGACGAGTTTGTGCAGGGCACGGGCATGGGGCTTGCCATCTGCAAGAGCATTGTCGAGCGTATGGGAGGCCGCATCGGTGTTGACAGCGAGGGCGAAGGCCGTGGCTCAACCTTCTGGATGTGGGTGCCCTGTGAGCATCACAGCTGACAGCCTTTCCGCATGTCATTAATATCTGATTGAAGCGATGCCCGAAACGTTGTCTCTCTTCGAACTCAACAACCTTGTAAGGTCGGCCTTGGAGCAGACCTTCGAAGGCGAATACTGGATTGAGGCCGAATTGGCTGAGGCTCGGCTGGCATCGAACGGTCATTTCTACGTGGAGTTCGCCGAGAAGGATGCTGCGGGGCGCAACTTCGTCGCGAAGGCCCGCGGCACAATGTGGGCTCGCACCTACAACATGCTCGCGCCATTGTTCGAGCGTGCCACGGGTGAGCGTCTGCGTGCCGGGATGAAGGTACGCGTGCTCGTCACAGTGGCTTTCCACGAGCTTTATGGCTACTCTCTCAACGTCGTGAACATTGACCCGGCATATACCTTGGGCGATATGGCACAACGCCGTCGCGATATTCTGGCACAGCTGGCGAAGGACGGCATTGCCGACGACAACAAACAGCTGCCTCTGCCGCGACTGTTGAAACGCATTGCCGTAGTGTCGTCGGCCACGGCGGCAGGCTTCGGCGATTTCTGCGACCAGCTCATGCACAACGACTACGGCCTTGCTTTCGATGTGCAGCTGTTTCCCGCCGTGATGCAGGGTGCCAATGTCGAGGAGAGCGTGCTTGCTGCCCTTGAGGCCATCATGCTTGATGCCGAGGCCTGGGACTGCGTGGTGATAATACGCGGCGGCGGCGCCACGAGCGACCTGTCGGACTTCGACACCTACTCGCTCGCTGCCGCTGTGGCACAGATGCCGCTGCCCGTCATCGTAGGCATAGGCCATGAGCGCGATGAGACGGTGCTCGACTTCGTGGCACATACACGCACGAAGACCCCCACGGCGGCTGCAGCGTTCATCATCGCTCACGGGGCCGCAGAGCTGTCAGCACTCGACGACCTCAACAGCCGTATGACGCGTATGGCAAGCCTCGTCATTGCCAACCACCAACAGCTGCTGCAACGTATGGCCACGCAGTTGCCGCGAGCCTTCGCGTTGACACGTGAGCGACAGGAGCGGAGGCTCGATGCCATTGCCGCGCGCATAGCGGCGGCTCCGCAACGCCGGGTGCTCGAGGCAGGGCATTGCCTGTTGCGCGTCAGCGAGCGTCTTCGTCATGCCACGACCTCGCGCTTGCAGACGGCACAGCTGCACCTCGATGCTCAGGCCCAGCGCATAGCGGCTCTCGACCCGGCACTTCAGATTAAGCGTGGCTACTCGCTCACCTACACTCCCGACGGGCGTCTTGTGCGTTCCGTCGGCACCATCGTAGCGGGGCAGGAGATAGTGACGCGTCTGAGCGACGGAACGCTGGCATCTGTAGTGAAGTGAACGCGGAGTGGAGAGCTGAACTACAGACATCACTTGTGTATCACCATGGCGCTACGGCTATGGCTGAGGTTCTTGTGTTGAGGCAGGAAGCGGCGCGGGGCGCGCTGCGGTGGTGTGTGATTATTTGCCGATGGGCTGAAAGACCCATGTGAAGACCGTCTCTGCGGCGGGGGCTTCGTCAACATAGGTGATGGCCTCGTCATCGGTCGTGGCTATCCACCAGGCGTGGCCGCCGCGACCGCCGTTGCGGATGGAATAGAACCCGGCGGACATACCGCCGGGCACGGAACCGCTGCTGGGCGTGGTGTGAGAGGTGTCGGAGTTGGAACCGCTGCTGGGCGTGGTGTCGTGGGCAGGGGAGGTTGGTGCGGACTGCTGAATCTCATAGGTGTTCCATTCCTCGCTGAACGCGTTGCGCCCGAATGTGCCCAACTCGTTGAGATAGCGGTGTGCCTGATTGTTGATGATGCTGTAGCGGCCTGTCACGCCGTTGTAGGCCACTGTCCACTCCTGCGACTGCGGGTTTATGGTGTCGCGTTCCGTGCGGAACACGGCCTTTACGCCCGGGCTGTTATAGTCGGGGTCTGTGAGATAGCGCCCTGCGGCATCGCGGATGAAGTATGTGCCATTCTCGAGTGCCAGCTGTGGGAACACGTCCAGGCGATAGTCGAACCTCGACTTGTAGTCGGCCACGAGGTCGGCCACGTGCTGGCGCAGCCACGGCTCGATGTGTCGTGTCGCCACGACAGGCGTCGCAACCTTTATGCTGCCATGGAAGTCGCGCGAGCGCAGCGCCTGCTGTTCCTCGGTGGCACGGGCATAGCGTTCGTAGAGCTGCACGAACGCCTCAGCATTGCCATCCTCCAGCTGCCTGGCCATGAGCAGTGCCATCATGCCACGCCCGGAGGTAAGGTTCATAGACTTCACCCACGGCTCAATCTCTCTCCACAGTTCCTGCGGCACGTCGCCGCGTTCGAGGCGTGTTGCTGCGCGCCCCATCTCCGAGAGGTATGCCGCCTGAGCCTTGGCATTGTCGCCGGCACTGACGAAGCCCTGCGACTCTCTCTCGCGGCGCAGGCCATGGGCTGTTGGGCCGAGGTCAACGTTGTTGTCGCAGAACATGCGGAACGCCTCGACCTCGGCAGGCACCATACGCTCTGTGGCCAGCAGCCACGATGCCTGAGGGTCGTAGGCTTCCGGGTTCCAGCAGTAGTCGGCGATACTGAAGAGCGACAGCTTAGATGCTTCGCAGTATTCCATCGGGTTTGAGCAGAAGCCGCTCACCATCGTCCCGATGTCTGCGGCATTGCCGTAGGTTGGACCCATGAGCAGGTGGTCGATGCAGTAGTCTGTCACGGGGTAGTTGAGCCAGATGTACGCCTTGCGCCCCAGCTGTGCGTTGATCCATTCCATGTCCTCGCGGTCGATCATATCCACCACCGTTGCTCCCGTCCACATCACACGCACGCTGGCATCCATCTGTGTGCCGAGGGTGGTGAGGTAGTCGCCTCCCGACCACCCTTTGTTGTACTGTGTGGGGCACATCATCAGCGCATCGACATCGTCATGTCGCTTGGCGAAAGCCTCGTTGAGGTAGTTGAGCAGACCTGCCTGTTTCTCGCCGCGTGCCCCCTCGCCGCTGATGTCGTCGAAGAACACACAGAACGACCTCACGCCGAGCTCATACATCGACTCGCATTTCCTCACCAGGGCAACGCTGTCGGCACGTTCCCACCGGATGTCACCTCCGGGGTGAATAGCCCAGACGAACTTCACGTGGTTGCGCCGTGCGGCCTCCACCAGCGCTTTCAGCTGATGGGCGGCGTCCTTGGGGTAGCTGGCTCGCCACTGGCTGCGATGATAGGGGTCATCCTTCGGGCCATAGACGAAGACATTCAGTTTGTTGCGCCCCATGAACTCGAAGAGGCGCAGGCGTGCGTCATGGCTGTATGGATTGCCGTAGTAGCCCTCGATGACGCCGCGCTCGGGCATTACGGGCCAGTCTGTGACCTCAGCACAGGCCACGCTGTCGCCATGCTGCAGCTGACGTAGCGTCTGCTGCCCGTAGAACAGCCCTGCCGAGTCGGCACCGGCCACCACGATGCCTTCCGGCGTCACGCTAAGGTAGTAGCCTTCGGCATGGTGCGGAATCTTCTTAGCCCATCTGCGCAAGGCTTTGTCGCCGCGCACGCCAGTAGTGATTTTCGTCGTGGCTGGCACACTGCCGTTGAGCCATGACACTTGTTGTGGCTGTGGCGACAGTGCCGGATGCTGCTGTATGTTGGCGGCCATGGCTGTCGCGGCTGTTGCGACAGCTGCCAAAGCCAGTGTGATGAGTCGGTTGGTGAGTAGCATAGTAGGTTAAGGTATTGGTGGAATCAGTGGCAAAGATAGTCTTTTTTTGAATACGAACGTCAGTGCACGCCAAAAAGGCGGCAAAAAAGTGTTAAAAAAGACAATAAAGCCTCGTTAGCTGCTGAAAACGTGTGCCGTAAGAGCCGTAGAGAGGACATTTTTCATTACCTTTGCCCCGGAAGTTCACAAACTGATGCACACCGATGGACGCAACGTTAAGCCCACTCTCCAACCCTCTCTACGTCATGGCGAAGCCAGCAGGCAGCCGCTGCAACCTCGCTTGCCATTATTGCTATTATCTCGACAAGGCAAGCCTCTATGCCGACGGGTCGAGTGATCGCGACAAAGAGGGCTGCAGACCACGGATGGTGATGTCTGATGCCACGCTTGAGGCATATATCCTTCAGTATATTGAAGCCCAGACGCAGACAGAGGTGCTGTTCACGTGGCATGGCGGGGAACCTCTGCTGCTGCCCGTCTCCTTCTATGAGAAAGTGCTTCGCCTACAGCGCCGCCATGCCCGGGGCCATGTCATCGACAACTGCATCCAGACCAATGGCACGCTGCTCAGCGATGAGTGGTGCCGCTTCTTCAGCCGTAACCACTGGCTCGTGGGCATCAGTATTGACGGTCCCGCGCATCTCCATGATGCCTGGCGTCGCACGCACAGTGGGCGAGGGTCTTTCGACCGTGTGTTGCGAGGCATACGCCTGCTGCAACAGCATCGTGTGGAGTGGAACGTCATGGGCGTTGTCAACTCCGTGAATGCCGACTTCCCTCTTGATGTCTATCGTTTCTATCGCGACATAGGCAGCGAGTTCATACAGTTCACTCCCATCGTAGAGCGCGACGACCCTGAGGCCACCGTGTCTCCTGGACAGTATGCCCGCTTCGTGACTGCCATCTTCGACGAGTGGGTGCGCCACGATGTCGGCTCCGTCTTCGTGCAGCTCTTCGACTCCATCCTTGCATGTTGGGTGGGTCAGGCGCCGGGTCTGTGCACGATGGCTCCCACCTGCGGCCACGCCACTGTCATGGAGCACAATGGCGACCTCTACTGTTGTGACCATTTCGTCTTCCCGCAGTATCGTCTGGGCAACATCCACCAGACCACCATCGCTGCCATGGCCTACAGCGCACGACAGCAGCAGTTCGGCCTCGACAAGCACGACGCGTTGCCAACGCAGTGCCGCCAGTGTCTGTGGCTCGGCATCTGCAATGGCGGCTGTCCAAAGGACCGCATAGCCCTCGACGAGCACGGCGAGCCGGGCCTCAACTATCTTTGTGCCGACTTTCGGGCCATTTTCGAGCATGTGGCGCCTGCCATGGATTTCATGGCCAACGAGCTTGCACACGAACGTCCTCCTGCCAACGTAATGTCGTGGATGCGCTGCCGCTGAGAAGATACCCTCCGTTGTGGCAGGTGGCATGTCCTCTTGTGGCATGTAGCATGTCCTCTTGTGGCATGTAGCATGTCCTCTTGTGGCAGGTGGCATGTCCTCTTGTGGCAGGTGGTACGTCCTTTTGTGGCAGGTGTAACCTCCTTTTTACGCTGTCAAAACATCCTCTGGGGAAGTTGGCAAACTCGCCTAGGCGAATTTATAAACTCCCTCAGGGCCTTCACCGTCACTCCCCAAAGGAGGACGGATGGACGTTTTGGCCATAGAGGATTAAGCCCGCGTGCTCAGAAACGATAGCCTATGCCGGCTGAGATAACGGCACGCTGTCCGAACTTCGTGTCTGTGCCGGCGGCATAACTTTCGTATGTGTCGAGCTCTCTCGAGGGAACGTATTTCCAGAAAGCTTCGCCCTTCACGAACAGGTGCTCGTTGATGCTGTACTGGATGCCGGCACCGATGTTCAGGCCCAGCTTGCCGTATTTATGGCTGTAGGCATCGCCGTCATTAGAGTCCTTGGCATCGACCTTGAACTGTCCGTGGCAGAAGGTGGCACCCAGCAAGGGGTAAATCTCAAGCTGCTCGGCAACCTCAATGAGGTAGTGAAGGTTGATGTTCACGTCCCACGATGCCCAGAAGTTGCGGCGGAAGTAGCCGTTGTACGAAGCCTCGATGCGGAAGTCGTCGGTGGCGTAGAACTGCAGGTTTGCCCCG
>Ga0247610_10004727_pt1 | contig 14495 bp, 13 predicted proteins | sample 174DNAGHGhighgp2_FD_193483 | JGI IMG/M metagenome (GOLD analysis project Ga0247610, IMG submission 193483) | Sheep rumen microbial communities from Palmerston North, Manawatu-Wanganui, New Zealand - 1742 DNA GHGhigh gp2 | ecosystem: Host-associated > Mammals > Digestive system > Stomach > Rumen... | reverse complement strand
GTCCGTAAAACTGATGAGCTCACCCGCCGCCTCGCAGATCCCACGATTTCTTGCTGCTGCCGCGCCGCGATTTTCCGTATGACACACACGGACGCGCAGCTCCTCTTCCGCCAGACGGTCGCAGATCTCTCCCGATCCGTCTGTCGATCCGTCATCCACGAGGATGATCTCATACTCTCCCGCATCTTCCTGCGCGAGCAGACTGTCCACACACTCTTCCAGAGTCCCTGACGCCTGATAGACCGGGACGATCACGGAGATCATTTCCGTAAGGTCCGCCTCCGGCATTTTCTTTAAGCTTGTATTCTTCATACCGCACCGCCTTTCCTAGATCGTGATCCCGATCGTTGCAAGATGCCTGCGCATTTCCTCGTAATCCGCATATTCCTTTTGCCATCCGTGAACCGCATAGGGGATGTCCTTTTCTTCCACGGATTTTTTCAGTCCGAACTCTCTCGAAAAACCTCTTCCCGTCTCCATATCCGCGGGCTTAAAATCATTCCGGTTATCACTTCCGCACAGTCCGAAAAAGATATCCTCGCTCCGTTTAAAGAACCAGTAGATCTTCCGCCAACGGTACTGCCGGATCAGTTTCCTGCAGGCATCGATCCTGCGGAGGCAGAAACCACCGTTTCCCATCGTGATCCCCTGCCCCTTTTTTTTGCAGCAGCGGATCCTGAAAAAAGGAAAGTGTTCCGTCTTCGGAAACAGCCATTCCCAGATCCGACGCTCCGGGATCCACGGTGCTCCGATATAGTCGAAGCCTTTATCGATATACTCGCCGATCCGGTCGCTGTCCTGCCAGATCACCGCATCGGTCTGCGCGATCAACATATATCCGTATCCGGCAAACCTCGCATAAAACGCATCCGACAAAAGCAGATGATTGTATCCCTTCGTTCCGGTAAAATACTTATCCGCAAAGCACTCATACAGAGCGTCCGGAAAATGCTCTTCGTACCAGTTCCGTTGAAGCGATGCAGGCAGTACAAAAACAAAATCACAATCCGTAAGCACATCGAAATATCGCTGCACACAGGCCTGCTCATCCGCATCCAGTTCCTTTTTGTAGACGGGGATCAGGGTCACGTAACGCTTCATGTGTCTGCCTCCCGGTACAGTTTTTCGATGGTTTCCGCCATCCTTGTCCAGGAGAAACGTTCCGCTTCCTTCGCCACGTTCGCCCGAAACTCCGCCGCACGCTGCTCCGTAAAGAAGCGGTCGATCGCAGAGGAAAGTCCGGATATATCTTCCGCTTCGGTCAGATATCCCGTCACTCCGTCTTCCACCACCTCTGGCAGTCCGCCGACTCTTGTCGCGATGACAGGAAGGCCGAAGCCGTATGCGATCTGCACGATGCCGGACTGCGTTGCGGAGCGGTACGGACAGATGCAAAGATCCGCCGCCGCAAAGTACGGTTCCACTTCCGCATCCGGAACATATCCGTCACGGATCACGATCCGGTCCTCAACCCCCGTACTCTCGATAAGATCGAGGTACTGTGCTTTCTTGTCTCCGAAGTCTCCGACAACATACAGCTTCCGTGACGTCTGATGCTTCATCGCACGGATCAGCAGATCCAGTCCTTTGTATTTTCTGACGAAGCCGAAAAAGAGAAGCATCTCTTCCGACTCGCCGATGCCCAGTTCACTTCTTGCCTGACTTCGGTCGATCCCGCGAAGGCGAAATGCGTTATAAGTCGGATGCACCTGCTTTGCCCACCGCATCTTCGGAAGCATTTTTTTCAGATCCTCCGCATCCTGCGTCGAATGCACGATGCAGAAGTCCGCATACTTCAGTGTATTTTTCGTAAGCTGTGCATCGAGCGGGAAACGCTCATGCGGCAACACGTTATGACAGATGAATGCGATCCTCGGTCTTCCTCCGTGCGACGATGCGTACTTTCGAAACACCTTAAGCATCGCCTGATCGCAGGGAGCAAAATACGGATGCCACCACTGGATCAGGATAAGATCCGGATCGCTCTCACAGATCGTTTTTGCCGTACTCTTATAATGAAACGGATCCGCGGTATGGATGAGATACTTCGTCCCCGGGATCTCAAACGCCCGGTTGGCATAGTCTCTCTGCTCTTTCTTAAAAAGGATCTTCGGATACTGCATGCGGTAACTGACGCACTCCGTCTCAAAGTTTTTCTTCAGTTCCCGGACGAGCAGCCCCGTATAGTGGGAGATCCCTCCCTTAAAAGGATAGACCGGACCGATCACCGTGATCTTTCGTAACGCTTCGCTCATCCGATCACCTTCTCCGCATAGGCCAGCCATGCTTCGGTTACGCCTGCAGCGCCTGCCTTTTCACGGATCTTCATCGCTTCCCTCGCGACACGTTCCGCTTCCTCCGGATAGTCCAGCATCTTTGCGATCCCGGCTGCCATCTCTTCATCGTCACCGACACGGCAGGTGAGACCGTTGACACCGTCCTCGATCAGTGCCGCCACACCGCCGCAGGGACAGTCTGTCGCCACGACGGGGATCCCCAGCGCCATCGCCTCCATCATCGCATTCGGCATCCCTTCAAACTTTGAGGAGAGTACATAGCAGGCAGCGTCCCGGATCATGCCGGAGACATCCGTGTGATTTCCCATGAACAGGATCTTTTCCGTCAGGTGATGAGAACGGATCCACTCCCGCACCTGATGGATCGTGTTATCCTTGCTGTCTCCGCCGTAGATCTCCAGCGTGTAATCCGGATGTTCCTTCAGGACACGCTCAAACGCTTTGACCAGCGTCATATAGTCTTTCGCTTCGTGGAAGCGTCCCACCGCCACGACCGCGTTCCTTTTCTTTTCACAGTATTCCGTATGCAGACAGCTTTCGCTGATCGGATTTAAGAGTACCGCGGAGCGCTCCGCGATATAGGGCGGGAAAAAATCTCTTGCCGCCGTCGTCTGAAAGACCGCGCCGTCCGCCTTCCGGTAGAGATATCGGCTGTAATGCTTATGTACAAAGGAACCGTAGTCCACCTGCGGATCCGAGCGGACGGAAATGATGACCGGTACACCGGTTCCTTTTGCGGCCGGCACCGCCCGGTAATTGGCACCACGGCAGAACGAAAACAGGACGTCCGGTTTCTCTTTCAGGATCGCCTCATGCAGATGTGCCTGCCGGAGCTTTCGCTGCTTCGATAAGGAAAGCGCCTGTTCCGTTTCCTTAAGGCCGATATCGATCCTCCGCACCCCCTCCGGAAGCGGGATCTCATCCTCATAATTCTCAACGGTCGCGATACAGACCTCCAGTCCCCGCTTTACCATTTCGGAGGACAGCGTGACCACGACACGTTCCGATCCGCCGTGACGCAGACAGTGAATATGAAACATCACTTTTTGTATCTTTGATCCGTTCATCTTAAGCCCACTCTTCATACAGTTTCGTCAGACTCTCTACCTGCTCCTCAAGATCGTATCCTTTTTCCCGGAGGAGTCTCAGATTCTCTTCCGTATCTTTCGTCTGTCTTCCGCGGATTTCAATTGCCGTATCGCACCACGTTTTTGCGCCTGCAGATAACGGCAGGTAATGTGCCAGCGGTGTTGCATCCACGTCCCTGGTCACCGTATCCGAGATGAGGATCGGCAGCCCCGCAGCCTGCGCTTCGATGACCGTTCCCGGGAGTCCTTCATAACGGGACGGGAAGACCATGACATCCATCGCCTGATAGTAAGGCGCGGGATCTTTTACGGCTCCGGTAAAGATCACATCGTTTTCCAGTTTCAGCTCCCGGACCATCGTCCGTATTTTATCTTCCAGATCCCCGTTTCCCACCAGCAGGAGTTTGGCTTCCGCATTCTTATGTTTGATCTCGCGGAATACTTCCAGCAGGAACTCGTGATTCTTCGCGTAATGAAAACGTCCGATATGTCCGACCACAAAGGCAGTTCCCAGTCCGTATTGTTCTCTGACCGAAGCACCTCCCGCGAGGTTCTTCTCCGTCGGTGCATAATGCAAAAGATCCGTTCCGTTCTTCTGGATCCGAACTCGCCCGCTTTCATATGCTTCTTTCCCGTAGACCGCAACGGCCGCTTCCTAGGCAACCGCCATGCAGACATCCGCGATATTGACGAGATCCCGCCGCATCCAGCGGACAAGCGTACCCTTAAGCCCCGGCTCCACACCGGCACTGTGCGCCAGCGCGATCCCGCATTTGACTCCGCATTCTTTCGCGATGGGGAGGTAGACCGACGCGATGCTGGTCATATGTCCCTGCACGATATCGATCTCGGGATGCGAGCGGAAAAACTCCCGAAGCGCTCGCTTGCTCGCCGCCGCATTGTAGATGCGGTAACGGGGCAGTACGCGGTAAAGATTGCTCCCGCGTTCCCGGATCTCCGCATCAAAATACTGTTCCTCAGGATTAAAGACCAGGAAGTCGTAATGCACACGCTCCGGATCCAGATGCCGGAAGAGTTCCATCACCCTGCTCTCGGCACCGCCCATGACCATCTCGCCGATCACCTGCAGAACGACGATGGGTTTTTTCTTCCCGCCTTCCGTCATACAGATCCTCCGCGTTTCAGATCCGCAGCCAGACGTTTTCCGGCAGCCATCAGATACTCCGTGAGATCTCCGATCACGCTCCGCTTTTTCGCCTCTTCCCGGAGCAGTTCCCGGTAGTCGATGAAGCGCTCTCTTTGCGTGGAAAAGAGCCGCTCATACCACGCAAGTTCCTCCGCATCCTGATCCCAGGTATGCACCACCAGCGTGGAGTATCCGTTTTCCGCTTTCATCGTTTTGCTTTTCAAAAATGAGATCGGCAGGAAAACGAGTCCCTTCTTCAGATACGGGCGTGCACCGAATCCGTCCGTCACATAGCGGAATCCGGATTCCTTAAGAGCCTGCAGTGTCCCGCGGTCGAAGGAATGCGCCGGAGCCATAAAGATCTCCGTATTGATCCCCCATTCTGCGAGGCGCGCTCTGCCCTCTTTCAGCATTTTCGTCTGCGTATCCGCGGGAAGACCCGCGTATTCCGAATAATGATTGAGCGGAAAGATCCCTCCGCTCTTCGTCGTGTATTTATGGCTGTGACCGTGAAGTGCGATCGTCCATCCGGCTTGTTCTTTTTCCTTAAGCCACGCCGCAAAGTCCGAACGTTCCTTCCATTCCGGATTCCGTTTCGACGGCGATGCGATCAGCTGCGGATCCCGGTTCATTGGAACCACACCGATGAGCGGCCGGATCTCATAGCGGTCCAGCAGATCCGCAAAGCGCGCAAAAGCCTGCCAGTCCATCTCCGGCGTGACATCGTCGATGCGGATCGCGATCTTCCTCATAAATACTCCCGATACCATTCGATCGCCAGTGCGATCCCTCTGGAAAAACTGTATTCCGGATCGTAGCCGAGCTTCACTCTTGCTTTGGAGATATCGGCATTGGAATGTTTGATATCTCCCGGACGGTCCGGTCCGAAGTTCGGCTCGACCTCTTTCCCAAGTGCTTTGCACAGATCATGATAGATGTCGATGAGATACTCTCTCCCGCCGTAAGCGATATTGTAAGCTTCTCCCGATGCCTTACGGGGAGCCGCACAGGCCTTTAAGTTTGCCTCGATGACATTCTCCACATAAGTAAAATCTCTCGACTGCTTTCCGTCCCCGTTGATCGTCGGCACCTCGTCATGAAGGAGCTGGCGGATGAACTTCGGGATCACGGCGGCATAGGCCCCGTTCGGATCCTGCCGTTTGCCGAACACGTTAAAGTACCGGAGTCCGTAGGTGTCCAGGCCGTACAGGCGGTGATACAGTTTGCCGTATTCCTCGCAGGCACGTTTCGTCAGCGCATAGGGAGAGAGGAGATTTCCCTCCTGTCCCTCGGTCTTCGGCAGCGTCGGATGATCCCCGTATACCGAAGACGACGAAGCATAGACGAATTTCTTTACGCCGTTCTGCCGTGCCGCTTCCATCATGTGCAGCGTCCCGCCGATATTATTCTCCTCGTAGAAAAGCGGCATCTCGATACTGCGAGGCACGCTTCCCCAGGCTGCCTGATGCAGGACGAAGTCCACACCCTCGCAGGCACGCATGCAGGTATCAAAATCTTTGATGTCTCCGCGGATAAACTCATACCTCTCCTCATTCGCAAAGAGATCCACGTTCTCCTGCTTTCCCGTAGACAGATCATCGAGGCAGCGCACGCGGTATCCCAGCGACAGGATCGCTTCGCAGAGATTCGATCCGATAAAGCCCGCTCCTCCCGTTACGAGAAAGAGTGAGTTCTCGGGAAATTTCAGTTCCTGGTATTTCATCCTTTTTCTCCCTTATCCTTTCCGGAGCGGCGTTTACAGACGCCAGTACAGATACTCCGGATCGCCTTCGTAAGTTCTGCGGTCGAGGATCCCTTTCAGATCCATCAGGATCTTTTCCGATGCATCTTTCCGGTAGAAGGACGCGATCTTTTCTTTCGTAAGATCCGCGAACTCTTTATGTGCAACGGCGAGCACCACCGCATCCATGTCCTTCACGTCCTCGTATGCATTGAAACGGATGCCGTAGATCCGTTCCGCTTCCGCCGCATCCGCCTGCGGGTCGACGATGATCGGTTCGATCCCGTATTCCTTCAGTTCGTTGCAGATATCGATGACTTTCGTATTTCTCGTGTCGGGACAGTTTTCCTTGAACGTAAATCCGAGGATCGCAACCTTTGCATTCTTGACCGCGATGTCCGCACGGATGAGGCTTTTGACCAGACTCTCCGCCACATATTTTCCCATGTCATCGTTGATCCTGCGGCCGGAAAGGATGATCTGCGAATGGTATCCGAGCTCCTCCGCTTTGTAAGTCAGGTAGTACGGATCCACACCGATGCAGTGGCCGCCGACGAGCCCCGGGAAAAACTTCAGGAAGTTCCACTTCGTTCCCGCCGCCTCCAGTACCGCACGCGTATCGATCCCCATACGGTGAAAGATCATCGACAGTTCGTTCATGAATGCGATGTTGATATCTCTCTGGCTGTTCTCGATCACCTTCGCGGCTTCCGCAACCTTAATGGATTCCGCGCGGTAGACTCCGGCTTCCACTACGAGTTCATATACTTTTGCCACGGTATCCAGAGTCTCGGCATCCATTCCGGATACGATCTTCGTGATCGTCTCCAGGCGGTGCACCTTATCTCCCGGATTGATCCGCTCCGGAGAGTAACCGATCTTAAAGTCCGTCCCGCATTTTAATCCGGATTCCTTCTCGAGGATCGGCACGCAGACATCCTCCGTTACTCCGGGATACACCGTGGATTCAAAGACCACGACGGATCCTTTCGTTAAATTTCTTCCGAGGATGCGGCTCGCGCCTTCCACCGGCGTCAGATCCGGCGTGTGGTCGGGATTGACCGGCGTCGGCACTGCCACGATATGAAACTTCGCTTCCTTCAGACGGTTTTCGTCTGCGGTAAAATCAACCTTCGTATTTTTGATGACCTCATTTCCGACCTCCTTCGTCGGATCGATCCCGGAGCGATAAAGCTCGATCTTGGCTTCGTTCAGGTCAAAGCCGATGACGTCGATCTTCTTTGCAAATGCCACCGCGATCGGCATACCGACATAGCCGAGTCCGACGAGTGAAAGTTTTTCCTTCCGGTTACAAAGATCCTCATACAGCTGCATTTTTATTTCCTCCTTCGCTGACATTTATTCTTCTTCCAGATATTCATCCAGATCGTTGTCGGACAGATAGACGACGATCACTCCGTCGATCGTCTTTACGCAGTTTGCGGACGGCCACTCTTCCATTTGCGAAAACTCCTCCGTCCGGACGATCCTGCTCTTTTCCTCTCCGGGTATGGTCGTATAATCCGTGGACAGATACCAGTTCAGCGCTCTGACATACTCCCCTTCGAAGGAAAGGAACAGTCCCGAGACCGCACTGAACATGACCGGCCCGTTTTCCGGATAGGTCGGTTTCTGATAACGGTTCCCGAGGATCATCACCTGTGCATCCTCGCTGTATCCTTCCGCCGCTTCCATCCGTTCCTCGATCCGAAGCAGCAGTTTCTCCACCTGTCCGTTCGCATGATACATGCTCTCATAGACGCGGTTCGCAAAGATGATAAAGTTGACGCAGGAAAGCGCAAGCAGAAGATACAGCGCATACCCGCGTATCGTTCCCCTGCTGCCGGCTGCATTTTCTCCGTCGTCCTCCGCACACTCACGGTGCAGGATGAGCGGCATCAGAAAGACCGCACACATGCTGTAGGACATGGGCGGAGTGATATAGTTGACCTCTTCGGATAAAAAGAGAAAGATATGCGTCACGATCGGAAAGAGCAATCCGTACAGCAGGACAAGGATAAGGCGAAGCGGCTTTTTCCAAAGAGAACGCCTTACCGTGATCCTGAGAAGCTGCAGGATCACGACCGCGATGATCAGCAGATTGGAGATACTGTAAAAGGTCCACTCCCAGCGCACCAGGAGGTATCTCGCAAACTCGATGTAGGAGTTGACGACCGCGGAAAAGATCGCGGAAAGAGAAAACGTTCCGATCCCCTGCTGCCCCATGTAATCCGCGACATCGTAACCGCCGCGTGCCCGTGCGATCTTTAAAAGGATCAGATAGACGATCACCGAGATCACTCCCATCAGAGCGTATCGTCCGACCTCCCTGGCCTGCTCCTTTGCCGTCATCTCTTCCTTCAGAAGCCGGAGCATCATCATAATGAGAAGCAGCATCATCGTCAGGGAAAGGTATGCCTGATACAGAGCGAGTGAAACAACGAGACAGAGACTTCCGCTAATGATGCCGAAGATCCCTTTCTTTTTGATCACGAGATATGCCGCGAGCACGGACAAAAGCATCCCGAAAAAGTAGCCGTCCGCCGTATACATATATCCGAAGGTGCCCGCAACGGTGGGATTCGCGACCATAACGGCAGAAACAAGAATGAGAGACAGTTCCTCCTTCAGATCAAAGAGCTCCGTGATCAGCACCGCAGCAAGCGCGATGCAGCCGATGCTGAAGATCCCGATCAGCCAGGTCAGCTCACGTCCGCCCCGGATCTCCTCGGCAAGATAGAGCAGAAAACGCCCCATCGCCGTCGTCCAGCTGCGTGAGATGGTCGTCAGATAATTAAAGCTGTCGTTACAGAAAACCCGGTTCGTCAAACGAAAACCGTGTGCGATCAGTCCGATCACCACGGTATAAAACAAAACTCGGTTCTGTCTTTTCTCGGATAGTTTCATCGTTACCGGTCAATAAAATTATACTTGATGATACACCAGATCGCACGGAACGCATCGCGAACCCCGATCTTCTTACCCTCTTCAAACGTTCTCGGATGATACGAGATCGGTACTTCATAGATCCGGCAATGCCGCTTTGCGATTTTAGCCGTGATCTCGGGTTCAAAACCGAAGCGGTTTTCCTTCAGATTAACGGACTGGATCACATCACGCCGGAACATCTTGTAGCAGGTCTCCATATCCGTCAGGGAGAGATTGCTGCAGAGATTGGAACACAGCGTGAGGAATTTATTTCCGAACTCATGATAAAAGCCGTCCACACGGAAACGGTTATTCCTGGCGTATCTTGATCCGTAGACCACATCCGCATCCGCCGCCCCGTAGATAAAGGGCTCCACCATACGCATGAAATCCTTCGGATCGTATTCCAGATCCGAATCCTGTACGATCACGAGATCTCCCTTTGCCGCCTGAAATCCGTGACGCAGTGCCGCTCCCTTTCCGAAATTCCGTTTATGGAAATAGATCTTGTCCGCTTTGTCGCGAAGCTCTCCGCGCAGGAGTTCTCTCGTTCCGTCCGTCGATCCGTCGTCCACGACGATGATCTCCGTCTGCAGCCCGCAGTTGCGGACGCGGTCGATGACGTTCGCGATATGGTCCACCTCGTTATAGCAGGGGATCACGACGGATATCACAAGATCTTCTTTATCCATTGTTCTTCCTCTCTTCGTTTTCTTTCGTCACGATCTCACGGATCACATACTGCGGAGCACTGTTGATGCAGATATAGATCCTCCCGATATATTCCCCGATGAGCCCCAGCATGATCATGATCATCCCGCCGAAGAAAACGAGAAGCGCGACCAGCGGCGTAAATCCGAGCATACGGTCCGGAAGTACGAAACGCTGGATCAGGATCACAAGACCGTAGATGAATCCCGCGATCGCAGACACACAGCCGAATACCGTCGCGATCCGAAGCGGCCGCACGGAGAAAGCCGTAAATCCGTTCATCCAGAGATTCAGCAGTTTCTTCAGGCTGTAGCCGGACTCCCCGATCTCACGGTCCCGGTGATCGATGTCCACGTTTACGATCTTTCTCGTACTGCGAAGCACCAGTCCTATCACGTACGGATAGGAATTCTCATACCGTATCATCTCGTCAACGATATGGCGTTTCACTGCAAAGTAGCTGGAGATATACAGTTCCTTCGGTTTCTCCAGCATACACTCGAGCATCTTCTCATTGACGGCACTGCCGAAATTACGAAACAGCGAATGCTTCTTGTGCCGGTATCTCGCATACACCGCGTCTGCTCCGGCATCGAGTGCATCCAGCAGACGGTCCGCCTGCGCGGGGGGTGTCTGTCCGTCGTCGTCCAGGCAGACCACGATATCTCCCTTCGTCTGACGGATCCCGGCCATCAGTGCGGCATGCTGTCCGAAGTTTCTCGTAAAATCGATCGCGGTGATACGGGGATCGTTTTCCGCCATTCCCCGTATCACCTCGTAGGTATTGTCCGGAGAGCAGTCGTTTACGAGGATGATCTCATAGTCCTCGTTCATCTCCCGCATTTTTTCTTTGATCCCCTCCGTCACATGTCCGATCGTCTGTGACGAACGGTAACAGGGGATCACAAAACTGATCTTTCTGTTTTTCTCCGCCATGCTTTCCGTCTCACTCATCCGGTCTTATGCCCGCTCCTTTTTCATAAAGAGGACGCGTATGCCCTCCGTCTCATCCTCATCTTCCGGAACCTCACAGATGTGAAATCCCAGCTTTTCATACATCGTGACCGCCCTGCGGTTTTCCTCCCGCACCCGAAGCAGGATCTCATCCAGTCCCAGCTCCCGGAAAGCATAGTCCAGTGCCAGTGCGGCAGCTTCCCGTCCGTAGCCGCAGCCGAGGGCCGTCTCTTCTCCGATATAGATTCCAAACTCCGCACTTTTCTTTTCGCGGTCGATATGCATGTAGTACTGGCTCCCCAGCGGGAGACCGTCCTCGTTCCGTTCGATGATAAACTGCACGGCACGACCGGTTTCGATCTGACTCGCCCGCCACCGCTCGTGGGTCTCGCGTGTCAGCGGCTCCTGCCGGAGAAATGTTTTCATGATATGCGGAGAATTACGCCAGGCGACCAGCCGGTCCGTATCCGCTTCGGTCGCAAGACGCAGGCTTACCCGCTCTCCTTCGATCCGGTCTGTCCTGCTCATATCCTCATCCGTCCCGTACATGTTCAGCATCCGCCGTCCTCCGGGACCGCAGACGGCAAAAGCAAAAGCCGGTAGATTTCAAAGCGTCCGCCGACCTCCTCCGGCACCGTATACGGCTCAAGCTTTACACGATCTCCGCTCCGGCTCTCATTCAGAAACTCCTGCAGTTCCTCCGCCGTTAGGCCAAGCTCCGGACGACGTACGAACAGGGCTCCGCCCTCAAGAAACGGTGCCTTGGTATCGCCGAATCCGTATACTGACAGTTTCTGCAGCTGCAGCGGGCTTCCGTACTGCCAACCGCCGAGCAGCATGGTGTTTCGCGTACCGGCCGGGCAGTTTTCCAGCACCCGCTGTGTCCGGTAGACCGTCGCATAAGTTTCCAGCAGAAAAAGATCGTCCGGATGCGACGCCGTGTATAAGTATAGCACATTATCGTCCATATTGACAGCAATTTGTTGCCGGTAAGACTCGTCCTCCCGCCGCAGCTGCCCGTGCAGAGCGATGCCGGTAAGGACCGCGGCGCAGACGGGAAGAGCCGCCCGGAAGACCCGGTTTTCCGGCATTTCCGGTGCATCCTCCCGAAGAAGGATCCCGAAATACAGGAAGATCACGGCGTTATAGAGCGAAACGGTGACCCGCTCCGGCACACGCCCGCGCCAGATGAGCCAGCCGTAGACGGCGAAAAATCCCGCAAAGACCGCCGCCGAAAGTACGGCCCTCACGAGCCGGACCCTACGCTTTCCGGCGTCCTTTTTCTCCCGCAGCGCGGAAATGATCTCCGGCAGAAAAGCGAGAAGGAACAGGAGCAGGAACGCGAAGTTATACGGGGCATCTCCGCCGCTTACGCCAAAGATCCTCACCCGCAGTTCGTACAGGACGTTTTTCAAGTGCTGCATCCCGCTCACCGCACGCGTCGGCTCCGTATAAGCTGCCATCGCCGAGAGTCTCGCCGCATCCGCCTGCGGATCCGGAAGGATATCATAGTTCACATACAGCGGGAGTGCCGCCTCCGGGACCCCGAGCGTCCCATAATATTCCGCGGCCGTCTCCGTCTCCCAGACTCCCGTGTAATCATAGAGCTGCGTACGTGCGCGGTTCAGCGCAAGGAACTCCTTCCATTCCGGCGTACGGTAAGCAAAGGCATCCGTCCCGAAGAGAAGCAGGAACAAAACAAGAAAAACGACCGGATACTTTGCGCCGCATTTTATGCGTGCGGGTTCCTTCCGGAGCACCCCGATCCCGTCCCCGGCGATGCAGCGGTACACGAGTGCAGCTGCCGCAAAGGGACACAGGAGGTAAAACACCTGGGACCGGATCTGGTCCGCCAGCAGGAGGAAAACGACCGCAGCGATCTTCTGCTTCCGCTCCATTCCCCCGGCCGCGATCAGAAAGATCCCGACACCGCCGGCAAAGGCAGCCAGCGTCGTATAATGGGGACGGACATAAGGCAGGACCACAAAGCTAACGCAGATCCACAGAAAGATAATAAAATGAAGAACGGATCCGGATACCTGCCGGCTCCCGGAACTACTCTTCAGAAACGTGACCAGCATCCAAAGATATCCGCCGATATAAACGAAGAGGTAAAATGCCCCGAACCACGGGATCCCGGGAGCGACCCGGTACAGGGAAGAAATCAGAAAAGAAAGCGGGGCGCGCATATAGACCGTATGCAGATCCGGCGTCCCCGTATAATCTCCGGACAGAATGCTTAAAAGCTGCACATCATCATTGAGTGCAAAGACCGGCGGCAGGCAGATCGTAAGGATGAGAAATCCCGCCAGCGACAGGATGACCGCTGCGGGCAGGAGATATTTGCCTGTTGCGCGATCCTTCTCCATCCCCTATCGATAAAACTCCTTTACCATATCGATGATATAGAGATTCTGCTCTTCGGTAAGCCCGTAATACAGAGGGAGACGGAGCAGACGCTCGCTCTCTCTCGTCGTATAGCGGTCCTCTCCGGAAAACCTGCCGTACTTCTTTCCGGCCGGCGAACCGTGCAGGGGGATGTAATGAAAGACCGAAAGGATCTCCTTTTGTTTCAGGTGATCGATGAGCGCCGTACGTTCCTTCAGATCCGCGGCTTTCAGATAAAACATATGCGCATTGTGCACACAGCCCTCCGGTACGACGGGCAGCTCAATGCGCCCCTCTCCGGCGAGTCCTTTCAGGCCCTCGTAGTAGGTCGTCCAGATCTTCTTTCTCGCATCATTGATCACATCCGCGATCTCGAGCTGCGCATAAAGATATGCGGCATTCATATCACTCGGAAGGTAGGAAGAGCCCGCGTCCTGCCAGGTGTACTTATCCACCTGCCCGCGGAAAAAGCGGCTGCGGTCCGTGCCTTTTTCCCGGATGATCTCCGCCCGCTCCACATCGTTGGCATCTCGGATGAGCAGCGCACCGCCCTCTCCCATACTGTAGTTCTTCGTCTCATGAAAACTGTAACATCCGTAATCACCGATGGTTCCCAGCGCTCTCCCCTTATAGGTCGACATCACGCCCTGAGCCGCATCCTCGACGACTTTCAGATCGTATTTCTTCGCGATCTCCATGATGCGGTCCATCTCACAGGAGACGCCAGCATAATGCACCGGCACGATCGCCCTGGTTTTCTCCGTGACCGCCGCCTCGATCTTTTCCTCATCGATGTTCATCGTATCCGGACGGATGTCTACAAACACCGCTGTTGCCCCGCGCAGGACAAAAGCATCCGCCGTAGAAACAAAGGTGTAGCTCGGCATGATGACCTCATCACCCTCCCGGATGTCACAGAGCATCGCCGCCATCTCCGTCGCATGGGTGCAGGAAGTCGTCAGCAGGCACTTCGCGGATCCGGTCCGCTCTTCCAGCCATGCGTTGCATTTCTTCGTGAACTTTCCGTCGCCGCAGATCTTCTCGGCTTCGATACACTCACGGATGTAGTCCAGTTCTTTGCCCGTATGGGGCGGTACATTAAAATTGATCATGCCTTTTACCTCGCATAAAGTATAAACTCTGCATCTTCGTATTTTATTTCATATCCGTTTCCGGTAAGAAACGCTTTCATACAGCCGTCCTTTTCGGAAAGTGCGGGAGTGTTCTCCGCTTCCGAGCCT
>Ga0247610_10004726_pt1 | contig 14496 bp, 12 predicted proteins | sample 174DNAGHGhighgp2_FD_193483 | JGI IMG/M metagenome (GOLD analysis project Ga0247610, IMG submission 193483) | Sheep rumen microbial communities from Palmerston North, Manawatu-Wanganui, New Zealand - 1742 DNA GHGhigh gp2 | ecosystem: Host-associated > Mammals > Digestive system > Stomach > Rumen... | reverse complement strand
TGGTTCAATGATGATACCAAGGAGCAATTCAAGATGGATTTTAAGAAATGCAGCGAAGTTTACGGCTACAAGTCCATTGCCGAAGTTGAGGAAGAAGAATTTGCTGAAAAGATGGCTCAAAGGGACCGCGATTGGATTAAAGCTATGTTTAACATTGGTCTTTCCGATGAGAACATCTCGGCTGTTTCTGGTTACCCTGCAGAAACAATAAAAAAAATACGTGAACAACATTAAGATTGAACGTTCATTGTTTTTAACCGATTGCGCTCCCTTGCTCAAGGGAGCTTTTTTATCACTCCCGACTAAGGTTGGTGAGCTCGCCGAATCACCTACAACAAACGAGAAACAACGCCTCAGCAGGGGAATGTCGAAGATGGTGTGGGAGGGGGATGTTGGGGTAACGAAATTCATATATATTGGAAAAATACTATCGCTTAATTTCTCGATGACCATTTAGCAGTTTAAAACATTTTTTCATTATTTTATAGATTCCAAATCGGTTACTCCATAAGCGAGCTTGTTTCTCAAGGCGATGACGAATTGTTATGGGGAAATACTTTTGAAAGACTTTTTCAGCGGGCAATGAATTAAAATCTTCAAAAAATTTTTCTCTCAGCGGATGAGGATTAGGTCCTTCAGTCAATTCTTTGACACCTTTAATAGCCTTTTCTGCATCAACCTCAACAATTCTAAGGTCAGAATTCATTTCCTTAATTATTTTTTCAGCCCTAGGCGTATGTACAAGAATTCTTGTAGCACCTTTGTCGTTGTCCAGCTCCTTGCTAAACTCATCTATAGTAAAACAATCCCATATCGTCATATCGGTTCTACGATATCTTTTTCTAAATTTACAGTCTGAGCAACTTGGTCGAAATGACATTCCCGAGAAAAAAGCTCTTAAATAAACGTCCGTATCTATACCTTCATGATAATCATGATTGCTTGATGTATACAAAGACATCAACGAATACTTATATCCATGATATTTGTCTCTAAACTTTACATCTTTTATTTGAAAACCACGCTGTTTCTGCATTTCTAGATACTTGCGAAGGACAAGAGGCGAAGGAACAGCTCTACAAATGACATCTACGGTATACAAATTTTCATAGGGTTTACGCAAAAAGTGGAACAGGCCCTCTAACTGGCAGCCGGTTCCGCTGAATAGAACCATTCTTCCACTATTCAGGTAATTACGAACCTGGCTGTATGTTTGTCCGATATTACTTTGAACATATTTACTATTGCGAAAAAATTTCAACTCTTCATATTTTTCAACCGCATAATGTTCTACTTCGAAGTTTTGATTAAACCGAGCGCCAAAAACAACACCATCCTGATTAATCACCCATTTTGCAATAGCTGAAAACGCACCACCAGAAGTACTTTCTCGTAAAACACCGTCATCACGATTTTGAACAACAAAAGCTTTTTGCTCTGGATTTACTTGTTCTTCTATTGGATTTTTTATAGGGCAAACTTTTTCACACAAGCCACAATTTATGCAAATATTTTGGTCTACTTTAGGATAAAGAAATCCTTCATTATCTTCGACCATACTGATACAATGCTTAGGACATGCATTTGCACATGCTGAACAACCGCAACAATCCTTTTTATAATCAATTTTTATCATATAGCCCAGCACCCTTTAAAGAATCTTTCAACCAATTCCAAGAATAATTCCTAAGACTCTCTATTTTTTCATGAACTGCATCATAATTGATTTTTATTGAAAGAGCTTTTTCAGCATTTTCATCACCATACAGCAAACGATTCTCAAGCTTTACAAGTGATAGAAGTGAATATATACGACCATTCGTTGAAACATTTCCATCCCCTCGATAACGTCTAAAAGAAAAAAATTGTTTCTTAAAAAGGAGTGAAAAAACAGAGCAATGAAAAGAATCGGTAAACACAAATTCTGCATCACGAATCAGTTGAATAAATTCACATGGTCCAACATTGTACGGAGTTTCATCTGCAAAACCGATATCGGTTTTAATATACTCATCACAATGAGCTAATTGTACAATTTTGAGGCCTGTTAATTTTTGAACAGCCTTGACAAACACTCTGTGATTTGGATTATTTCCTAAAAAATAAACGAAAATATAGGGGCTATCGTAAAACCGTTCTTTGACAGAGATTTTTTCCCAATCCTCAGCCTTAAACATAAGCGTAGGGTCGCAAACAACAGGAACATCCCTATCTGAGAGTTCTTTTACCAATTTTTGACCAGAAGATTCTCGTACAGAAATATAATCTAAACGCCGTAAAAAAATGCTAGCCAATTTTGCTTGCTTATGCGGGAGCTCAGATACTCCAAAACTTGTCGCTAGCGAAAATTTCGGAATAGAATCAGGAACAAAGTTCAATGTATAGTAATCGGCTGAAATATTGGACGGCAACCAAAGTTGGTCACTACCAACTATAAACGCAGCATAATCGTTTGCATGCAAAGATAACACATTCTTCGAATTGTATAACTTGGATAAATAAAATTTTGACGAAGCAAATTCCTTGAACATCGCATTTCTTGTTGCCAAATTTTCGCGATATTTAGGATACCTTTTTTGGGCAATCAACTTACGAACAGTCGCCCATTTGTCCCTAATCGTATTGATGTCAAAAATACGGCTTAAAAAATATCTGTACTTGGCCTTATTTATTTCTGGGACAAGTCCGTCGATCATAATGGTTTCGTTTTTGATGCCTAGCTTGTCAAAAGCCATCTGCGTTGCATAGGCTTGCAGTTGGCTACCATAGTTGGGCTGAAAATAACAGGTTACGAGGGCGATTTTGATCATAATGTTTTTATTTGCTATTTGATGAAGCTGATCTTTGCAGTGTAACATTTCCCTTCATTTTTGAAAATATTTTTTTGCAAATATTTAATCCAAAGAAACTGATAAGGGCTGCAAAACGAACTTTGGATCGAATATTTATTCCAAAAATTACTGAAATTCGATTCTTTTTCAAATGCTGCAGCAAAAAATCCTTGTCTTGACCACAGTAATCATCAGGCATCGCCAACAAAACATGCAATGCTAAACTAAATAAACGACTTTTTACAGCAGGTAGTATTGGAGTCAATTCATTAAAATGATTTTGAATTGATTGAATTATTTTTACAGCACTCTCTGATTTTCCTTTATGGAACTTTTCTCCCTCAATACTTGTTGATCTCAACAAATAATTATATGTTCTCTTAGAAGAATATCCAATCTTATCACATTGCAATAGCAGAAGATAAGTCGTTGGCAAATCTTCATATATCAAGCCAAAAGGATAACGAATACCCGTTGCAAAGAGTGATCGATGATAGATTTTTCCCCAAGCCCCAGTATGAATATGCTGTTGCATGAATAAGTATTTTAAAGCATCCCATTTATTGTAGCAACAATCAATTGCTGAGTATTCCCCCACTGAGCAAGAATCCTCTGCATTTTCAAAAACATAACGAAATCTTGAACATGCCGCTTTGCAATCATACTTTTGAGTTAATTTATATAAATTTTCAACATAATCGCGTTCAACATAGTCATCGCTATCAATAAAAACAAACCATTCTCCAGAAGCAATATTAATGGCAGCATTTCTTGCATCTGCAAGACCTCCATTTTTTTTATGAATAACTTTTACACGCGAATCTTTTAAAGTGTAATCATCGCACATTTTGCCACTATTATCTGGAGATCCATCATCCACAAGAATGATTTCTAGCTTAGAGTATGTTTGAACAATTATGCTATCAATGCATTTTGTCAGATATTCTTCGACTTTATAAACAGGCACTATGACTGAAATTAAATGTTGTTCTTGATGCATTATAAAGCTCCTTTCCTACATGTTTGTTGTTTTATTCTAAGACGATGCATTAGAATGAATAAAGTAGTTAATCTGTATTTAGCTAGAAAATACGCCAAACCATTTTTTTTAGAAAATTTAGCAACGCTAAAAACACTTGCTTTGCCAAAGTATTTATCCATAAATTCTTCTGACCATAAAGAATTTACCATCTCCTTCTTTTTTTTAAACGTATAATCACAACGTGGATTACACAAAACCGAAGTTGCGGGATTCAAATAAAAATCAGTTAGAAAATAATTATATACATCTAATTTTGTATCAAAATCCAGACCATTTTTTTTTGAAATTTGGTAAATTTTTTTATTAAGATACATAATATGAAAAAATTTTTCTTCTTTAAATTTTGATGAAGTTGAAACTCCAAAACGAACATAATGAGTATAAAGACGTTTTTCCATTGTTACTAGCTTTGATATCAAAGGAAGATATTGAGCCGTTAAATCATAATCTTCCCCTCCGTACTTATAATATTCGTCAAATTTAACACCACCTTCATCGAATATTTTTCTTTTAAAGAGGCCATCCCACACACAATTTATATCATAATAATTGAATAACAAAAAGAAATTTGACCTAATATCATCCACATTCCATATTTGATTTGGCAAAAGATTACTACGCTCTTTAATTAACCTATCACCTATTGTAACATACACATTTTTTGAAACTTTAACTACATCTGCATCAGTTTCTTTAGCCGTAAGGTATGCATTTTCTAAAAATGTTGGCAAAAATTCATCATCATGATCACAAAAGCCAATGTAATCACCTTTTGCCATTTTCAAACCAGCATTTCGTGCATTACAAATGCCTCCATTTTTTTGATGAATCACAATCACGCGAGAATCTATTTTTGCAAAATAATCACATTGTTTAGGACTTTCATCTGTTGAACCATCATCTACAAGAATTAATTCAAAATCCTCAAATGTTTGTTTAAGTACACTTCTAACAGCGGATTCCAAATATTTTCCAGAATTATATACTGGCATAATAATAGATATTTTATTTTTTTTCACTTGATTCTCACTTGTTTTCAATTATAATGCTGATTTTCAATAGCATTTCATTCATTATACTTACCAAATTTTCCTATTGCTAAATGAAAAAGTCCTTTAATAATCTTTTTATCTTTTGCAATCCTATTTTTTTCAAATAAATTAATTAGCAAGATGAAAAATAGATAATGTTTTATTGCTTTTGCCAAAAAACCATGTCGCTGAGCAACAAACAATCCATTTCGGAATATGTAATAATACCTAAGAGCAGAGTGGTTTACAAGTTGCCTATCTTTACCAAGGAAATGAACTTTTTTCCCATGACCTACTTCATGTAAAAGTGCTATATCATTCGTCCGTAGAATCTTATATCCTGCCTCTCGCAGGGAATAGCAAATGTCAAAATCCACAGAATCAATAAATAGAGGTTCGTAATATCCACCGACCTTTTCCCAAGCCGATAGGCGAATCATAGATGCCGATGTAATACAGGTTGAAACATATTCTGTGCCACTTGTTTTTTTTGCATTATAGTCTAGTTCACCGAAATTTCGATCTTTTATCTTACAGCATATCATTCCTATCTCAGGATTGTTTATATATTTTTTATACTCATCTACCAATCCGTTAGGAATTACCGAATCTTGATCAAGAGAAAGTAACCATTCATATCCGTTTTCTAGTGCATATTTGGCTTCTTGATTCAGAGCATTTGCAACCCCTAGGTTCTCCAAGTTTTTTACAAGATAAACATTTGAAAAGTCGTTCAAAAACTTTTCAACATCTTCAATATTTTTTGAACTATTATCAATAACGAGGACCTTATCAACCTGATTCAAAACCGCATGAAGATTTTCCTTCAAACGATTAATATCAGGATTGTAAGTGATTATGGATGATAGAATGAGCATAAGGAGCCCTCAAAATTTTTATTTTGCACAATTGTCATATTGTAGCCATCTTTTCGTTCGGCTAAGAACATAAAAGGGATTAAAAATAATTCTCCAACAAATTCATCAGCTCCAACTGCATATGTATTATAACAAATGCCTAAAATCATCATGCGTAAATAAGCTATAAGCAAATAGCATTGAGCAAAAGAAAGAGTTATATTTTTTTTTGTAAAACGGTATATGAAAAGAGATGATAAAAAGAAAACAAAAACAGTACCTATAGGATTCAAGGCTAGATAAAAGTTTCCTATCCATGTTGAGAAATTTGGCCCCGTTAATTCTCCACGGTACCCATCCTTTTTTGTTCTATATTTGGTTATTTCTTTTTCTCTTAATAACGATTTTCTTATTGCAATTTCCAATTCCTCTCTTCTGTCAAAAATAAAGGCTCTTGATCTATCAGCACTAAAATTTGTCATACCTTCACATAAATATTGACCAATATACAAAGCCATGTTAACATCATTTTCGTTGTTGTTATTTCGTCCTTCTAATCTATAGATTGACACTGTGACAAAAGAAACTAGCATAAGGGATAATATGAAAAAAAAATATTTGCTGATTTTCTTTCTTAGTTCAATTGCATAAAAGTAATAAACAATAATAAATCCAGACAAAAGCATTACAACTTGAACAGCAATTGCAAAACGAGCAAATATGTTCATAGATTGAATAAAAAAGTTTAAATTAGCAATAACAATCCCTGTGAATGCTAATTTATTGTTTTTTATGTTGAAAAAAAGAGGAAAGATGACGAGTAAAAAAGTTGTTAAATTTGTTCCAATAAAGCCCAATAATCTTGTACAGCAACGCGCATAAGTAGATAGGTAACTCAAAGGATCATAATCGCTGGTATATCGATCTTCAAATAGTTCGTACAATTCATGCATACCCGAGTTTGAAGAATATGTTAATGCTCTAACGATGTTTTCGCAAAGAGGGAGAACTGATAAAAAGCCAATGAATAAACATAAACGAATTAAAACCGTTGTGTTCGCACATATATACATCGACTGGTCATGTCTAAATTTCAAAAATGGAAAAAAAGCAATCAAATTTAGGGCAAACATATAGAAAAATGGCCAAAGCTGTATTTTGTGAAGGTGACCTATAAAATTATTTGGTTCATACCATATTGCACCTACCGCAGAAATCGACCAGATGACTAGTAAAAATGTCCCTATTGTAATTCTTTTCGTTCCCTCCCAGTAAATAAAAAGAACTCCTACATAAAGGATTGCGTTTATCACCACATATATGTATTCGGCATCAGTCACAATTAAGTCCTTAAAAGTTCTTCATACATTGCAAGACGGTCATTTCGTAATGCACCAAACGAATAATTAAACTTGACTTTTTCCTGAGCGGATCTGATAAATTGTAATCGAAGAGATTTATCACGTAATTTTAATATGTCTTCTACAAATGTTTGGGGTTCATCATCAACAAAGCAGTCTTCGCCATTCACAAAAGGAAGGCCTTCGACACCAACAGTAGTGCTTATAAATGGAACACCTATGGTAGCAGCTTCCAAAATTTTCATACGAATGCCACTGCCTACAGTCAATGGAATAATTGAAACCGTATTTTGTATTGCAGAATGTAAATTTTCAACAAATCCTGTAAATTCAACCGATAAATATTCCGACTTTATTTTTTTTATGGTATTTTCAGACCATTTTCCAATAATGCGAAAAACATATTTATTGTCTTCTTTTAATAGTGAATTCCAACAATTTTCAAGAAACCATTTAACTGCAAGTACATTAGGATAATGTGATTCAGGGCCTACATAAGTTAAAACATGTCCATCATCTGAAATGATATCTTCAGGAATTTGAGTGTTAACAATAGCTCTTGATGTATATATAGGGGAAGTAACCCCAGCATTCATTAATTTTTGAGAGTCTGTATAGGAAAGTGTGACAATAGCATCAAACTTATTCAGAACGCCTATTTCGTAGATTTTAGCATATTGGACGCATGCTTTGCGATAATTGAATATTTGATCCTTTGGAAATCTAGACAGATTTAATTCATTGGTCACAAATCTTATTTCATGATGTACAAGCACAGTTTTCACCGAAGGGGGTAAAGCAAGAACAAGATTGACATATTGAAGCATCTCTATTTGAACAATATCAATCTTAAGCTCTTTTATTAATTTTTCAATGAAATTATAAAAGCCATATGGAGCAACATCAAAACTTTCAATTACTCGATGCATGCGATAAAAAGGGTTTTTATTAAAAAAACGCATTTTTATCTCTTTTACAATTTGATTAAAAAGCCCCCATGCACTCTTCCCTTTTTCTGTTTCGATGTAAGGGTATATTTTAACATTTCCCCATATTTTTTCAAGAGCCTCCTTTTTGTCAAAATAATTCTTTTTTATACCACCTCGATATACACAATAAACATTACATTCATCCTTAACACACGCAACATTATTGAACATGGCTTGATCACCACCATGTTCCAAAGGATAAGGAAGATCTGTTAATACGATTAAAACATTCTTTTTCATATTTCACAATCCTTAAGAAACTTCATCATCTGATTTTCATAAGCGAGTTGTTGTTCCTTTGCAAAGTCCATACATTTTTGCCTATCAAAATTAAGCAAAGCCTCCACAATGTCGTCTGATTTAGGTAGCGAACACTTCGTCTTGTATGCAAATAAATTATTTTCAAAGCCAGCTTTTGACACTATATGAAATGTTTTACTTGAATCTTGCATGTATTTGCGAATGAGTCCTAATACAGATTTTTGCTCGATTCCGTATTCATCATACGCAAAAAAAGGAACTGCATTGTGGAGGCAAACCACAATCGGATGCATTCTTTCTCCAATATAACCATTGGAATATTTTATAATAGCATACCAATCTATAGGAGATATGGGCAAATTAACTTTTTTGCTAATTCCAAAATCTATCAATCCTTCAGGCATAGGAAATGTAACAGACTCTAATCCCTTCTTTTGAAGTCTTTCTGATATTTTACCAATGTAATTAGAATTCACTTTATTTGTCCAGAAACTGATAAGAACATATTTTTCTGGCAGATTGTATTTATCTAGAATTTCTTCTTTTGTTGGAATATTTACATAGCAATTTTGATTGAATGAAAAAACTGGATCTGGTGTTATTTGGACATTTTTATGGATGGACAATGTTTCAACCATTTTTTTTGTCCAATCATCTCTTACCGTAATGGATTTAAAATTATCCAAGCATTTCCCAATTAACGCACGCTCATTAGCATTCATTTTATAAAACGGAGCATTTTGAGAAGAAACAGAAAACGCAACGATTGGAATTTTTCTATTAAGAGAATCGTAATAGTCGCAAAAAAAAGGATTTCCAGGAATATTTTCAACACAAGGAACTTTTATTTTGACAAAATGTAATCTGCGTTTTGAAAAATGTAAACGGCAAGATTCAGGAATGTATTTAAAAAGAGCGTCACTACCTGTAATTATCATATCAAGATTATTACATTCTATTTCGCGAATCAAATCATCTTCATTTCTACAAATATTAGTCAATGGGAAATTTTGTTTAGCAAATTCAGAATGTTCAAGCCTTTGAATTTCGGGTACACGATTTTTATAAATATTATCTAAATCTGTAGGCAGCCAATGCAAAAGAATTGGAGTGTGTCCAAAACGCTTTACAAAGCCAATTGTGGACATGGTTTGTAATTGAGCTCCAAAGTTTGGCACACAATGATATGTAAGAATACCGACTTTCATTTATTCACCAAATAAACAAAAAGAAATAAATTTACTTTTCCTCAGGAATTTATATAGCACAAGGCTCCAGAAAATTGCAATAGCACTTATCATCAATGAATATGTGAGTTGTATGGTAATACTTGTTACAGCATTCTGTTTTAGAATAAATTGACCAATTGCAGGAATCTGAATAACAAAGAGTATGTGTAAGATATATATCGGCATCGTATTCTTTCCCAAAAATTGAAACACATTAGCAACTTTAGATTGTTTCAAATTACAAAAGAAATGCCATACACAAATCGATCCTAGTAAAGGCAAAAATGCTCCGCCCTTAGGATTTTCAAAGAAATAACGACTTACAAATATGACACTAAACAAAATAAAACATAAGGAAAAAATCCAATGCTTACTGGATACTAAGTTATTTAAATTATCAAATTTTCTCAAGCTTATTCCAAAACAAAATGGTAAAAGATATTCTTTAAATTTCATTATTTCTATGCCAAATAATTCACAATTTGGAATTTGTTTCGCGGCAATCCATAATGTCACAAATACAAACAATGTAATAGATAAACTTTTTATTTTCAGTTTATCAATAGCCCTTATTAATAAAAAGCCTATTAATGATAGCTGAAATAAACTAAGCAAGAACCAATAGCCCATAGAACCTCGAACTAGATAAATAATTAAAAATGAACAAACCCATGGAACGAACAGTCTTTTTATTTTATTTGCGAAAAATTCCGTAAACGTTTTTTTACCTGAATTTATTGCGAGAAAACCAGATACCATGAAAAACAAAGCCATATGAAACGAATAAATAATTTGCCATATAATGCCACCATATTTTTCAGCATTATTTTGCATTGAATTAAACAATACAACACTTTGCCAATCGCTATAATTCCATGCGATAGCATGCCCCATCACCATAAGAATTATGGCGAAACCTCTTATTGAATCAAGATACTCAAAACGATTGCTAGAGGCCATTTTTTATTTTTCCTTTAATTCTTTTTAGAACCTGATATATAAAAGTATTTTTCAGTATTCTAGTCAAAGTTCTTCTTATTTTGGTTTTAAATTTTGTTTTGAAATATTTATTATACGCCTTACGAAAACCATTTTTATGATAATATTTCCAAAATTCTTCTTTTCTTGGATTTGCTTTAACAGGCGCCTTCAAGCATGGTTGACAGGCTTCGTCTTCCGTTAACTCCCATTTATTTACGGTTTCTTCAATCTTGTTTAAAACATTTTCACCTTTATCAGTACTGACAATAAAAAGCGAAGTTCCTTTTGGCGAATATGCCTCCGGACGCTTAAGAGAATCATCCCAGAAATCGGCTACAGTAATATCTCCAGTCCTTCTATAACTCGTAAATCTACACGAATTGCAAGATGGACGCGTTATAAGTCCAGAAAAGAATAGTTTACCCCAATGTTCAAATTTTAATTTATCATCACCCAAACTAGTTCCGTCTGAGTAGTAGTAGTAGTAGTAGTAAAAAGCATGGCTCCAGCCTTTCTTTTTATTTCGCATGTCAATTTTTACGACATTGCACTTATATGCCGAATTAACCATTTCAAGGTATTCCTTGAATATGCGGGGGCTTGGGACGCTGTGGCAAATATTATCAACGCAAATTAATTTTTCATAGTCCTTTTTGAGGAAAAGTTTTAGGGCTATCACTTGACAAGGTGTTCCAGTAAAAAGGACATAACGCCCAGCACATAAAAAGGAACGAACCTGATCATATACGCCCTTTATATTGCTCTGAACATATTTTGAACCTTGAAAATCTTTTAATCCTTCAAGAGTTTCTGTATAAGCATGTCGAACTTCCATTTTTTCATCGTATTTTACACCAAAGACTATACCATTCAAGTTTTGAATAACATACGATGCAATCGCGTAAAAGGCTCCGCCACTTGAGCTTTTTTGTAGAATAGATTCGTCTTTCAGACGTAATGCATATATTTTTTTATAATCCTTATTTCGCTTTTCACTATTCAATACTGGACACACCTTATCGCACAAGCCACAATTTACACAAAAGCTTTGGTTTACATGCGGATATGTAAAGCCCTGGTCATCCTCTATTAGAGATATAGCATTCTTTGGACATGTGCTTACACATGCAGTACAGCCACAACAGTCTTTTTTATTATCTATGCTTATCATCGCTTTTGAATCCTTGATGCGATTACTTTTTTCACATACACTTGGTCTCTTTTTGATAAGCCAATAAAATAAACTGTAGCAAGAGACGACAACAAACATATTATTGTAGAATATGCAAAAGATACAAACGAGTCTGAAATAAAATTCTTTAAAAAGAAGGGAATTGAAGAGGCTAATAAACTTACAAGAATTATTCTCAAATAGACTTGTGTCAAGTACTTACGTACAGGTAAATAAATCATTCTTTTTAACAGCACAAGTCTAGCAAACAAACATATTTGAGAAAGAATAATTGCAACTATAATTACCGTTTCAGGAATAAAGTCGATACGTAACAGGACATAAGAAATGGGTAAATTCAATAGCTGTAGGCCTCCGACAATCAATTGATAATTACGGATGTCGCCTGTAGCAAGCATTGCTGTTATTAGAGGAATAGAAAGAGTTTCACTAAGCCCCATAATCAAAACCAGTTGTACAAACAAAATTGAATGTTCTGGAAGAAGTTTTAGCCATAATGTCAAAATATAATGAGTGTTGAAAAGTATAGGGAGCGACAATATGAGCATAAGATAAAATGAAAATTTTGCACCCTGCAATATCAATTCCATCATATATTCATTGTTTTTTGAAGCATAAGATTTTGTAATTTGCGGATTTACCGCAGTCATAAAATTATAGACAAAACCATTCACCGCAGCATATACCTGCATTGATATAGCCCTTGCTGCGTTTACTGCGGGACCGTAGAATAAATTGATGACTATATTTCCTCCCTGATCTCTTAAAATACTAGACGCCGCCCCTATAAAATTCCATCCAGCAAAACCAAACATTCGTTTCAGATGATTTCTATCCCAACAAAAGTGAAATTGACATTCTTCGAAATGCTTGTTGCAATAAAAGCCATACAAAATTCGTATAGTTACTGCAAGTAAAGCCATCATGGCGGCATAACCAATCAGGCGGTCCAACGGAGAAAAAGTGATTGAGAATGCTATCAACAACTTTCCAAATCCCTCAACTACGCTGATATACGCAAATGCTGACATTTTTTCATGTGCAATAACGGCAGCATTGTAGGGGACACTTATAAGATTTATTATAAATGTTATTAAAGAGAATTGTAGAACCCAGTTTGCTGCAAAAGATCTGTTTTCTGGAATAACCATTTTATTGTTCAGAAACCACACTCCGACACTTTCTGCAATTATCAGAACAATAACACACAATACAAGTTGGACCATGACTGAAGATGAAAATGTTTTCTTTAATTGATCTTTATCACCCAATCCTAAATCAAAAGTAATGAATCGGCTTATTGACGCGGAAAGTGAACCAGAAATTATGGCAAACATCCCAACAACGCCACCAACAGCATTATATATTCCAAAATCTGTAACGCCAAGTGCATTTAAAATAACACGAGAAGTGTATAGATTGATAAGCAACAAAAAAAGCATTCTTACATACAGTAAGAGCGTATTCTTTGCTATTCGTTTGTTGTTGCTAGAATAGTTACCCATGCTATTGAATCGCATCCATGTAAAACTTCAGCAATTTTTCCTGTCTATACCTTATAATCAATGATCGAATCAGCATATTCTTTGGCATTTAGATGATAAATGAATTTGCCAACACGTATTACTCTACAAATCATATTCTATCACATAACAAACGGCTTAACACGCGCATGCAAAAAGCCTAAAATCGTCAAACTTACACTATGCGGAGCAAATTTGTAAAGGGTTGCCCCGATTTTTTGAAATTTTCCTTTTTGGGGATTTCGTTCAGGGCAATCTTTCCATGGAGTCTTTGATTTATAAAGACGCCATTCATCAAAAAAAGGTCCCTTCGCATTTTTGTACCACGGACGGGACATACAGAACAAAGTCACAAAATGCATTATAGTCGGGTCTTTTCGTGCTTCTTCAATTTCTATACTTGAAAGACAGGCACTTGGTTGCCTATATTCAAGCAAATCGTTAAAATTAAATGCCGTATATACAGAAATGCAATTGTAGCGAGGATGGACGTTCTTGATGAATCCGTGCAATGCAGTGTTTATAATTCCCTGATCTGCATAAGGGACATGACCATTATTATTCCTAATAACAGACTCAATTTTTTTTTCTATTTTCCGCTCACGCCATGCATTCATATCAATTAACATCATGCCTGAATTAATGTAAAGAGCATTTTCTTTTAATCCTAATCGAGCTCGATGTTGCTTACTAATGCAATCCATTACGCCACATATAATATTCCCTTCGAAATCAATTTTATAGAGGGATTCAAGAGAATGTCTAATAATCGTATCACAATCTATGTAAAGAACTCGATCACATTCTAGCGGCAATAATTCAGAAAGAAAGAGTCGAGAAAATTGACTGGCGCCACCTCTGTCTTGTTTTATACTATTTATTTTATCTACAACATTTTGAGTTGAAATAAAATTCAGCTGGCGATTATAGATGTCTGCAATTTGCTGTAATTTCTGTTTATTATCATTTCTTATTTGAGAATCTAGCACATAAACAACAATTTCACCGGTGTCCTTATTATTTTCAAATAAGGAAAGCATGGAAACGCCCATGATTTCTGCATAATTGTCGTCACTTGCATAGACAATATTCATATCTTCTACTACTCCAGCCCCTTCTCCCCGCAATCCTTGAACCAATCCCTAAACGCTTCTTCAAGCGAATAGCGGAGAGGGTAGTTTTGCGAGATTTTTTGTCCG
>Ga0247610_10004725_pt1 | contig 14497 bp, 10 predicted proteins | sample 174DNAGHGhighgp2_FD_193483 | JGI IMG/M metagenome (GOLD analysis project Ga0247610, IMG submission 193483) | Sheep rumen microbial communities from Palmerston North, Manawatu-Wanganui, New Zealand - 1742 DNA GHGhigh gp2 | ecosystem: Host-associated > Mammals > Digestive system > Stomach > Rumen... | reverse complement strand
TGAAAGACAGCGAGACCAAATCGAAAGTGGTGATTCTGCTCACCGACGGTTCGAACAACCGCGGTGACATCGATCCCCAGACGGCAGCCGAGATCGCCAAGACCTTCGGTATCCGCGTGTACACCGTAGGTGTAGGTAGTTACGGTCAGACCCGCGTACCGGTGAACACGCCCATGGGACGGCAGTATGTGACCATGGATTCGGAGTTCGATGAGGGTACGCTCAAACGCATCGCCGAGACCACCGGTGGTCAGTATTTCCGCGCCACCGATAACGGTAGTCTGAAGCGTATCTACGAACAGATTGACCAGTTGGAGAAGACCAAACTGCGGGTACGCGAGTACAGCAAGCATACGGAGAACTTCGCACCCTTCCTGATGGCTGCCCTACTCTGCCTGTTACTCGAAGTGATCATACGATATTTTGTAATCAGAACTATAGCGAATTAATATGTTTCGTTTTGCTAATATAGAAATGCTTTGGCTGCTGGTGAGTATACCGGTTTTTATCGCAGCCTATATCGCGTACACCTATCGTAAGCGCCGTCAGTTGGAGGCCTTCGGTGACGCCGAACTGATGGAGGCTTTGATGCCTAACGCGAGTCGTGTACGGCCTACGGTCAAGTTCAGCATCGTGATGGTAGCCTTGGCGTTACTCATCATCGCGGCGGCTCGTCCGCAGTTCGGTCAGTCCGAACGGACAGAGAAACGACAAGGTATCGAAGCCATCGTGGCGCTGGATATCTCCAACTCGATGCTGGCGGAAGATGTAGCGCCGAACCGTCTGGACCGCGCGAAACAGATGTTGAGTAAGTTGATGGACAACATGGTGAACGACAAAGTGGGATTGGTGGTTTTTGCCGGCGATGCGTTCGTGCAACTCCCTATCACTTGCGACTATGTATCCGCGAAGATGTTCCTTAACAGCATCCAACCCAACCTCATCAAGACGCAAGGAACCGCCATCGGTGCGGCGCTGAGTACTTCGATAAGATGCTTTGGGGAACAGAGTGAGGCTTCGCGTGCGATCATCTTGATCACGGACGGTGAGAACCACGAAGACGATGCTGTCGCCGTCGCCAAACGCGCCAAAGAGGCAGGGATCCAGGTGCTGGTAGTTGGTATCGGTAAACCCGAGGGGTCGCCTATTCCCCTGCCCGGCACGAATAACTTCATCAAGGACCGTCAAGGCAATGTGGTGGTAAGTAAACTGAACGAAGAGATGTGCCGCGAGATCGCACAAGCGGGTGGTGGTATCTACGTACGTTGCGACAACAGCAACACGGCTACCAAGGCTATCCAGAAAGAACTGGACAAACTGGCGACGCAGGAGATCGAGACCCAGGTCTATACGGACTATAACGAGCAGTTCCAGAGTTTTGCACTGATTGCACTCCTGCTGCTGGTCATCGATTTCTTTATCTTCAACCGTAAGAACAAATCGATCATGAAAATGGATATTTTCGGAGAACATCGCGTGCTCACCTTGGCGCTCTTATTCGTCAGCTTCAGCTCGTTTGCGCAACAAGAGGCAGGGGATGTACGTCGTGGCAACAAAGAATACCGCAAGCAGAACTACACGGCAGCCGAAGTGAACTACCGTCGGGGTCTGGAGAAGAACAAGAACGGTTACGAAGCGCATTATAACTTAGGTGACGCGCTCTTCAAACAAGACAAGTACGCGGATGCACAAACGGAGTTCGAGACCGCCGCGAAGATGCTGGATAAGGAGGCAGACAAGAAGCGGTACGCCAAGGCGATGCATAACCTCGGTAACTGTGCTTTCGCCCAACAGCAGTACGGTCAGGCCGTAAGCGCGTACCAGGAGTCCTTGCGTGCTAACCCGAGTGATAATGACACACGGTATAACTTAGTGAAAGCAATGCAACTCTTGCAGCAACAACAGCAGCAACAACAGCAACAGCAGCAGAATCAGAACCAGCAACAAGAACAGCAACAGGAACAGCAACAACAGGAGCAACAACAGCAACAACAGGAGCAACAACAGCAAGAACAGGAACAACAGCAGCAGGAACAGCAACAACAGCAAGACCAGATGGATAAAGAGACTGCCGAGCAGATCTTGCAGGCCTTAGAACAAGACGAACAGGATACGCAAGAGAAGATGCAACGGCAACAAGGTAAGAAACGACGCGTAGAAAAAGAATGGTAGTATGAAAAAATTCTTATGTATATTGAGCTTTATCGGTATGGCGCTCGGCGTCTATGCCGATGAGGTTGTTTTTAAGGCACAAGCCCCGAAGCAGGTGATCGTAGGCAGACCGTTCCAGATCTCCTTCACGGTCAACCACCGCAGCCGGGACTTGCAGGCACCGGAGTTCACGGATTTCGATGTACTGAGTGGACCCTACAGCAGTACGAGTAGCAGTACCTCGTTCACGAACGGGCATATGACCTCGAGTTACGAGCAGACCTACACGTACATGCTTATGGCGCAGAAAGCGGGTACCTTCACCATCGGTCCTGCTACAGTCAAAGTGAGTGGTGAGAGGATCCAGTCGAACGGTGTGCGTATCGAAGTGCTACCCGAGGACCAGCAGGCCTCAAACAGCCCGCAGGGCGGTCAAACAGGCGCAGCCAGTCAAACAGCGCAGCGGTCTAACAGTTCGCAGAGCGGTCAAACCTCTGCTTCCTCCGAGAACCTGTTTGTTCGCACGATAGCTACCAAGACCCGTGTGCATGAACAAGAAGCACTGATGGTGACCTACAAACTGTATTTCGCGAATGTGGATGTAGCGCAGTTGACCAATAACATCAAGTTACCGGAGTTCACGGGTTTCCTCAAGCAAGAGTTGGAGCAAGGAGAAATACAGACTGAGTTGGAGCACTATAACGGGCGGAACTACCAGACGGCGGTGCTCTATCGCACGATCTTATACCCGCAGCACTCGGGTGATATCGCTATCGACCCGGCGCATTTTGAGGCGATCATTCGCGTTCAGACTCAACAACGGGTACGATCCATCTTCGATGATTTCTTCGGTTCCTATACCAATGTAGCCAAGTCGCTTACGGCACCCGGTGTGACGATCCATGTAGCACCGCTGCCTAGCGGTAAACCCGCGGGTTTCAGCGGTGGTGTGGGTAAGTTTACCCTCACGCCCTCTATCAGTCAAACCGAGGTACAGGCGAACGAAGCGGTGACCATCAAGTTGGACATCTCCGGTGCCGGCAATATGAAGTTACTCAAGACGCCTGCTATCGACTGGCCCGAAGGGTTCGAACCCTATGACCCGAAGGTGACGAATAACTTCAAGACCACGACGGCCGGGGTGAGTGGTACCAAGTCGATTGAGTACCTCGCTATCCCGCGTAGCGGAGGTGATTACACGATCCCTGCGGTGAAGTTCAGTTATTTCGATATCGAAGACAAGGCCTACAAGACCCTCGCAACACCCGAATACACGGTGCATGTGAAGAGGGGAAATGGTGCAAATGGTGCGAATGGTGAAAATGGTGAAACGCCGGTTATCAGTTACACGCAGAAAGAGGATATCAAGCAGTTAGGAACGGATATCCGGTATATCGATACGAAAGAGCCGAAAAAGAATTCAGAAGTCAGTATTCAGAATACAGATTTAATATGGTTATGGTACGCGGCACCGGCACTGATTGCGTTGATACTGCTTATCATCCTGCGTAAGCAGATCAAGGAGAATGCAGATATCACGCGGGTTCGTTATAAACGTGCGAACAAGGTAGCCCAGAAGCGACTCAAAGCGGCAGCCAAGGCTCTCAAGGCGAATGACAAAGATGCGTTCTATGCGGCTATTGAACAGGCTGCTTGGACCTATCTCAGTGACCGTCTGAGTATTCCGACTGCTGACCTGAATAAGGACAATATCACTTCTATCCTGACGCAGAAAGGTGTTTCCGATGCCCTCATCGCCGATGTGAAGAAGGTACTCTCTACGGCCGAGTTTGCCCGTTATGCACCCAGTACCGACCACGGCATGGATGACCTGTACACGGCTACTACGAATTTGATTAATAATTTAGAAGATCAGAAGATATGATAAAGTTGAAAGTTGAAAGTTTAAAGTTTAAAGGACTTTGCCTGGCGGCAGTACTCTTTTTCAATCTCAACATTTTCGCACAGAGTGATTTTGACTTGGCGAATGCCGCGTATGCAGACGGTCGTTATGAGGAAGCGGCAGCAGGGTATGAAGCGCTGTTGGCTGAAGGTCCGAATGCGACGCTGTATTATAACTTAGGTAACGCATGCTTCAAGCAAGGCGAGTTGGCGCAAGCGATCCTCAATTACGAACGGGCGTTGCGTCTGGAGCCGAACCATAAAGATGCTCAGTACAACCTGAAGTTCGCGCAGAGCCGGATCACGGACAATATCGTTGAGCAGGATTTCTTCCTTTCCGCATGGACGCGCGCGATCCGTAATAACTTACGCGAGCGCACATGGCTTGTGATCTCCATCGTTCTGTTTATCATGGGACTAACGGGCATCCTGTTGTTCCTGCTGGGACGCGAAGCATGGTTGCGTAAGACCGCCTTCCACACCGCATGGCTTGCCCTACTCTTCTCGCTGATCACGGGTCTCAATGCCGCATCGCTGCATCAACGAGACACCCTGCGCAATGAAGCAATCATCACACAGGGTGTCGTCAATGCCAAGTCTTCACCGGACCGTTCCGGCACCGACCTCTTCACCGTTCACGAAGGCACCAAAGTGGTTATTCGTGAGACTATTGGCGAATGGTGTAACATCCGCGTAGGGAATAACGAAGGATGGATCAAACAACAAAATATGGAGCGTATATAAAAAATCAGGGCACCTCAAACGGGGTGCCCTTCCTTTAAACTTTAAACCTTAAACTTTCAACTTTATCAAAGGCTCTTTGCTACTTCGATCTCTTCGAAGGACTCGAGGATATCGCCCGGTTGGAGTTCATCGTATGCTTTGAGACTCAGACCGCACTCCGTATTCACACCGGCCTCCTTGATATCATCCTTGACATGCTTGAGGGACGCCAGTTCGACGGTCTTGATCACGATACCGTCACGGATGACGCGTACCTTGTTACCGCGTTTGATCTTACCCTCACGCACAATACAACCGGCGATCGTACCCACTTTGGAGATATGGAAAGTCTGCAGCACTTCGAGTGTCGCTGTGATCTCTTCCTTCACCTCCGGCGCCAACATTCCTTGCATAGCGGCCTTGACCTCGTTAATCGCATCGTAGATGATGGAGTAGATACGGATATCCACTTCTTCCTGCTCTGCCATACGACGGGCTGTACCGGTAGGACGTACATTGAAGCCGACGATGATCGCATCGGAAGCGGCAGCCAGCATCACATCGCTATCGGAGATAGCACCGACAGCACCATGGATGACATTGACCTGGATATTCTCCGTGGAGAGTTTGATGAGCGAGTCTTTGATAGCCTCGACGGAACCGTCCACATCGGCCTTGACGATGATGTTGAGTTCCTTGAAGTCACCGATAGCCAGACGACGACCGATCTCTTCGAGACCCACATGTTTCTTGGTGCGGATCGACTGCTCGCGTTGGAGTTGTTCGCGCTTGGACGCGATCTCACGCGCCTCTTGTTCGGTCGGCAGTACATTGAACTCATCACCGGCCTGCGGAGCACCGTTCAGACCGAGTATCGAACAGGGTTCACCCGGACGCACCTCGGTGATCTTCTGACCACGCTCGTTGAACATCGCTTTGATACGACCGTGGAAAGTACCGGCGAGAACGATGTCACCCATATGCAGCGTACCGTCCTGTACGAGCAGCGTAGCTACATAACCGCGACCCTTGTCGAGTGAGGACTCGATGACCGAACCCTTTGCACGACGCTTCGGATTGGCCTTAAGGTCGAGTAGTTCAGCTTCGAGCAGCACTTTCTCCAAGAGCTCATAGACACCGTCACCTTTCTTGGCGGATATCTCCTGGCATTGGTACTTACCACCCCAATCTTCGACGAGGATGTTCATGTTGGAGAGTTGTTCACGGATCTTATCGGGGTTAGCACCTGGTTTATCGACCTTGTTGATCGCGAATACCATCGGCACACCGGCTGCTTGCGCATGGTTGATGGCCTCGATGGTCTGCGGCATGACCGCATCATCGGCCGCGATGATGATGATCGCTATATCCGTCACTTTGGCACCACGCGCACGCATGGCGGTGAAGGCCGCGTGACCCGGGGTATCGAGGAAAGTGATATGTTGTCCGTTCTTGAGTTTGACGTTATACGCACCGATATGCTGAGTGATACCACCTGCCTCACCGGCGATCACATTCGCATTACGGATATGGTCGAGCAACGAAGTCTTACCGTGATCGACATGACCCATGACGGTGATGATCGGGCAGCGCGGCTCCATATCTTCATCGTTGATCACCTCATCGGCGTTGATCTCTTCCACCACCTTTGCGGATACATACTCGGTAGTGAAACCGAACTCCTCCGCCACGAGGTTGATCGTCTCGGCATCGAGGCGCTGGTTGATAGAGACGAAGAGCCCGAGACTCATACAGGTACCGATGATCTTATTCACTGGCACATTCATCATGACGGCCAGGTCGTTGGCGGTGACGAACTCGGTCAGTTTGAGCACTTTGGATTGCTCCTGTGCCTCCATGCGTTCGAGTTCCTGTTTCTCACGCTCCTGCTCGCGACGCTCGCGTTTATATTTAGAGGTGTTGGACTGACCTTTCTTCTGGGTCAGACGACTGAGCGTCTCTTTCAGCGCCTTATCCACCTCTTCCTGCGTCGCCTCACGGGGTTTATTATTCTTGGATTTCTTACCCGCCTGATTGCGTTTGTCGTTCGGATCTACCTTTGCAGCGTTATTCTTGATACGCTCGCGTTTACGACGCTCTGCTGCAGCAGCCTGTTGTTGCTCATGCTGCTGTTGCTGCCGCTCCTCGCGTTCCTTACGTTTCTGCTCTTTGGTCTTCTTGGCCGGACGAGTAGAGGTATCGATGGAGTCGAGGTCGATCTTACCCAGCACTTTGGGAGCATTCTTCAGTTCGGGTTTACCGAGCGTGAAGATCTCTTTCTTAGGTTTCTCCGGTGCCGGAGCGGGTTGAGGAGCCTCTTCTTTCGCCTTTGCCGCTTCCGCTGCCAGACGCGCTTTCTCTGCCTCTTCGGCAGCGCGTTGAGCCGCTACACGCGCCGCTTCACGACGTGCTTCTTCGGCTGCCGCCGCTACACGCGCTGCTTCGGCTTCAGCGGCAGCTCTGGCTTCCCGTTCTGCCTGTCGCTCCGCCTCTTCGCGGGCCTGACGTTCTGCGGCCTGACGATCGGCTTCGATCTTAACGGCCATGTCCTTGTTGAACTCCTTGGCCAGCAGCAGATAGAGGTCGTCCGAGATACGGAAGTTCGGATCCGACTCGATGGCATGACCGTTCTTATCGCACCATGCGGTAAGCGTAGCCATACCGATATTTAATTCTTTACATGCTTTAATTAACTTAATTGCCATACGCTAACGGCGTTGTTTAGTCTCGAGCCGCGCGAGGGTTTTAGGTTAATATTAATCGTTTTCGAACTCGGCTTTGAGGATAGCGAGCACATCGTCGATGGTCTCTTCCTCGAGGTCGGTCTTCTTGAGCAGTTCCTCCTTCGGCGTACCGAGTACATCTCGGGCGGTATCCAGACCGATGGCTTTGAAAGCATCGAGTACCCAATTGTCGATCTCATCATTGAACTCGTCCAGGTAGATATCATCGTAATCCTGCTCATCCATCTCACGATACACATCGATCTCGTAACCGGTAAGCATCGAAGCCAGTTTGATGTTATAACCACCCTTACCGATCGCGAGGCTGACCTCTTCGGGACGAAGGTAAACGCGTGCACTCTTGTTCTCCTCATCGATCTCCATGGACGATATCTTCGCCGGTGCCAACGCACGCTGGATATAGAGGTTGAGGTTGGAGGTATAATTGATGACATCGATGTTCTCGTTACGCAACTCGCGCACGATACCATGAATACGCGCACCCTTCACACCGACGCAAGCACCTACCGGGTCGATACGGTCGTCGAAGGTCTCAACTGCCACTTTCGCACGCTCACCCGGGATACGGGCGATCTTTTTGATAGCGATCAGACCTTCCTTCACCTCCGGTACTTCCTGCTCGAACAGACGCTGCAGGAACAGCGGGCTGGTACGAGAGAGGATGATCTTGGGGTTCTGGTTCTTATTATCCACCTGTACCACAACGGCACGCACCATCTCACCCTTGCGGTAATAGTCCGTTGGGATCTGGTTCTGCTTCGGCAGGTACATCTCGTTACCCTCTTCGTCGAGCAAGAGCATCTCTTTCTTCCAAACCTGATACAGTTCACCGGTAACAACCTGACCCTCCATCTCCGAGTACTTGAGGTACAGGTTCTCTTTCTGCAGATCCAGGATCTTCGATGCCAGGGTCTGACGGAGGTTGAGGATCATACGACGACCGAAGGACTGCATCTCCACTTTGTCCGTGAAGTCCTCACCTACCTCGATCTCGGGGTCGGTCTCACGCGCTTCGCTGAGCGAGATCTGGGTCTCGGGATTTGCTACGTCGTCATCTTCCATGACGAGACGGTTACGATAGATCTCGAGGTCGCCCTTGTCGGGGTTGATGATCACATCGTAGTTCGCGTCCGTACCGTACATCTTCGCGATCACATTACGGAACGAATCTTCCAACACATTGATAAAGGTCTGTTTGTCAATTCTTTTGAAGTCCTTGAACTCCGAAAAGATCTCAATCAAATTGATTGTTTCTGGGTTTTTTGTTGCCATTTTTGTATTTAGAATTTTAAATCATATTTCACATATTTGGGTGCATCGTACCGCCAGGTATGGGTCACGATGCGGGTCTCTTTGCGCTTTTTGCCTTCCACGGCCACTTTCTCCTTGATATCGACCGAGAAAGTATCCTCATCCACGGATACCAGTTGTCCGCGCAGTTTTTTGCCATCCACCAGCACCTCAACATCATGTCCGAGGTTCTTCTCGTACTGCATCTTCGTCTTGAACGGATCGGTGAGGCTGACGCTACCTACCTCCAGCGAATAGTCGGGTTCTACAGCGTCCAGTTTCTCCACGAGGTAGCGGTTCAACTCCGCACAGAAATCGACATCCACACCCGCGAGGCGATCCACCTCCACGAGGATATCATTACCCGCCGACACATTGAGCGTGATCAACTCATACTCCGTACCCTTTAGGTACACTTCAATCCAGTTTTTTAAATCGTCTTTCAACATAGTCTTTTATATAAAAGTGAGAAGGTTTTTCAACCCTCTCACTCAATTCACGCTGCAAAGGTACTGCTTTTTTTTGAATTACGCAAATTTTTTGAGCGATTTTTTGTTTTTTTCTTGCATATTTGAAAAAAAAGCAGTAATTTTGCAGCCTGTTTTATAAAAAAGTGCCGTTTGGCGCTACTCGCAAGGCATTTTAGAATACTTAAAAATATAACAAACGATGAGTTCTTTTGACGTAAAAAAACATGTATTGGCACCGATTACTACTCTGTTGGTGCTTTTCTTGTGGTTCGCTCCGACCTCGATGTTCGGCATTGACGGTCTGACCGTTGTGCAGCAGCGTACGATTGCTATCTTCTGCTATGCAGCCTTGATGTGGATGTTCGAGATCATCCCCGCTTGGGCCACTTCTGTAAGCACGATCGTGTTCCTGCTGTTGGCGATTTCCAACAAAGGCTTTACCAACCCCGAGATGGGTGATTTGGTTAATTTCAAAGAGATCATGGCGGCTTTTGCTGACCCGATCATCATGCTTTTCCTGGGTGGTTTCGTGCTTGCTATCGCAGCCAGCAAAGTAGGTCTGGATGTATATCTGGCGCGTATATTGCTCAAACCCTTCGGTACCAAACCGAAGTTCGTGTTGTTGGGCTTTTTGACGCTCATCAGCGTGATGTCAATGTTCATGTCCAATACGGCTACGGCTGCGATGATGCTGGCTTTCCTGGCACCGGTTTTGAAAACCTTGCCGGAGAGCGGTGGTGGTCGTGTGTGCTTAGCACTCTCTATCCCTATCGCTGCGAATATCGGTGGTCTGGGTACCCCTATCGGTACACCGCCTAACGCGATCGCGATCGGTCAGTTGGCCTCGCAAGGTATCGAGATCGGTTTCGGCGCATGGATGATTCGTTTTGTGCCGGTAGTAATCATCATGATTCTGTTCTCATGGTGGTTGCTCCAGTTCCTCTTCCCCTTCAAAGCGAAGAAGATCGAGATCGTTATTGACGGCGAATGCAAGAAAGACTGGAAATTCTGGATGGTAACGGTTACTTTCCTCGGTACAATCCTGCTCTGGATGACGGGTGAGATTACCAAACTGAACTCGAACGTGGTAGCTCTTATCCCGTTTGCGATCTTTGCCTTGACCGGTATCTTCACCCGCGATGACTTCGCGAAGATCGATTGGCATGTGCTCTGGATGGTAGCCGGTGGTTTTGCCCTCGGTACAGCCCTAAACAAGACCGGTCTGGCAGCAGCTCTCGTACAAGCGATTCCGTTCGGCAGTTGGTCCGCTGTAGCGGTTCTCATCATCGCCGGTTTGCTCGGTTGGTTACTCTCCAACTTCATTGCCAACTCCTCTGCCGCTAACCTGCTTGTACCTATCCTGGCGGTAGTGGGTACCGCGATGACCGATCAACTGGCAGGTATGGGAGGTCTGACGACGCTCCTCGTCTGCGTAGCTGCTTCTACCTCCTTCGCAATGCTGTTCCCGATCTCTACTCCGCCGAATGCGATTGCTTCTTCGACAGGTATGATCAAGACGCACGACATGACCGTAGTAGGTCTGATCGTCGGCTTGCTCGGTATCGGTGTTTCGTATGCTGTTGTACTCTTATTCCCTTTCTAAGATGAAAAGATACATTATCCTCGCTCTTTGCTCCTTATTCCTTGTTCCTGCTTTCGCGCAGGAGGTAAGCAAAGAGGAAGCCAAAGCAGCGAAGAAAGCAGCGGTTAAGAGTCACCTGCAGCAACATTTCAAGGTGTACGGATTTATCCGTAATTACTTCACGTATGACAGCCGCGAATGCATGGCGGGTTCGGGTGATCTGTATTTCTACCAACCCAAGGACGAGAGTTGGAACCAGACGCCGGAGCAGGCAGCCGAGACGGGTATTGAACGCCAAGACCTGAATGCTATCGGTACTTTCCGTTTCCTGAGTCTCACTACCCGTGTGGGGGTGAATATAATGGGTTATAAATGGCGTAATACCGAGTTCAGCGGTAAGATCGAAGCGGACTTCTTTGCAGGTCTTTCTACCAAAACAGGACAGACCCATGCCGTATCCGGTACGGCGCAGCTCCGTCTTCGTCAGGCCTATGTCAGTCTCGCATGGGACAGCCTGCGTATGAACAGTAAGGATTATGCGCGCGTAGAGTTGACGCTCGGTCAGACCTGGCACCCAATGGCAGCCGACCTCTGCGACGTCATCGCGCTCAACTCCGGTGCTCCGTTCGGACCGTTCAACCGCAGCCCGCAAGTACGCATGGACGCTCGGCTGGGCAAACTCTTCACGCTCACCGCTGCGGGTTTATGGCAAATGCAGTATAACTCTACCGGTCCCGAAGGACAGTCGGCCGAGTACATGGCATACGGCAAAACACCGGAGGCCTATCTGGGTCTGAGTTTCCATGACAAAGGTTGGATCGTTCGTGCCGGTGCTGATGTGCTGAGCATCAAACCGCGTCATCAAGGTACGGTAATAGGTAATAACGATAAGGAGATCAAAGTGAAAGTGAGCGATCGTCTCACTACGGTGTCGCCTTTCCTCTACCTGCAATATAAGAACGGAGAGTTCTCTATCAAGGCCAAGACCATCTTCGCCGAAGCAGGAGAGCATATGAATATGAACGGCGGTTACGGGGTAAGCAAAGTGAACGCAGACGGTTCATACGAATATACGCCGACGCGTCATTCCTCTTCCTGGATAAGCCTCGTTTACGGTGGCAAAGTTGGTGCGCAGGAAGCCAAACATCCGCAAAAACTGCAAGGAATCCTCTTTGCCGGATACATCAAGAATTTCGGTACCAAATCGGCATTGTGGGATGCTAATAATGACGGTAAAGCAGACATGTTCTATTTCCCGCGTGGCGAGAACATGAACCAGATGTGGCGTCTTACGCCTACCCTGCTCTATACCGTCGGTAAGTTCCAGGTAGGTATCGAGTATGACATCACCTCCGTACACTATGGTGATGCCAAGAAAGGGATCAATGCCCTAACCGGTCTGGCGGACAAAGACCTCCATTGGGTCACCAACCACCGCGTCCAACTCATGACGAAGTTTAACTTCTAAGCATAAGAAGGTAAAAATATTACTATTCCTTCAAAAAGTGGCATAAATATTTGTTTATGTCATTTTTTTGTTGTACCTTTGCACCCGCAAAGGTTTTTAACCCTCGTCGCTTCCCGACGTTAAACAGAAGGACAAGCGCAGGTGTGCGCTACATAGATATAAAGCATTAAGCTAAAACTTGGGGTGTTGAAAACTGGACACTTTCAAACATACCAACCAAGGACAAGGCTTTTGCTCACGTGTATGCGTGAGTCTTGTTCTGTAGATATTTGGTTGGTATAGGTAGTCCAGATTCCTCAACACTCCAGATTGATGCAAACAAGCCTCACGTTTTTCGTGTATATATCAACAAATTAATCAAATTAAAACCGAAGGGGCGATGGGATATAACAGCCAACAAAAAAATGAAAAAGATTTTATCGTATTGCATGCTTATTATGCTTGCTTGTTGTACTTTCTTAGGTTGTAAAAAGGGTGATAATTATGTGCCCCAAAACGAATTAGATGGTACAACATGGTCAGGAATCTCTCAGTTAACTACCGTAACGGTTTCTTTTGTGGGTGATGAATGCCATATTGTTTTAACTGGTTATGCAACCGGTAGCGCTGTTGGTCCTTACACTATTGATGGTTCTAATGTAAGTGTTACTATTGCAAGTATTTCCGGTAGTTCGGCAGGACTGTTACATGAAGGAGATGTTATTAATGGTACATTCGACCTGAACACGAAAAAAATGACAGTTTATATTGGTAATCTATTCCAGATTGTACTTGATAAAAAGTAACTAATAAATAGTATGAAAACAAGGATCCTTTTTAGTATATTATTGTTAGGTGTGTCTATATCAGCTACTAGCATAACATTTAAAGACAATTGTAATCCCTATTTCCCACAACATATTTATGGTGGGGCTAAATTGGATAGTGTCGTTACCTTTTCTTCTAATTCCACGGCGAAAGTCATCGTGTTGTTCGATAATAAAGGGCGTATGATATTATATAATTGGTATAATCTTGATGAAGAAACAAATCAATGGAAAGCCGAAGCGGAGGAAGGATATGGGTATGCAGATGGCATGATGTATACATCAATGTACCGCCGTTATTTGGATCTTGAACTTCAACAGGTACAATGGGAAGGGGGCGAGTCAAGATATAAATATGGCAACATAGCATATAATGAAAAAGGTGATCCGCTGCGATATGATATGTACTATTGGATCGAAAACACCAATACATTGACATGGTCTAGTTCTTATGAATTTCAATATGATGAAGCGAGAAGGTTAGTATTAGGACGCATTACTTTATGGGATCCAAAGAAACAGGCTATAACAACTAGCGAGTATACGATTGAATATGTTTTAGATGAAAATGGAAGAGTTATCAGTCAGATTGATGATACTTATGTAAGTCCTAGAAAAACAGAATACATCTATAATGACCAGGGAGATGTTCAGATAGAAAAAGTATCCAACGGCTATGTTTCTGAAATATATGATGATCAGACAGGTGAATATTTGAGAGACACAACTGAGTGGATGTTATGGATTACCAGGCAGTATAGTTACATTTACAATGCGTACAATAATATAGAGAAGGAAATAGAGTATGAGAGCAATGCTGTGGGACAAAACCGAGAAACCGAATATTACTACTACTATAGTTTCCCATCAACAACTGAAGTAGAAAATGCAGAAGTTACAGCGACGCCGAGCGAGAACTATAGTGTCATCTTACAGTGGGCGAAAGTAGAGGGCGCTGATACTTATGAGTTGGATATCAAAAAGGACGGAGAACTGGTATGCACCTTGATTTTTAATGAGCAAGGACAATTGACAGGAATCAGTTTTGCTCCAACTCGTAATGGAAATACACGCGACATGCCGACTGCTATTCAAACGACTAAGGGATGGCAATATAAAATCGAAGGATTAGAGGTGGACACAAAATACTCCTACACAGCGACAGCGAAAAAGGATGACCTTGTGCTCTCTACTGCAACGGTATACTTCACTACTTCTCTTCAGGCCATTGAGGACATCCATATAGAATCTGACAAACCCGTCAAAGTACAACTTAACGGCCAAGTCTTCATCCTCCGCGGAGATAAGACCTATACGCTGCAAGGTCAAGAGGTGAGGTAATCGTTCCGAAGGATAAGAAA
>Ga0247610_10004723_pt1 | contig 14498 bp, 14 predicted proteins | sample 174DNAGHGhighgp2_FD_193483 | JGI IMG/M metagenome (GOLD analysis project Ga0247610, IMG submission 193483) | Sheep rumen microbial communities from Palmerston North, Manawatu-Wanganui, New Zealand - 1742 DNA GHGhigh gp2 | ecosystem: Host-associated > Mammals > Digestive system > Stomach > Rumen... | reverse complement strand
GTACGCCTTCAATCCCTTCTCTCCTTGGCGTGCTTACGTTCCTGCCGCTCGAAGGCATCCATGCTTTGCACACAGTGTATGCCGCGTTCTCTCATCGCCTTGCTGCCACCGATATGGGTGCTTCCGAACTTGCTGCCCGGCTTCAAAAGCATCTTCACGCATAAAAACAGCACAGATAAGGCAACAATTCCGAGGGTAAGTAGTGCTACTTTCAACATCTTTTACTATATTTGTCCTGCAAATATACAATAATATATAGGAATATGGTGTTATTTATTAAGATAAAATAAAAGAATTATGGATAAAGTGTCATTACAACCCCAGAGTGTATTCAAGTGCTTTGCACAAGTGAACCAAATTCCGCGTCCCTCGAAGAAAGAGGAGAAGATGATTGACTTCCTGCTCGACTTCGGGCGCAAGCTGAACCTCGACACGAAACGCGACGAGACAGGAAACGTCATTATCCGCAAGCCCGCGACGCCCGGCATGGAAGACCGCCAGACGATTGTCCTCCAGAGCCACATGGATATGGTATGCGAGAAGAACTGCGATGTTGACATCGACTTCACGAAGGATGCCATCCAGACCTACATTGACGGCGAATGGATGAAGGCAAAGGGCACGACGCTTGGTGCTGACGACGGCATCGGTGTGGCCATGGAGATGGCACTGCTGGAAGCGACAGACATAGAGCACGGCCCCATTGAATGCGTCTTCACTCGCGATGAGGAGACAGGCCTGACGGGTGCTGAAGGCATGAAGAGCGACTTTATGACAGGACGTCTGCTCGTCAATCTCGACAGTGAGGACGAGGGAGAAATCTTCGTTTCCTGTGCCGGAGGTTGCCGCACGCTTGCCCAATTCGATTATACAGAAGAGCCGCTGCCCGAAGGTTTCTTCACCTTCTCGCTTGCCATCAAAGGCCTGACAGGCGGACACAGCGGCGACGACATCGACAAGAAACGCGCCAATGCCAACAAGCTGCTGGCACGCTTCCTCTACACAAGCCAGCAGAAGTATGACCTCCGCCTCATCGACATTCAGACAGGAGGCCTCCACAACGCCATCCCTCGCGAGGCATGGTGCCTTTGCGCCGTTCCCATGAAGGACAAGGAGAGCATCACTGTCGATTGGAACCTCTATCAAACCGACGTGGAAGGAGAGTACAGTGTCACGGAAAAGACAATGGTTTTCTCCCTCGAAAGCGAAGAGACCCCCTCTAACTCCCCCTCTAAGGGGAGAACTAAAGAAAGCCTCTCCATAGAGGGAGAGGTTGGGAGAAGGTCTGTCAACAAGGATTGCAGCCAACGGCTCATCAGGGCTCTTCAAGGAGTTGACAATGGTGTCTATGCCATTTGCCAAGACCTTCCCCTCATCGAAACGAGCAGCAACCTGGCAAGCATCCATAAAGTTCCCGAGACAAAGACCATCGACGTGAACAGCAGCCAGCGGAGCAGCATCTACAGCGCCCGCGTCAATATGGCGAACACCTTCGCCGCTGTGTTCGAATTGGCAGGAGCAAGGGTTGACATCGGCGAAGGCTATCCCGGATGGAAGATGAATCCGAACAGCGAGATCCTTCGCATCGCCGTGGAGCAATACAAGAAGCTCTTCAAGAAAGACCCCATCGTGCGCGGCATCCATGCAGGCCTCGAGTGCGGCCTCTTCAGCGAGAAGTTCCCGGGCATGGACATGATAAGCATAGGGCCCACCCTTCGCGGTGTCCACAGCCCCGACGAAAAGCTTCTCATCCCCACCGTCCCGATGGTCTGGGAGCACTTGCTCGCCATCCTGAAGAACGCGCCTTTGAAATAACTTTCGTTATAACGTCATAACGAAATAACGTAATAACGACAACGAATGAAATCAAAGTTTCTGCTGCCAATACTGCTGGCGTTGATGGTCGCTGCTTGCTCCGACTACGAGACCTTCTCGGACAATCCAGACTTCCGGCTCTCCTTCTCGCAGGACACCATTGCCTTCGACACGCTCATCAGCACGATTCCCAGCAGCACGAAGACGCTCTATGTCTTCAACAACAACGGGAACGGTATGCGCATCAGCACGATACAACTCGAAGGCGGCGCGGAGAGCCGATTCCGCGTCAACGTCGATGGGCGTTACCTGGCAGATGGCATTTGGCATGACTTCGAGGTGCTGAAGCACGACAGCCTCTTTGTACGCATCGAGATGACGCCTCCCGAGGTGGGCAGCAACGAGCCGCTCTACTTCACCGACAAGCTGCATTTCCTCTTGGAGAACGGTGCCAAGCAAACCGTCGTGCTTACCGGCGGTGCCATCGACGCATACATTATGAAGGAAGGCTTGACGATAGAATCCGACGAGACGCTCCTGACCGACAAGCCCTACGTTATCTACGACTCGCTCGTCGTGAAGCCAGGCGCAACGCTCACGCTTACGGAAGGCACCACGCTTATGTTCCACGACCAAGCCCCCCTGCACGTCTATGGCAAGCTCATCGTTCAAGGAAGCATCGAGAAGCCCGTCGTGCTGCGGGGCGACAGGCTGGACCACATGTTCGACTACCTTCGGTATGACAACACGCCGAGCCGCTGGGAAGGCGTCATCATACATCGCGGCAGCTACGGCAACGAGCTTTTCCAGTGCGACCTGCACAGCTCTTGCTTCGGCATCATTGTAGAAGACACGGAGCAGACAACTCCTGACGAGACAAAGCCGTCCGTCACGTTGGATTGCTGCATACTGCACAACATCGGAGGCGACGGCCTTCAACTCAACAATTGCGTCAGCAAAGTCACAAACACACAGATAAGCAACACGCTCGGACACACGGTCAGCATTAACGGAGGCTCGCATACATTTATATATTGTACGCTGGCACAGTTCTATCCCTTCACGGCAAATCGTGGCGACGGCTTGCATCTCGCAAGCTCCGAAGCAGGAGACAACTACGGCCTCTTGCGCAAGGCACACTTCATCAACTGCGTCATAACCGGTTACGGCGAAGATGTCATCATGGGAGAGAACATCCCCACCGACGGCTCGTGCAACTATCTCTTCCATCACAGCTTCCTCAATACGCCCGAAGTGGATGATGAGGAACATTTCGTGGGCAATATCTTCGACAGGGATAAAAAGAAGGACGAGGATGAGAAGCTTGTTCGTCAGGAGAACTTCGTGCTCTTCGACACAGAGAACTTCATATATGACTTCACGCCGAAGGACAGCAGCATGATACGTTCGCTTGCCGACCCGAAATATAAAGACATTCCCACCTTCGACCGCAAGGGCGTGAGCCGACTCGCCGACGAAGGCCCCGATGCAGGTTGCTACGAATATGTTGCGCCGCCAGACGAGGAGGAAACGCCATGAGGGGCGTGCTCATAGTGGTGGGCAAGACCACCGACAAGCGCTTCGAAGCCATCGTCAATGAGTATGTCGGGCGCATCTGTCACTACATTCCTTTCGCCGTGGAGGTTATCCCGGAACTCAAGAACACAAAGGGATTAAGCCAAAACGAGCAGAAGGAACGCGAAGGGGAACTCATCCTGAAAAGCCTCCAGGCAGGCGATTATGTGGTGCTCCTCGACGAGCACGGCAGCGAAAGAAGCAGCATGGACTTCGCCGCATGGATGCAGAAAAAGATGTCAGCAGGGCCAAAGCGCCTTGTCTTCATCGTCGGAGGCCCTTACGGCTTCTCGCAAGCCATGCATAAACTCGCCAACGAGGAAGTCAGCCTCAGCCGCATGACACTCTCCCACCAAATGGTGCGCATGTTCTTCGTGGAGCAAATCTACAGGGCAATGACCATCCTGAACGGCGAACCGTATCATCACGAGTAAATGACACAACATATATGGCAATTAATGAAACCATTAAACCATACAGATAAATACAAGCTCATACAAGGCGATTGCTTGTCTATCCTAAAAGAGATGGATGAGGAATCCATAAATTGCATCATCACATCCCCTCCCTATTGGGGGATGCGTGCCTATGACAATGCTGATGATTCCCGAGAAATAGGCAATGAAAAAACGTTTGAACAATATGTCGCGAATCTTACAAACATATTCGAAGAAGCAAGAAGAGTCCTTAAAGAAGACGGCTCCTTGTGGCTGAACCTTGGGGACAAGTATGTGGACAAGGCATTACTCGGCATGCCGTGGCGCGTTGCGCTATCACTTATGAATAATGGCTGGATAATGCGGAATGACGTCATATGGCATCAACTGAAAGGCACACAAAGCTGCAAGGACAGGCTTAGGGATTCATACGAGCATGTCTTCCACTTCGTGAAATCAAAGAAGTATTACTATGATGCAGATGCCATCCTCATTAAGCCATCCAAGCAACCTACAATATCAAATAGTAATACAGTATCCTCTACAGGTGTTTCTGGGAAGAAATACAGAAGACTGATACAGGAAAGCACCGATCTTACAGAACAGGAAAAGGTAAATGCGTTAAAGGCATTGGAAGATACATTGGCAGAAATAAGGGCAGGATTGGTTAATGACTTCAGAATGACCATAAGGGGAGCACAAAGAGCCTGGCATAGCGACGATACTAAAATCAGTGGACGTGCAAAGGAGCTGGTCAACCGAGGCTTTTACATAATGAAGATACACGCAAAAGGACATCTTCCCAGCGACGTATGGAATATCGTGACAGAAGACACATGGCGGAAAGACAGCCATTGCGCTGTTTATCCGGAGGAGTTGTTAAGAATCCCCATATTAGCGACATGCCCCGAGAATGGTATCGTATTAGACCCATTTAATGGCACAGGCACAACTGTCGTAGCATCCCTGAAATTTGGAAGATGCGGCATAGGCATTGATTTAAGCCCAACATACATAAAGACAGCTCAAGAAAGAATTGACAATTTAGGTTTTTTGTTCTGATGAAAAAGATAGGAAAATTCCCCATTGAAGTATTCTGCAATGACTATGAGTGCAGGACAGAGTTATCGCGGTTAGCAATCAAGCAGCAATACTGCAAGTACATTAAAGATACATGCGTAAAACCAAGAAAGAGTGAACCACACATAAAGGTCGGAATCTGTTCTGTGGGGGCTACAGTAAATAAAAGTAGAATATACCACCCTGTCATCATTTGCCCACAAAGGTTCAAGGAGGATGCCATGTTTAATACAATCCAAGAGAAGTATCTGTCAAACTGGACAAACGTCAAATGGATTCAAGAAGTAAATCTTGGTGTTGGCGGCAGCGTGGATTATGTTGCAGTGGAAGTGGATAAATACGACAGGGTAAAAGACTTCCTCTGCGTAGAAATCCAAGCGGCAGGTACCACAGGAACACCATACGAGTGGGTTGATGAACTAAAGAAGAAGGGACATTATACAGATTCAAAGAAGAAATCATTTGGCATTAACTGGGCTAATGAATTTGCCAAAACAATGATGCAACAAGCCTACAAAAAAGGAAAAATCGTAGAAAGCTGGCATCGGAAGATAGTATTTGTTGTACAAAATTTGGCAATGGAGTATTTACAGCATACATCAGATTGCTCAAAACTTACATCATACAATCCTGACAGTCCAATAGACTTTTGTTCGTTCAATTTGTCATGGAAGGAGGAACATGGTTGGACACTGGCATTCGACCAAATAAAGAGTACAACTATTGAGGGAATAAACCTCATTCTTGGTGGAGCTAAAATAGACATGTATCCCTCTGTTGACGAGTTTATTGGGAACATAGTTAAGAAGGGAATTTCTGATGGAGTACTTCAAAGTAACTCACATACAAGAAGTCAGTATGAAGGGAAATAAATTAAATAACACAAATCACAAATAGTCAAATAGTAAATATCGAGATGTTATCAGTAGAAGAACTCAACGACAGGCTCATCGACCTGGCGTTTGCCGAAGACATCGGCGACGGAGACCACACGACGCTTTGCTGCATCCCGGAGACGGAGATGGGCGAAAGCAAGTTGCTCATCAAGGAGGAAGGCATCTTTGCAGGCAACGAGATTGCAAAGCAGGTGTTCCATCGCTTCGACCCCGACATGCAGGTCGAGACATATATCCAGGACGGAGCACACGTCAAGCCGGGCGACATCGTGATGAGCGTCAAGGGAAAAGTGCAGAGCCTCCTGCAGACGGAACGCCTCATGCTCAACATCCTCCAGCGCATGAGCGGCATTGCCACCATGACGCACAAGTATCAGCAGGCCATCTACGATGCCGGTTGCAAGACACGCGTCCTTGACACACGCAAGACGACGCCCGGTATGCGAATGCTCGAGAAAGAGGCTGTGAAGATTGGCGGCGGCATGAACCACCGCATCGGACTCTTCGACATGATTCTCCTCAAAGACAATCACATCGACTTCTGCGGCGGTGTTCACAACGCAATCAGTCGTGCGAAGCAATACTTGAAAGAAAAAGGCAAGGACCTTAAGATAGAGTGTGAGGTCAGGAACTGGAAGGAACTCGACGAAGCACTTGCCGAGGGCTGTGACCGCATCATGTTCGACAACTTCACGCCCGAGGACACGAAGAAGGCCGTGGCGATAGTCGCCGGCCGATGCGAAACGGAATCCAGCGGCGGCATTACCTTCGACACGATGATTCCCTACGCCAAAGCCGGCGTGGATTTCATTTCCTTTGGTGCCTTGACGCACAGCTTGAAGGGTCTCGACATGAGCTTCAAAGCCGCAGGCAGCGACAAACTTATTATCAAATAGCGCATCATGAAACGTCTCACAATACTCTTATTGGCAGGTCTTCTCTTGCCCCTTGCTCCTTGCTCCCTGCCCCTGTATTCTTGCACGAACCTGATTATCGGCAAGAAAGCCTCGAAGGATGGCAGTGTCATCATCTCCTACAGTCAGGACTCCTACGGCTCGTTCGAGCCTCTGCGCGTAATTCCTGCGGCCGATCACCCTGCGGGGACGATGCATCCCCTGTATCATTATGAGACGGGCAACTTTCTTGGAGAGATACCGGAAGTCGCTCATACCTACGGCATTGTGGGTCTGATGAACGAGTTCCAACTGTCGATTCACGAGACGACCTACGGCGGACGGGAAGAACTGGTTGACACCGTGAGCGGACTCATCGACTATGGTTCGCTCATGGTGCTGGCACTTCAGCGCTCCAAGACTGCCCGCGAAGCCATCGATGTAATGACAAAACTGACCGAGACCTACGGCTACGAGAGCGAAGGAGAGAGCTTCACCATTGCCGACCCCAACGAGGTTTGGATTATGGACATGATAGGCAAAGGCCCTGGACGCAAGGGAACCGTATGGGTAGCCGTGCGCATCCCCGACGATTGCATCAGCGGTCACGCCAACCAAAGCCGCATCCACAAGTTCCCCCTCAAGGACAAGAAGAACTGCCTCTATGCCAAGGATGTCATCAGCTTTGCAAAGGAGAAGGGTTACTTCAGCGGGAAAGATGCAGACTTCTCGTTTACAGACGCATACGCACCACTGGACTTCGGCGGACTACGCTACTGCGAGGCACGTGTTTGGAGCTATTTCAACAAGTGGGCTGCTGAGGACATGAACCCCTACCTCCCCTATGCGATGGGCGACACGAAAGCCGAGCCGATGCCGCTCTACGTGAAGCCCAAGGCTCCGCTCAGCGTTCAGGACCTCAAGGACATGATGCGCGACCACTACGAAGGCACGCCGATGGAGCTGACAAACGACATCGGCATGGGCCCATGGGAAATGCCATACCGCCCTACCCCGCTGAGCTTTGAAATCGATGGGAAGAAGTATTTCAACGAGCGTCCCATCAGTACTCAGCAGTCGGCCTGCGTCTATGTCAGTCAGATGCGCTCCTGGCTGCCCGATTATATCGGCGGAGTCACATGGTTTGCCAACGACGACGCAAACATGGTGGCCTTCACTCCCGTCTATTGCCACACGACGCAAGCCCCCGAATGCTACGACAAGAACACTGCCGACGCCTTCCATTTCTCCACCCGCTCTGCATATTGGGTAGAGAATTGGGTCAGCAATATGGTGTATCTGCGCTACAATCTCCTCTTCCCAGAACTACAGAAGGTACGCGACCGATTGGAGAAAGACTACAACTCTCTGCAGGCTGACATCGAGAGCAAAGCGGCAAGTATGGAGAAAGAAGAAGCCATCAAGTACCTCTCGGCCTACAGTCATCGCACGGCAAGCGCTATGATGGACGAATGGAACCAGCTTGCGCAGCTCATCATCGTCAAATACAACGATATGGCGGTCAAGCGGACGGACGAGAACGGGCAGTACGAGAAGACCCCCGGCGGCGATCCGCGTCCTGTGCTCCGCCCCGGTTATCCCGAAGCTTTCAAGCGACAGATAATCAATCAGGCAGGCAGCCGTTACCAGCTGCCCCAGTAGGGGTGAAAAAACGCACCGTGCCACGTTGGGCAACGCACCGTGCCGCGATGGCAAACACACCGTGCCGCGTTGGGCAACACACCGTGCCGCGATGGGCAACACACCGTGCCAAGACTCTCTCCCCCATGAATCGCACCTCATAAAGAGGAGAGAAGAACGGGTATTAAGAAACCGTCAAAATGACAAATAAAGAATAAAGGCACTGCCGATGGCAATGCCTTTATTATATAATAATGTATATCGTTCCCGCAGGTGAGACACCGCGTGCGGCATATTAGCGCAGGCGGTCGAGGGAGCGGACAAGCATCTCGTCCTTCAGGATGCCTCGGAATGCGAGATAAAGCAGAACGAGGGCGGCGGCTGGAAGGGCTGCCGTCCAGTGCGGACGCCAAGTGGCCTCCATTTCAGCACAAAGCAAGTGGCTGATGATGCCGTATGCGATGTACCAGGCTACAATCAGAATCATGCTGTATGTTGCCAGCCGCATCTGTAAGGCTCGATGCCTGAAGAGCCAAATGTCGTAGAAAACGATTACCGCCGTAATGGTGAGTATGCCCATCATTACCGGGCAGAAGGAAAACAGATGCTTGCCTCCCGACACCAGCCAGAGGTTGTACATATCCACGGACTCCATGCTGTCTTTCACCATGAAATGCGCGATGGGCGTGCAGAGACACCATACGCAGAGGGCAAAGGCAGCAAGCAGGTAGAGAGTCTGAATGCGCTGAATCATGCCTTAATCGAGCAGGGAAGCCTCCTTGCTGGGGTTGCGATAGTATATCTTGCCTTCGATGAACTCCTGCGTTGCCATAAGTGTGGGCTTGGGGAGTTTCTCGTAATAACGGCTGATTTCTATCTGCTCACGGTTCTCAAACACTTCGTCGAGGTTGTCCTGTGTGCTGGCGAACTCAGAGAGCTTCTTGCTCAATTCCTGCTTGATGTCAGCAGAGATTTGGTTGGCACGCTTGGCGATGATAACAACGCTTTCATAGATGTTGCCTGTCTCTTCACAAAGGCTCATAGGGTCTCTGTTCACCGTGTCGTTGGGTGCTGTGGTTTTCCTGTAATCCATCTTACTTATTAACTATTTGACAATTTACAATGTGTAATTTATTTTGTTCCGCCATAGGCGGTTAGAGGTTCTTTACTTTATGTCATCATCTTCATCCAGCAGTATTCCTTTCCTTGCCACGACTCGCTCCGAGTGGCTGAAGATGTCCTGCGCCTCCTTCAGATACTGGCTTTCCGGAAAGTCGTTCTGGAAGGCATAGAACTCGTCGATGGTTTCTCGGAAACGTTCCACTCGCTTCTCCTCAACGCTTTGCTTTGCAAGATGATACTTGGCACGAAGCACCAGGATGGAGAGGTCTTCGCGAAGTTCTGCAGATGCGTATGGATAGTCCTTCAGGGCGTTCTGTGCCGTCACGACGCAAGCCTCGTAGTTATTGCCGCCATAGATGGAATTGAGGGTGTAGGTGCCGAGGTCATAATAGAGCTTGGCAGACAGATATTCCTTTCTTACCAGCCTGTCCTGCATGTCAAAGATGATATCGTGAACCTGCGACTTGAGGCTTGTTTCAGGACAATAGTCGAGGAAGTTCTGAAACTCCTTGATGGCTTCCATGGTGCTCGACTGGTCAAGGCGTATATCGGGCGTCTGCTTATAGAGCGAATAGCCGGCATTGAAACGGGCCATCTCCATGTAACTCCCTTTGGGATACGTCTGGTAATACTTCTTGAAGAACATCACCGCCGACTCGTAATCCTTTGCCTTCATGTTGCTTTCGCCAAGCATATAGAGGCTCTCCTCGCCATACGAAGTACCCTTCAGCGGTGCAAGCAACAGGCTGAACAGCTCCGAAGCCTGCCGGTAATGACCTTGTGCATAGAGGGCTTTCGCTGCCTCGTACCTGTATTCATAGTCCTTGCTCTTGAGCACGGCAGTGTATTCGCTGCAAGAGAAGAGAAGCAGGGAGCAAACGGAAAGAAACAGAATCTGTAATCGGCTATTTTTCATTTCAAGCCGCAAAGATACGAAATAATTTATAAATCACAATTCAGAATTCATAATTATTTCACTTATAGCAGCATTTTTAATGTTTCTTTGCTTTCAGAGGGTCGTAAACAGCCATTCCGACAAACGAATCGGCGCATCCATAGAAGAGATACCACTTGCCCTTGAAGGGTACAAGCCCTTCGGTGAAGACTGTCCCCGAAGGGTATTGTCCGCTCTTCTCGAAGTCGTCTTCGGGATAGAAATAAGGTTCGTCCAAGCGGTCGATGAGCTTCGTGGGGTCTTTCAGGGAGAAGAGTGCCTGCCCGGCACAATAGGCTCCCGAGGCATAACGTTGGTCGCCATTTTCCCCTCCCCTGTTCTTGCCGTTGTAAAAGAGCATGATGCCCTTCTTGGTCTTGATGGCAGGAGGGCCGCATTCCACAAGCTGGCTGTCGAAATACCCCTTGCGTGTGTCCATCACATGAAGCAGCTTTCCCTCGGAATCAAGCATCGGCGTCCAATGGATAAGGTCGTCGCTTGTGGCAATGTTGACAAAGTTCTCGCCCCAATACATCATGTATTTGCCCTTGATGCGGGCGATGACTTGCCGTCCGTTCTTCATCTCTGTAACGATAGAGCCGGACTTTGAATAGCCTTTGCTCAGCTGGCTCTTGTGGTCGTCGGAGAAGATGGGGCCGTGCTTCGTCCAGTGAACGAGGTCGCGACTCGTGGCAACGCTCAATCTGGCAAGCTTGTGGTTCCAACTCGTATAGGTCATCACATAAAGGCCGTCTTCGGTCATGCAGACACGAGGGTCTTCGCAACCGCCTGGCACATCGAAGTCTGTCCACTCATCACCTCCGGGGAAAAGGACAGGAGCGCCGTGATGCTGGAAGTGAATGCCGTCCTCGCTGAAGGCATAGCCTATGCGGGAGGTGCGAGAGCCGATGCCCTTTGCGATGTTGTCCTCTGCCCGATAGAGAAGGGCAATGCCGCCATTGATGATGGTCGCCGCTGGATTGAAGGTCTCGCTGTTCTCCCATTGTGCCACTCGTCCATGCATCGGACAGAAGAATCGGCTGGTGGTGTCGGGTTTCACGATAGGGTTCGCTCCAGCAGGACGCTCGAAGCCAAGCCATGCCCACTTCTTTTCTGTGTTAGGAACCTTTTGTGCTTGCAAAGGGAGCCAAAGTAAAAGTGAAGCAAAAATGCACAAGAATTTAGTTTTCATACTTGTATAGCTGTTGTATAGATGTAGCCCTTATAGGGATTCTCAACGGTTTGAAGTTCTATGCCTTGCAGTCTTTCGGGGGCAAGGACACCGTGCAAGTCATCGACAATGCCTGTTCCCGCGAGCTTCAGCACCGCTTCTTTCTGCGTCCAGAGGCGGGTGAAGACAATGTCACGACAAGGAGAAGCAAAGATTTCATCTGCCTCTTGAGGGCTCATTGTGTGACGGACGAGGTCTTCCTTTGCCTTGCGGATGTGCTCAATATCCAAGCCGCACGGTCGGTCACTGACGTAGCAACCCACGGCCTCCTTGCAATGGCTGATACTGAAATGAACGTCGGGATGCTCCTTCAGGAAGGGCTTTCCGTGCTCATTAAAGGTAAAAGTAGGCATTCCTTCAATGCCAAAGCGCAACCGTAGCCCTCGCAACAACTCAATGTAGCCGGCAGCACACTCTCGCCTTCCCTGCAAATGCTTGTATCGCAAAGCTTGTTCCCTTCGCCATTCGGGCAGGGAATTGATGAGTTTTTCCGTCTGTTCCTCGCCCAGGTCAGCGATGTGGTCGTTGATGCAGAGCATTATCAGGTGTACGACGGCTTGTCTATTTCCTCGACGAAAGCGGCATCGTGATGACCTGTCATGTGCCAGCAGATGGCGCACTTCCTTTGGGGAGGCAGGGCGAGCCACGCCTTGGTGATTTCCATCGGGTCGGCATCTTTGTTGCCAAGCAGTTTGAGTGCCAGATGCTGGCGTGTGTTCTTTGCATCCAAATTACGGAGCGGACGGATGGGAAGGCCTACATACCACTCATCGGCAAAGGCTTCAGTTACATCACTGCATTTCTGCGGAATCTTCATATTTGTTGTGTTTTAGTTGTGAATTTACGCCATTAACTCTCTTTTCGTTGTCAAAATTACGAAGTTTTATTGTATCTGCCAAACATTATAGCGTAAAAATACATATAAGGGCATCAAGTTCTTGCGAAGACTTGCTATTTCTCTTCCGGCAACCATACACGCATCTTGCCGGCGCCGCGGTGGCACCAGGCATAATAGGGGATAAGCGTCAAGGCTCCTTCATCCGACACAAGTGTAGTGACAGACGTGCCGGAAATCTCTGTCTTGCCTGTCCTGAACACAGGATTACGCTTAATGTGTATGCTTTCTATATCGGTTTTGTTGTCAGGCTGCTCTGCACAATAGACCAGCGGGCCGCGTTCCACACAAAGCATTCCCCTGTCGGCCTCCACATTGTCATTGGCACGGACTATGCGAGGCTCCATGTCGAAGTGAATCTTTATCACGTCGCCTTTCTTCCACTTACCGCCCATCGCTATATATCCGCCAGCAGATTCTATATTAGAGTCGAAGAATGGATGCTGGAAGTCGTTGACGCTGACGGTGAAGTTGGGCGTTTTGCCATCTGCGTAGGTGTAGAGGTCAGAAGGAACGACCTGGTTACGAACCCATCCGGGAAGGCGTATCTTCAAGATGAATTCGCCTGCTTTGTTCTCCTCTATCTTTAGTGTGATATCGCCATTCCAAGGATATTCTGTTGTCTGACTAAGTCTAACCTTCTTGCCACCCACATTCAGCGTGGAAGTGTTCGAAAGGAAAAGGTTTACATACACAGCAGGCGTTTTGCCAAAAGCATTTTCTTTGACGGCATAGATGTAACCCGGCAGCGAGGGAATGAAGCGGCAGATGTTGCTTGGGCAGCATGCACAGCCGAACCAGGGCTTGCGCTCATACCCTCCTGCAGACTCAAGGGGATTGGGATAGTAGAAGCCGTTGCCTTCAAGGGAAACGCCGCTGATAAGTCCGTTGTAGAGCGTCCGCTCCAAAACATCATAGTACTTCGACTCGCCATGCAGCAGGAAGAGCCTGTAGTTGACATAGACGTTTCCGATGGCGGCACACGTTTCGCAATAAGCAGTCATGTTGGGCAACTCGTAGTTCTTGCCGAATGCCTCGCCATTTCCCGTCGCTCCGATGCCGCCCGTGACATAAAGCTTCTTCGTGACGATATTGTCCCAAATGGCATCGATGGCTCGAATGTAGTCCTGGTCGCCTGTAAGCGCCGCCACGTCGGCCATGCCTGCATACATATAGGCGGCCCGGACGGCATGACCGACGGCTTCGTCCTGCTCCACGACAGGCTTGTGGCTCTGGGAATACTCCTGCTTGATGGCCGTCTTACCCCTGAAGTCGAGCAGGAACTTCGCCTCATCGAGGTACTTCCTGTCGCCCGTCACGAGGTAGAGCTTTGCCAAAGCCATCTCGGCAATTTGATGGCCGGGCACGACGCAAGCCTGCCCGGGATTAGGACCAACTTCTTTGCAAACGAGGTCGGCAAAGCGAATGGCGATGTCGAGGAACTTGCGGCTGCCCGTAGCCTGATAATGGGCAATGGCCGACTCGACCATGTGACCGAGATTGTACAGCTCGTGACTTCCCTGTTCCTCGCCGCTCCATCGTCGAGGCCCTGACCAGTCGTGCGGATGCTCCGGGTTCTGTGTCCGTGCAGTGTAGAGATAGCCGTCAGGTTCCTGGGCAGAAGCTATCACGTCCAGCACAGAGTCGATGTATGCGGCAAGCTTCTTGTCGGGATAGGTTTGCAGGATGTAGCTTGCCCCTTCGATGGTCTTGTATGGATCGGTGTCGTCGAAGGGGAACGTACCCTTCTTGATGTCGAACACCTTCGAGGCATCTGCCAAGTGGCTTGCTGCATTGGAGAAGTTCGTATAGCGTCCCGTCTCCTCGCACTTCGAGAAGGCAAGGGGGATGGTCACGTTTCGGCTTGCCTCCAGCCTTTGCCCCCAGAAGGTGCCGGGCGTGACTTTCACAGAGGTGAAGGAAACAGGATTGATGGGATAGCCGTGTACTGCTGACTTATTAGATTTGGATAGGGCTGG
>Ga0247610_10004722_pt1 | contig 14501 bp, 14 predicted proteins | sample 174DNAGHGhighgp2_FD_193483 | JGI IMG/M metagenome (GOLD analysis project Ga0247610, IMG submission 193483) | Sheep rumen microbial communities from Palmerston North, Manawatu-Wanganui, New Zealand - 1742 DNA GHGhigh gp2 | ecosystem: Host-associated > Mammals > Digestive system > Stomach > Rumen... | reverse complement strand
AGATCCTTCAGGAAATAAGCCAATTGCTCCACCATCTTCAAGAACTTCTAAAGCAAGTGATTTAGCTGTTTCGTCATGAATACTTCTATTAACAGAAATACAACCAGCAGCCTTAAAGAACCACGCATGAGGCCCATCAAAGTACTCTTTCTTTGCCATATAATGAACTATTCTTTTTGTTGATATTATGACGGAACATTGATCCATGACATGCTTATGATTACCTACAATTAGAATAGGTCCATCCTTAGGAATTACCTCTTTATTAATAATTCTAGGATTATAATACAACCTGTAAATAGGTCCTAATATAGTTCTAAAAACTCGGAAACCAAAATTAGGTAATTTACTTTTCTTTTCTGTCTTTTTCATTTTGATTCTCCATTTCTAACTTTTTATAATCAATTTTATTATACAAAGTCTTAGGCAGTGAATCAACAAATGCATACTCTTTTGGTTGAGAATAAGCAGCCAAATCCTTCTTACACATTTGTTTTAATTCATATTTTGTCTTAGATTCTAACTTTTTATTCTTTAAAACCACATATGCTTTAGCAACATGCATTTTATATGGATGTGGTATACCAATTACACAACATTTATCAACATTTGGATGCTTTTCAATTGTTTCCTCAATTACGCTTGGATATACATTAAATCCACTAGATATAATAACTCTCTTAATTCTTTGAGTAAAATAGATTACCCCATTTAAAGAAATATATCCAGCATCACCAGTATGTAACCAAGTTTTACCATCTTTATGTTTTCTTAACACTAATGCTGTTTCTTCAGGATTTTTATGATAGCCCATCATAATTGTTGGACCATATACACATATTTCCCCTTCTTCACCTAAAGGAAGTTCCTCAACAGTATCTGGCTTACAAATACAAAATTTATTACCAATCATTGGAATACCAATTGATCCAGGTTCATTAGTTCCATCAAATGTATATGATGTTGCTGCAACTGACTCAGTCATACCATAACCTTTTGAAATATTAATTTTAGCATTATGAGAATGTAACCAATTATTCATTTTTCGTTCCATCGGAATAGTCATGTAATCCCCACCAGAAATTACATATTTTAAACTAGATAAGTCAACTCCATCATAGTTATTATTAGACATCATTCCTTCCCACAAAGTAGGAACACCAGCTAAAATATTAGGTTTATATTTTTTAATTGCTTGAAGAAATCTATTAGCATTATATTCAGGCATTAATATAACTTCTACCTTTAAAGATAAAGGGCAATGTAAACAAACACCTAATCCAAATCCATGGAATATTGGTAACAATGTTACAATCTTATCTTTAGGTCTAGTTCCACTTACATTAACTCCACCTTGCTGAGCTAAAGCATTAAAACTATAGTTAGAAATCATTATTCCCTTTGGGGTACCTGTAGTACCACCACTATGAAGAATAATAGCTAAATCATCCTTTTTCATAGGATACGCAGTCTCTTTATGATATGTAAATCCTAAATTATAAAATTCAGTCCATGACATATATTCATGATCTCTAAGTCCTGGTCTTTTTAATTTAAATATTCTTGATAATTTATATGCTTTTCCTAATAAAGGAGGCATAGATTCCGCAACTGAGGCAAGAATAACTTTATACACTTGCGTATCATCTAAAATAGACATTATCTTTTCATAATTATCTTCATACAACAATAAAATTCTTGATTCAGATTGCTCTAAATATTTTTTTATTTCAGCTTGTCCAGACAAAGGATGTATCATATCTGCAACAGCACCAATTTTATTTATAGCGTAGAATGTCTCTACAGCCTCAGGTGTATTAGGCATACAAATAGTTACTATGTCTTGTTTTTTAACACCTAATGCTTTTAATGATCTTGCAATAACATCAATTTTATGAAGCATTGTTTCATAAGTAATTCTATTATTAAAGTAGTTTAAAGCATAATAATCAGTATGAACTCCTACCCCTTCAAGTAAATACTCATAAACTGTTTTTTCAGTAAATTTAATCTTTCTTTCTTCTTTAGAATAATACGCTAACCACTTTTCATCTACATCTTTTTCAAATAGTTTTCTATATAGCCTTTTTAAAAATCCCATGTTATTTAACCTCCATTAAAGAAACTACTTTTTTCATTAACTCATTATTACTTTTTTCAATATCGTCCTTTGTATAATATGGCTTACCAAATTTAATTTTTAACTTACCACCAAATACTTTATATTTACCAGTTATTGCAAAAGGAATAATTGGCACTTTTGTATCATGTGCCATCTTTACTGCACCATATTTAAAAGGCATAATTGGATCTTCAGTTTTATTAATTGTTCCCTCAGGAAATATTCCGATTATATTTCCTGTTTTTAATGCTTCTCTAGATAAATCCATAACTTCAGGATTCTTTCTAGATCTATCAACTGGAATAACTCCCATCATATTCATAAATGGTTTTGTAAAACCTTTAAACAAGGAACTCTTAGCTAGAAAATGCACTTGTCTTTTACAAGCAGCAATTAACACAAAACAATCTAGATTATTAGTATGTGTTCCCGCTAAAACATATCCACCTTTATCAGGCAAGTTCTCTTTTCCCTCATATTTTGGATGAAATACTAGAAATGACAAGAACTTAATTATCGGTTTTGCAAATTTATAAAATAAATTATCTTTCATTTTTTACTATTAGTGATGAACCATCCATTTCATCAGGAATCTTTATACCTAATAACTCACACATAGTTGGTGCTACATCAGCTAGCTTACCTTCTTCAGCTAATGTTAATCCCTCTTTTGTGATAATACAAGGAACTGGATTAGTTGTATGACTAGTAACAGGATTATGGTTTTCATCCCACATCATGTCACAATTACCATGATCAGCGATAATAATTAATACTGCACCAAGCTCATTAACAACTTTGTTATATATCTTTTCAATACATTTATCCATATCTTCAACGGCTTCAACTGCAGCATCATAATTACCAGTATGACCAACCATATCACCATTAGCTAAATTCATAATAGTAACATCATAATTACCCACTTCTTCTAAGAAAGTATCAGTTACTTTATAAGCACTCATTTCTGGTTGTAAATCATATGTTGCTACTTTTGGTGAAGGAATTAATATCTTTTTCATATCTGGATATTCTACTTCCCTACCACCATCAAAGAAGAATGTTACATGTGCATATTTTTCTGTTTCTGCAATTCTAAATTGACTTAATCCACAATCATGTAAATAGTCTACTAGAATATTTTTCATATCTAAATCATTAAATGCATGTGGAGCTTTAACTGTTTCAACAACAGGGAACATTGTTAATACTTTTAAATTCTTAAATGTTTTAACTTCGATTCCTTTTTCTTCTGCTTTTTCTCTATATGCATCTGGATTAGATAATAATGTAAACATTTCTCTTAATCTGTCTTTTCTAAAATTAAAGGCAATTATTGCATCAGAATCACCAAGTGGAACATTATCAATTAATCCTGGAATTAAGAATTCATCATATACTCCCTTTTGATAATTTTCCTCGATCATTTCATTATAATTACTATATTTAGGACCTTTTCCATAAACAATTGCATCATATGATAATTTTAATCTATCAAAATTATCATCTCTATCCATTCCATAATATCTACCAGATATTGTAGAAATATGGCCAAATCCTAATTCTTTAATTTTATTGTTTAACATATCTAAATATGTTAATGCACTCTTTTCATAAGTATCTCTACCATCGGTACATACATCTATATAAACATTTGTAACATTATTTTCTTTACAAATATCAAGTAATCCCAATAATTGATTTATATGAGAATGCACTCCACCATCAGATAACAAGCCAAAAAAGTGTAAATTTGAATTGTTTTCTTTAACATGTTTAAATACTTTTAATAATTCCTCATTGTTATATAAAGACTTATCATCTAATGCGGCATTAATAGCCTCCAAAGGTTGAAGAGCCACTCTTCCACTTCCAATATTCATGTGTCCTACTTCACTAGTACCCATTTGTCCTTCTGGAAGTCCTACTGCCTTTCCACTTGCTTGTAAAATAGTATGTGGATATTTATTAACTAACATATCAAATGTTGGTTTCTTTGCGTTCTTAAACGCATTTCCATCAGGATTATCTCTTAATCCACATCCATCTAAAATACATAATACTAACTTTGTCATAATTCCCTCCTGTTACTTATTAGTTAAATTATTTAATTTATTATATTCCTCTCTAAATATTTCTATAAACTTATTTATTTCATCGTTTGTAGTTAATGATGATAAACTAATTCTAATAGTATGCGATGATCTTTTTTCATCATTATATAAAGCCATAACACTTGAAGATGATTCGCCACTTGAACATGCTGTAGTTGTACTTAAATAAACCTCATGTTCATCCATAGCGTGTATGAATGTTTCTGGCCTAATATTTAATAAACTTATATTAAGCATATTAGGAATAGAATATTCCGTATTATTAACTTTTATTCCATCAAATTCGTTAAAAAAATTAACCAATTTATTATTTAATTTTTCAATATAACTATATTTTCTGTCCAAGTCATCTGTTGCTAAACGAATAGCTTTAGATGCACCCACAATTAAAGGTAATGCAGGCGTGCCTGGATGTAATGGATTACTCTTTCCAGATCCATATAGCAATGGATTAACCTTAACATTATTTGCTTTATAAAAAATACCAATTCCTTTAGGACCATATATTTTATGAATAGACATACTTGCCATATCAACATCTTTTAAAGATATACTAACTTTACCTAAAGCTTGAGTCATATCACTATGAAAATAAGTATTTGGATTTACTTTTTTTATAGTTTGTCTAATCATTTTAAGTGGCTGTCTAATTCCTAATTCAGAATTTACAGCAACAATACTAACTAAAATTGTACTAGGCTTAATTAATCTTTTTAAATCATCAAAATCTATTAACCCATCTTCTTTGTTATTAACATAACTTATTTCAAATCCTAATGTCTTTAAATAATCACATATAGCATAAATACTTGGATGCTCCAATTTAGAAACAATAATATGTTTACCTCTTTTTTGATTAGCTAAACAAGTTCCAATTAATGCTATATTATTAGACTCAGTAGCACCTGAAGTATAAGTTATTTCATTTTCATCACACAAAAAAATCTTGGCAATTTGATTAGTAGCACTTTTCATCAATTCACTTGACTTTTGGCCTAATGAGTTCAATGAATTAGCATTGCCAATAAATTCTCTTGTTACTTTATTAATTGTATCTTGTACTTCAAGAGACAAAGGAGTTGTCGCTGAATAATCTAAATAAATCATTATTTAAAATCCTCCAACAATTTGTTATGGATTCCCGGCTCAATTATATTAATAGCATTTATTGCATGTTCAATGCTATTTTTAAAATTACCTTTATAGAACGCATTTTCAGCTCTAACTAATCCCATATCTATTTCTTTATTTGTTACACGATACTTATTTCCATACACAATAGCCACTTCTGCCATCTTTGCTAATTTAATTGTCTCATTTATTGTGTTATAAACTTTTAAAGTTAAATCTCTAGCAGTATCTACTCTTGTATTTAATGTTTTAATTGATATAGGTCTTTTCTCTAATTCTTCACTAATATTATTAATTGCCTCAACAGCTTCATCTAATTCTACATAATAGTTCTTTGGCATATTAGGCAATTTGAAACTTCTTTGTTTCTTCTTTGTATTAGCAAGTATTTTCTTAATTTCCACTAACTGTTCTCTAGCTCGATTTTCATCTTCTTTTAATCCACCTAATGTTTTAAGAGCTAAATTTAATTTTTCTTCAGCATCTAACAATCTTGTATTAAGAGAACTCATCTCTTTAGTCAATTTAGTGTATGCAAGAGCCTTTCTTCTAAATAGATCGATAATTTTATCATATTCCATTCGAATCTCGCTTATAGTGTCTCTTAATTCATAAATAACCACTATATCTTCATCTGCTAAATCATAACTATATTTAATATCATCAATTTTCTTTAATAACTCATTATTAACCTTTTCTAATCTTGTAGCCTTAATAAGAATACTTCTCATATAATCATCAAATTTATGTCTAGCAACCTTCTCAGCGTCAAAATCAGAATATAATGAGTCAAAATAATCATAGATAGTTGTTAATTCAAACAATGAATCTTCTACATTTAAAACATTTAATCTTTGGAATATATCCTGAATCTTTTTCTCAGATTCATTTTTATTATATTCAACATTTAAATATTCAAGATTATATCCGTCTGAAGTCATACGATCTTTAATATTCATAATATCTTCAATACGTTTAGGTATTAAATTCTTTCCTAAATTAACAATAGGTTTAGTTTCATCAATTATTACTTTTAAGTTACTAATAATATCATCTAATGCCTTAACAATTCTACCTACTTCAGTATAGGCATTTCTATCCATTGAAGACTCAAATGCTTGAAATAACTTATCGACATTTTCAAATTGTAATTTAAGAGGAGTTTCAATTATCTTATATCCTTCTTCATCTTCATTATATCTATCAGTAATTTCTCGATATTCACTCTTTAATTTAATAATTACTTCTCTATTTCTTTCTTCGCTTAATGTTATATCTTTTATCTCATTAAAAAGATAATCTGCCTTAGTTTTAAGCATATTTAAATCTAGTTCAGCACTTAATATTGAAGAATTTAAATCTTTAAATTTACCCTCAACAAAAAGAGTTTCTATCTCATTTATTTCATCAGCGATTTTAGACATATCAACTTCCTTAATAGTCTTAAATCTATCTTTCCAGAGTTCATATTTTTCTCTTAGTTCTTCATTGTTAGCTAAAGCCTCAACCTTGTTTAATTCAGTAACCATATTTGCATTTACAACAAGATTTTTTTCTCTTTCAAGTTTCTCTATTTGTTTCTTATATTTGTCTTTTGTAAGCTTATTTATAAGGTTTAAAGCAATAACAATTAAGACTACTCCAAATAAATACAATCCACCGGCAAAAATCATAAATGTTTCTTTATTCATATAATCACTAACCTATAGAATTATTTTACCACAAACTAACTTTCTTTTAAATAAAAAAATATAAGTCTTACGACTTATATTAGAATATACCTGTGAATCCACTTTTAGTAGAATTACTTAATCTTGAGAAACCTAATCCAGTAAGAAATTGTGTTAATTCTTCATTATTCACGTTCTTATCATCCATTGAAGGCATATTATAGAAAATCTTTACTCCCAAGTCTTTTTCTAACTCACTAATTTCTTTTGAACCGATTGTACTTTGATTTATTATTACCTTTTTACCTGATAAGTTTCTAAATGCTTCAGGATTCATCTTAATAGCTTTATTTAATTTAATTACACTAGTCTCCATTAAATATATAACATCATTACATAATGATTCATTACCAGATTCATTTAAATCAACTATAACAACATTAATATCTTTTAAATTACCAAGAGTGGTTTGAAATTCGTTTGCATGAATACTTATATAATCTTTAGGGTTTTCTCTATCTCTATAATAATCAAAATCAGATCCATCTATTTCAATACATTTAACTTTATAGTACTTATCAAGACATTTTTTTAACATATATGTTAAAGTGGTTGCTCCAGCACCATCAGTTAAATTTTTAATACCTAATACCTTTTGATTCATCTCACCAGTTAAATATTCATCAGCAGTAGCTTCAGATTTATCATTAAATGGATTTACTTTAACACCATCTAAAGTTTGATAACCAACAACATCTGCATAACTATTTGGATGATCGATTAAATATGTAATGTTATTTACTTCTCTAGTAAAATTATAAATACCCATAGAAATAAGCTTAGATATATAATCTTGAGAATTAGTTTTTCTTGAATCATCAAGTAAAAGAATTATTTTACTTGGTTCAAAGTTCATAGCAAGAATTTGAATAGTTTGATAATTTTCATAATTCTTTAACGCTGTAATATCCACTATCATTTTATTAAAAAATTGACCATTTCCAAACTTACTAACAATATCGCTAACAGAAAAAACTCCATTTAAAACATTATCAGATACTATATCTAGACTGGATAATAATTGTTGATATTTATTCGAAATAATTATGTTCATACTAACCTCCTATTTAATTTTTTACATTTATATAATACTTTTTTATTGATTTTTAGTCAATCAAATTTAAATAAAAAACAAGACTTTACAAATCTTGTTATTTTCTAATTATGGGTGTTGTTGCCACATATTATTAGGGCTTTGATCAAATAATATATTCGTTGTTCCATTTACTCTAAATGCACCAAGTATATTTAATACTGGCATATTAATTATATGGAAAAACATTATTCTATAATATACCTTTGGCTGACCCGCAGTGGGATCAGAAGCCGTAGCTTCAGGATAAATCGTAACCCTTCTAATACAATAATTATATTGTGCAGAATTATCCGCTAAAACAGGATTCTCTCCATAATTAACACCATACCATGCAGCAGATGCATCAGGCTCAAAATCAGTATTTGAGTGATAACAAGAGCCTTTATTAGTGTAATTTTGTGTTTGGAAATAAGTATCCATAATTCCTTTAGCCGTTGGCGTATAGCCATTATATTTTTCAATAATGTTTAAAGCTTCATTTTTAAGCTTATAAACTCTTTGATATGACATAGTCAAAGCTAAGAAACTTGAAAACAATATAACGAACAAAATTACAGCCATAAAAGCATATGCTGACATACTAGATTCTTTTATCATACCTCAACCTCTTTAACTATTCGTCAATGGATCACAGTTGTAAACGATTGGAGTTTGTCCAGTTACTTTCATATTCCACAAAGAAGAAATCATAGGAATATAAATACTATAATATAACTGTACAACATAATAGCATCCATGAACTTTATCAGGATCTGCAAGTATTTCTCTTCCACCAAAAGAATTTACAGCTGAAAATCTTCTAACACATAAAACGGCATTAGAATCAGTAGTAACTTCACCAGAAATAGTATATCCAGTAAATCCATCACTACATTTTCCTGTTGCATAATGGTCTGATTCTTTAATCGTATTAATTAGTTCGTTATTTAAATTAGCTGAAGAAGATGTTCCATTACGGAATTTACCACGATAATTCTTAATATACTGTACAACATCATTTTTAACGCCAGAGGCATTAGCTCTATTTAAAGTTGTACTCATAATACCAACGAATAATAGAATAAAAAATATTACTATTAATAACACTGGTCCAGCAGTTAATCCTTCTTTCATCTAAAACACCTATCCTTTATACGGACACTTTATATCATTTTTTTTATAACAACAACTAATCATACCATCAGATACATCATTTTTTATTGCACCATCACACGTTCTACCACATATTGCTTTATCACAACTAGAATTTCTTTCAAAATCCGCGTGTAAAACAGGCCAAACCATAGTTAAAAAAAAGGCTATCAGCATGCCAATTAAAATTGCAACAACTAACATACCAGATAGTTCTTCAGTAGCCTCTTTCATTTTAAATTATTCCTTAATATATTATTATGCGTTCTTATCTTGACATCTAATTGTATTTTGAGAAATCACTAATTGACCGTTTTGTCCCTCTTCATAATATTGGCAAGTACATAATCCGTTTTGGCAATCTTTACAGTTAACTGCAGATGTACAATATGTGTTTGATAATATTTGTGTTCTAATAATTGGAAGTAAGAATGTTCCAAATAGAGTAGCAATTAAACCAATTGCAATAACAGCTATAACAGTTGTACTTAACTCACCAGTAGCTTCTTTCATTTATTTATTCCTCCTTTATTATATTTTAAGTATACTATAGTCTTTTTTTTTAATCAATACTACTTTACATTATTGTCGTAAAGTATTCCTATGATGATCCCATCATTTGCATTACGGATAGTAATAATAAAATCATTAAGCCAACACCTGTTGATACAAGCATTTGCATTGTTTTACTTTCCATTTTTTCAAGACGAGATGCATATCTAGTCTCTCTTGCTTTTTGTTGTAATGATGAAATTGTTCTCGAAAACATAACTAATTGTTCTTGTTTTCTTTCCTGACGTCCCAAAGACAATCTATATAATAATCTCATCATACGCATTGAGTCTCGAACCGGGTACCTCTTTGCAAAATTCATGTAAGGGGTTATCGTATCATCACCCGAGTTGATCTCATCAATCATAATTTTTAATCCATCTTTAAATATTTCTGGTGCATCTGATATAGATTTACCAATTGCGACTGGAACAGTATAGTGTTGAATCAATATTTCCAATCCTTTTAGGTATTGAGGTAATAATGAATCAATTTGCATAATATGAGCTTTATAATAATTACTTAAATTAAAATAACCCATTTTAAATATTCCAAAACCAGCAGCAACTGAAACACAAACTGTTAAGACAGAAATATTTCTAATTAAAGCTAATAAAACAAGTGTAGATACAATCATCCAATACTTAATTCTTTGATTAAATAAAAGATTAGGATTGATAGATTCACCATATCTAGCTTTAACATAGAAGTCATAATCTTCTTCTTTTAATTTTCTAAATAACATTTCATTATCTGTAACAAGCTGATTTAAACTGATTTGACCAGAAGAAATCATTACAATAAACACTATTACAGTTAATATAAGCATTTCTATTTGCATTATTCTACCCCCACATCTTCATTAAAGAACGTTTCACCCTTCAACATAAAGAATGCATTAATTATTATAATTACATGAAGAATTAATTGAACGTACCATAATGCTAATAACTTTGTTTGATATGATTCAGGTCCGAGCATAAATTGGAAAGCAACCGGTAAAAAGAATAGTGCTGCACCAAATGTTAAGAACTTTCTATGTGATGCTTTTCTATCCATTTGGTCACGATATACACCCTCAACCAAGGCATCTATGTCCATTGACATATTTTCTAATGCTTGTCCAGAATCTTTTGCTCCCTCTTTAGTAATTTGTAAGAATAATTGGTGCATATTCTTAACCATATAAAAAGGATATCTATTATTAAAATAAGCAATTGATTCATCTATCGTACCATTTTGATATGACATATCAATCATAACTTTAATATCTGATTTTACAGGATCTTCAATAATACCTGAATCATAAACACCTTCTAGAGATTTAACAAAGCTTTGTGTTGTATTAAACTCCATAATGACGTTTGTAGTATATGTTTGAATTTGTTCAAATATATAATCTGAATATTTTTTCTTACTTTGTAAATAAGCAATATATGGAACAAAAGCAATCGCTATTCCTCCATATACAATAGCCCAAATAATTGAAATAAAATATAAATAACCAACAACAGCAGCAAAGCCGCCAATTAAAACACATTGAATAACATATTGTCTCGTTGTATAGTTATAACCAAATTCTTGCATTTTCTTTTTAACTTCCGCAAAAGAATATGCAGCATATTTTTGCTGTAAATTGTTAATATTTTTATTTAATGAATCAACTTTCTTTGTACTATTTGAATCAGATCTTGATTTAACAAGAATAACCAAAAACGCAAGAAAAAGAAGAGCCACTAATTCTAACATTGTATCTGTCATTTATTATTACCACCCTTCTATGCTGTTCCAGTTGGTACAGCAGGAATTTGTGGTTGTACCGGCTGACTTGGTGTTTGACCTTGAACCTGCATTTGTGGAACTTGTGGTTGAACAGGTGCCACTTGCGTAGCAGATACTTGTACTTGTGGTTGTACAACACTAGGTTGAGGACTAGCCACAGGCTGCTGAACTTGTGCAACTTGTACAGGTTGTGCTGGTTGAGCAGGTTGAACACTTTGTGTTGGCTGCTGAACAGGCATCGGTTGAGGAGCAACTTGAGGTTGAACAGGTGTTGCAGCAAGTTGTTCTGCAATTGGTTGAACAGGATTTTCTACTGGTTCACTTTTAACCTCTTCCGTTTCCTCAGGAGGATTATTTGCTATTTCAGCATCAAATATATTAGGTTCAAGAATAACTCCTTGACTTCCTAAATAATCATATAAATGATGTGTAGGATTATGATAGCAAATTCTACCATCCAAATTTCTCTTAAATATTACATTGCAAGCTGGTTGATTATTATCATCAACATAAAACTGTGATACTTCTACAATTTCACGTTTGAACTTACCAATAGTATTATCCATAAAACCTTTAACATGTACTCCCAATTGAACATATCTATGTATTGAGTTCAAGAATTGTTGTACATCTTGACTTGATTCCATTAAGGAATAAAGACGCATTGGTATATTAGCAGCACTATCAGAGTGAATTGTTGAAATGATATTGTGACCTGAAGAAATTGAGTTACGTACTGCTGTAACTGCTTCAGCAGAACGAACCTCGGAAAGTAGAATCCATTTAGGGTTCTGTCTCATACATGTAACTAACACTTCAGTATAACTTGCAATATTATTTGTTTTCATAGCAACTATATCTCTATGTGGATAAATTTTATCCAAGTGAAGCTCTAGTGTATCCTCAATCGTTATAATCTTCTCATTTTCTGCAGTATTACTTGCTAAATACTTAACCAACTCAGTTTTACCTGAACCAGTTTCACCACTAACCATAATATTGCAATGGCCATGTACGCAAGTAATTAAAAAGTCTAATACACTCTCAGAAATATAGTCTTCATTTAATAATTTTTCACGATTTAATCTTATTTTTGCTGGTGTCTTACGTATAACACATGCGATTCCATTTGTAGCAATAGATTCATGAACAAAGTTAAGACGTAATTCAGCACTTTCGGCATCTAGAAATGGTGAAGCCATATTAAATGTTTTACCCATTACGTTAGAACATTGGAATGCTAATTTTTCAAATAATGCATTATTAATATCTGGTCTTTCAACACGATAAATACCTTTATCTAATGTTTTAAGCCAAACTTGTCCTCCATTTGAATATGAAACGTCAGTAACATTATCATCATTTAGAAATTCCTTTAAAGGTCCAAAATCTAACTGTGAAAATATAGCCTCATTCATTTATATCAACCCTTTCTATTTAATTTTCTTCTTTTGAATAATTTCCGTTAGAGACTGTAATTGAAACTGCATCAATCATTCTCTTAATTCTAGCAAAATCTTCAGATTTAATATTTTCTCCTTCTTTTTGGAATTTCTCTGAATACTCAGCTCCTCTTGGAACAGGTATTAAAGTCACACTTGATCGAGATATCTTTTCAATTGCATTTAAAATGTCCCAATCATCTTCTACAACTTTAAACCATAAATAAGCTGGAGATCCATATGGATCCTGTCCAAAAACATCTCTACCCTTACTATCTGATACTTTAAATACTTTAATATGCTCTATAAACTTTTGATAAACCATTTTTTGAACACCCATTTCATAATTAGGTGTTATTTTTGCATAAAGATCTATATAAGATCCTGGCAATAACGAATTACCATATGTAGTAAAAATATCTACAGGTAGTTTATAAACATAAAAGGTACCATCAAATTTATCATCTTTATATAATTCACCACAATTATCAGAAGTCAAAGCATCTAAGTAGATTAACCCACCTTCAGGTATAGAATAACCCTCTTTAATACAATATTCTCCGGAATTAATTTTTTCAAAATCCGCACCGCCTTGTTTTACAGCAGGAATCTTGCTTAAATATTTTTTACTTACACTTGCAACACTAACTTTATCTCTATTAATAATATCTCCAGGATATAAAGTTTGACTAGCAACATATAATGTACCCGGATTTTTTCCAACAGAAACTAAATTATTATAAATAACCCAAACTACAACAACTAAAACAATCAAAATTAATCCTTCAAGAGCTTTTCTATTGCTAGCAATGGATCTTAAATAATTAACAAACTGTGACATTATTTACCCCGCATTATCTACTTGATCACGTACCATTTGACTCAATTCAGGAGATACTATTTTTGTTTCTCCACCATCTTGACCATAATATACGCCTCTAGGAACCGGAACTAGATCAAAACCGCCTAATTCACGAACGTATGAAAGTTCCTCAAACAAATCGTTTTCAACATCAAATAATAATAAAGAAGGTTGTAATGGTGGATCAGATGCAAATACATTTTTTCCAGCATTATCACGAACTTCTAATACTCTAATTTTTTCAATATATTTTTCAAATACTAACTCTTTAGTATTAGGGTTTCTAGTTTTTAAGTATAAATCAATGTAAGTTCCGGGTGTTATAGAATTTCCATAAGTAGTCAAAGTATCAACGGACATATAAAATATACCATGATTCTCATCTACATCTTGCCAAATAGAATTTTGTACATTCTCTTTCTCAACAATTTGATTTTTGTCTTTATAGAAGAACCCTGACTTTGGAACAGTTACATTAACATTTGTATATAAATTTTCTAATTTTTCATCGGCATAATAAATGTTAAGCTTCTTTGCAA
>Ga0247610_10004721_pt1 | contig 14503 bp, 14 predicted proteins | sample 174DNAGHGhighgp2_FD_193483 | JGI IMG/M metagenome (GOLD analysis project Ga0247610, IMG submission 193483) | Sheep rumen microbial communities from Palmerston North, Manawatu-Wanganui, New Zealand - 1742 DNA GHGhigh gp2 | ecosystem: Host-associated > Mammals > Digestive system > Stomach > Rumen... | reverse complement strand
GGAGAAGTGGCGCAGGACACAGAGGGTATGCAGACCATGCGCACGCTGGCCGACAACATGGCCTGGCTGCTGAAGAAGATCCACGCCAACGGCCAGCCAGACTATCCTGAGCGCGAAGAGTGGCAGGGGATGAACTTTATCAGATAAACGATGAACATAGAGGACTATCGTGAATATTGCCTGTCATTGGGTGACGGCATAGAAGAAAAACTGCCGTTCCAGAAGTTTAAGAGCGGAGAGGGTGTCTTGGTGTTCTACGTGTCAGGCCACATGTTCTCATTCTTCGACTGCAACGATTTCTCCATCATCTCGCTCAAATGCCAGCCGGAACGTATCGAGGATTTGAAGGAGCAGTATGATTGTATCGGCAATCCGTACAACGAGTCGCCCAAGCACTGGATAGGCATCAATCCTGCTACGGCTCCCGATGATTTGCTGAAGGAACTGACCCGAAACTCGTATGAGATTGTCAAGGCAAAGTACAGAAAATGAAATAAGAATGGTCACCGCCCCACTCAAAGCCTGCCTCCGTAGGTTGCCACGACATCTTCCGAGACAGTCTTTCCGGCCTGCCACTCCGTGAGCACCGTTAAGTCTGCTGTCGTTTAATAATAATTTTCCATAAACAGGAGGATTCTTGAGAAAAAAGACTTGTTGCAGCCTAACTTCAACAAAAGTTAAAGTACGTAATAATCGTGGGAATTTATCAGAAATGACTAATTTTGCATCATCTTTAAAAAATATAAGTAAACAGGCTTAATAAAAGCGTATCGTACAACGAGTACAAATGAGCAACGGGCAAGAACTGGTATTTCACGAGAAGTCTTTTCGGCAACTGACCACGGATGAGCTGTACGAACTCCTGAGAGTGCGTAGCGATGTGTTCGTGGTGGAACAGAACTGTGTCTATCAAGATTTGGACGGCGATGACCAGAAGGCTATCCATCTGTGGCTGACGCAGGATGATAAGATTGTGGCTTTGGCCCGTGTTTGTCCGGCAGGGACTCACATGACGGAGATTTCCATCGGCAGGGTCATCACTACCGAACGGGGCAAAGGCTACGGCAAGCAAATCATGTTGTATGCCATCCGTGCGGCCATAGAGCATTTTGGCGCAACGCTCATAGACATCGAGGCACAGGAGTATGCCAAGGGCTTCTATGAAGGTGTAGGGTTCAAACAATCATCCGACACCTTTATGCTCGATGGTATTCCACACATCAAAATGACTTGGAGGAAATGAATGATTCTATGCAACTTTCTTCCTCTTTTTTACGTCTAATAAATAGAAACTGTTAAAAGTAAACGATTATGATACTATCAACAACTCCACAGATTGAAAGTCATCCTATCCGCGAGTATAAGGGTGTGGTGACAGGTGAGACAATTATAGGTGCCAACGTATTCCGCGACTTCATGGCTGGCATCCGCGACTTCGTAGGAGGACGCTCAGGAAGTTACGAGAAGGTCCTTCGTGAGGCAAAGGACACCTCCATTCAGGAAATGATGCAACGCGCACAGGAACTTGGAGCTAATGCCATCGTTGGCATCGACATCGATTATGAAACTATCGGAGCTAACGGCTCCATGCTGATGGTTGCCACCAGTGGAACGGCAGTGGTTATCTAAACTGACTGGCAAGACTGGCCCTATCGCCATTTGGCAAGGAAATCGCATAATCAGATGACTAAAGACGAGAAGCGACAGATGCAACGGCAGCGGCTGGTGGACAATAAAGCCTATCAGACGATGCAGGGCTTGACCCGCTATATGGACCGCTACTATCTGGATGCACTCATCGGAGTCATCCCAGGCTGGGGCGATGCCATTGCATTAGCGAGTGCCGTGCCGTTCGTCTATTTCTCGGCTCGTGTCATCAGGAGCGTGCCGCTGACACTGGCCGTTCTCAACAATGCCCTTCGCGACGTGCTGATGGGCATGATACCATTCTTCGTTGGTGACATCATCGACTTCTTCCATCGTGCCAACATCCAGAACATGCAGATGATACAGGGATTCGTTGACGGTGATGAAGCAATCATCAAGCAGGTGAACCAACGAGCCTTTCAGTCAGCCATCGTCCTCGCAGTCCTGCTACTGCTCATAGCCCTGATGATATGGGCACTCGTCACTTTCGGCAGCTATCTGTATTCTTTGATGGCATCCATCTTCTGAACTGCCAATGTTTAAACGAGTTTGAATTCCGTGCCTTTTGATGCTTTTGCTCACCCAGCTTTGCAAGGGCACGGAAATAGCTATTTACAATATCAAATGTTTCATTTCATGTCCTCCCCACCGATTGTCGTTTACGTATCTGAAACCAACAGAGGAATACAGTGCCTCACCGTCAGAGTTGCCTTTATCCACCAAGAGTCCGACACAGGGCAGAAGCATTTTGTCAGCCTTTTCCTTCGTAGCCAGGATCAGCCGTCTGGCAATGCCCTGTCTGCGATATTCGGGTAGAACTGCCAATGAGTCGAGGTAGAGTTCTCCCGCCTGCGTCTCGTCGTCCATGCCGGAATTGTCTTTGCCGACATACTCCTTGGCGACCTCGATGAAGACACGTCGCAACTCATGAAGCATGCCGCCATCATAGCTCACGGAGATGCCAACTACCTTATCTCCATCCATAGCCACCAGCGTGTTCTTGTAACTATATTGTGATTTTTCTGCTTCAACTAGCATAGTCATCATCCTGCGGAAGTCCTCCAATCCGTAGTCCTCGCCACAGAAATATTGACAGCACTCATCCGTCATGGCCATCATGATCAGCCGTACTATCTCTACCGCCTGATTCTTTGTTGCTCCTCGTATTTCTATCATATTAAACCGTTTATGAAACTATGAGCATATTCTTTGTTGTACTTAATTCTGTAGCTTGACGATGGCATAAGAGGTGGCTGGCATGTGGACGGTCATGTTGCCCGTCTTCTTATTGTGTTCGATCTTAAAGTTGTCGCCAGCCAATAGTTTGGTCTTTTTGAATTTCACATTAATGCTGAAGGCAGCATCAGAATTCTCTGCTTTGGGATTAAGCATCACCAGTACCACATTTTTCCCAGCTGCACGGGCATAGACAAAGGGGTAAGGCGGCTCAGATGAGTCGGCGGATGAAGGGTAGATAGGCACAAATTCGGCATAGTTGGCGAGGGCTGGTTCGCTGTGGCGCAGTGCGATGAGTCTCCTGGTTTTATTAAGCAGCGAGTTGGGGTCCTTTTCCTGAGCTGCCACGGTGGGTGCATCAGGTGCTGGGTCTACAGGCAGATAGAGCTTGCTGGCATCGCCCGTAGAGAAGCCGAGATTCTTGTCGTTGCTCCACTGCATTGGTGTACGGGCTCCGTTGCGTGGCTGGTAGGCTCCCTCCACCTGTGGCCAACTGGTGGGCAGTTGTCGCATACCGATCTCGTTGCCGTAGTAGAGGAAGGGCACACCAGGCATGGTGAAACCGAAGGCGTAGATAATCTCCAGGTCCTTGTCTGAGCGGCGGTTACCCAGACGGGCATTGTCGTGATTACCCATCGGAAGACTGATGTAGCCCTTGCCAACGGTCTTCTGATACTGGTCCATATAGCTTCTCAGGAAGGCTTTGATATCGCCCTTGCCTTCGGCATCGAAATAGCTGTGTCCTCGGCTCACACCGTTGAGTATACGCCAGTCTTCTTTCTGAAACAGGTCGTTGTAGCCGTTAAACCAGTGGAAGAAATCCACGTGGAAGCAGTTGTCGAGTGCATCGGCAGGGTATGACCACTCTGCCACCATGAATCCATGAGGGTATTCCTTTTCCAAGAGCTGGCGAATCTCACGCCAGAAGAGCTTGGTTTCGTTCTCGTTGGTGTTGAAGAATTGCTCATTACCTCTCACTCGACGGGTTTTCACCAGTGCCCCAGCCATATCGGCTCGGAAACCGTCAGCTCCCATATCCATCCAGAAGCGCAGCACATTCTTCAAGTCCTCACGCATGGCCATCACATCAGGATGATCCGTAGGCAACTGCCATTTCTGTTCTGGATCGGGATTAGCAAAGCCGAAGTTTAGGGCAGGCTGACACCAGTAGAAGTTGCGCATGAATTGGCCGTTTCTCTGGCCGTAGCCCTTCACGAACTGTCCAGCAAACTCCTGAGGGGGATCCACCCAGTTGGTCTCTGTCCAGATGTAATAGTTCGAGTATTTGTTCTTTTCCTGCTTTTGCGACGCCACGAACCAAGGATGGTCGATGGCGGTGTAGCTGATGACATAGTCGAAGATGACGTGCATGCCTCGTTTATGAGCTTCTTCAAAGAGCCGCTTCGCATCGTCATTAGTGCCGTAGCGGGGCGCAATCTTGTAATAGTCGCGGATGTCGTAGCCTGCATCGTTGAAGGGCGAATCGAAGAAAGGGTTGAACCAGATGGCGTCTACACCGAGGCTCTTCACGTAGTCGAGTTTACTGATGATGCCCTGCAGGTCTCCGATGCCGTCACCGTCGGAGTCGCAGAAGGTCTGCGGGTAAATCTGGTAGAATACTGCATTCCTGGCCCAATCGGGCATCTTTGGAATTTCATACTGGCCTGTGATGGTCTGTGCTGTCGCAGTGAGGATGCAGGCCATCAGCCATACTGATAAAAACGTTTTCTTCATATTTAAGCCTGTTGTTTTGTTTGCAAAGATAATTTATTTTTTTGACAAAAGGACAAAAGAAACATTAATTTTACTAAAAACGACAATGAAGCGGTGCAAAATGCGTACAGATGCATTTTTGTCCTGAAAAGAATAGTTTTTCGAAAACTCTTCGTATCTTTGCGCACGAATCGCAGATGATAACAAAAAGAAAGATATGGGAAAGTTTTGAAACCGAAGAAAAAGCGTTAGAGTATGAAGGACTACCCTGATAAGATGACGCCAGAACAGGCAAGGCAGTTTCGTGACGATGTGTTGAATATTGTCTGCCAGATTCCTCGTGGCAAGGTGACGACCTATGGCATGATCGCTGCTTTGGCAGGATGGCCGAGTCATTCGAGAATGGTGGGTAGGACGTTGCGTTATACGCCTGGGGCCGAGTTATTGCCTTGCCATCGTGTGGTTAACCAAGAAGGGCGAACGGCTCCAGGTTGGAGTCGGCATCGCTCTTTGTTGGAAGAGGAGGGCGTTAAGTTTAAGGCAAATGGTCATGTGGATATGAGCCAATACCTGTGGGAGCCTTCTGTTAATATAGAATGATTTTATCAAAAATGATATGATGACAGCCAAAGACGTTATCACTTATATGGAATCGTTGCGCAATGAGGAACAGCGCAGGATTCTTGTGGGTTTCTTTAAAACAGGGCCAGGCGAATATGGAGAGGGTGATGAGTTCCTGGGGTTGAAGGTGCCACAGACGCGTGAAGTCGTCAAGGCGGCAGGGGCTGATTTCCCTTTGAACGAGGTGCCAGAGTTGTTGATGAATCGCTGGCATGAGGTCAGACTTTGTGGTTTCCTGATTCTTGTTTCGAAGTTCGAGAAGTTGGCCGCAAAACGATTGGAGAACAATGCTGAGGCCATCAGGAAACGTGATGAGATCCTGACGCTGTATCTGCAATATGCAGAGCAGGCCAACAATTGGGATCTGGTGGACTTGTCTGTGCATAAGATTCTGGGACATTGGTTGCTCCTGCCCTCAAGTCTTGGCGACAGGGAATATAAGATAAAGGTGCTCGACGAACTGGCTCAAAGTCCCTGTCTGTGGAAACAGCGCATGAGTATCGTTTGTTCGTGGAAGACCTCGCAGATGGGCGACCCTTCGTGGTGCTTGCGCTATGCAGAGTTTCACTTGCACCATCCACACGACCTGATGCACAAGGCCGTAGGTTGGATGCTTCGTGAGATGGGCAAGCGGGTCAGTATGGATCTGTTAAGAGCGTTCCTTCGCCAGCATGCTCACGAAATGCCTCGCACCATGCTCCGATATGCTATCGAGAAGATGTCGGAGAGTGAGCGCAAGGAGTGGATGAATGTGCCCAAGGATTAGTTACTGCGCAGGGAACTGCTGATAAATGGTCAGACCGTAATCGGCGCTGGCAGCAAAGATGTATTCCATGATGTCGGCAGTATCGTGCTCGAAGTCGGCCCAAGCCTGGGCATATAACCAGAAGGTGAACTCCAGACAGCAGCCACCCTGAGATGCTTCAGCCTGACGAACCAGAGGATTCTTCTCGGCGATGACCTTCGGGTTGTTGCGCAGCCATTGTTCTATGTGCTGACGGAACTTGGTGATATTCGCTACCCCATCGTCGTCGAGATGGATGGAGCGGAAGTCGAAATAGATCTTCCGCGATTGCTTACGGCCTTCGTTCTGCTCCATTCCCAACCAGTTCTGGAAGGAACCGTCGACCAGCGTTTGAGGGGTGACGGTGACGATGGTGTTATCGAAGTTGCGCACTTTCACGGTGGTCAGTGAAATGTCTTCCACCCTACCGTTGACACCTGCCGAGTTGACTGTTATCCAGTCGCCGATGTGCACCATGTCGTTGTTCGTCAGGCGGATACCAGCCACCAGTCCCTTGATGGTGTCCTGAAAAGCCAGCATCAGGATAGCTGAGGCTGCTCCTAAGCCAGCGAATAAAGTAGTGGGATTTTTGTCGATGACGATGGCGATGACCACAATGATGGCAATGAAGATGATGATGATCTTCAGCACGCCACAGATGGAGTATAGATATTGCTGGCGAGCCGAACGGGGACCGCTTTCCAACAATTTGAACGAGTCGATGAAAACGATGACGGCACGTGTGGACATCACTGTGATATAGATAGCTGTCAGGCGGGTTAGCACTTCACGTACGGTGGGGAAGTCGAAGAATGTCCAAGGCAGCAACAGCCAAATGACGATGGCCGGCACAATGCTGCAGGCCGTCAACAGTACGCGCTCACTGAACAGCACATCATCCCATTTTGCCTCTGTCTTTGTTGTCAGTTTCTGTAGCACAGGCACTACCAGTCTTCTGCAAATCAAGCCCGCGAGTACTGCCAACAGGGTGGCAATCACCACCAAGACGATATGCGTGACGATGCTGATAGCGTCGCCCGTAATGCCACAAGCCGTTATCAGTTGCTCCACTAAAATCTGTATCTTTTCCATATACTATCGTTTTGTCTGCAAAGATAATTTATTTTTTCGACAAAAGAACAAAAGAAACAAAAAAAGTTGATCTTGTGTATTTATGTCTGAAAATATGTATATCTTTGCATCAGTTTTGAACTGAATGACGATGAAACAGATAGAGATACATAGTTGTGCAGAGCTGATGGATTATATCCAGCAAGTGGGTTTCCTGCCGTTGCTGGATAGTGGGATTTGGGGCTATTCTGCAGAGGATGTGGTCGATGACGACTGTCGCTATGTGGTGTTTGATGATGGTGGCTGGGACTGGCCGTTGTGGAAATGGAAGGGGCCGATTGTCACTGAGGGCAACTGCGTCTATGGCAAGTTCTTTGCAGGTAAGGCCGGCTTTGTGAGTCGTGAGTGGTGGCCTGATCTGTGCAATTATCGTCGCAGTCAGCATCCGGCCCCGCAGGAGGGTTCCATCGAGGAGGCCATCTTGTTTGCCTTAGGCGAACAGGGCAGTCTGATTACACGAGAGTTGCGTGCGGCTTGTGGCTTTACTGGCCCCAAGATGCGTAGTAAGTTTGATGGCTATGTCACCCGTTTGCAGATGGCTTGTCGTATTATTACTGAGGACTTTGTTTATCCTCAGGACCGCCATGGTCGCGAATATGGCTGGGGCTGGTCGTTGCTCACCATCCCTGAGCAGCTACTGGGACGCGAGGCCTGTCAGTGTCCTCGCACTCCTCAGGAGTCATTTGACCGTATGTTCGCCCACTTCAGGCAGCTCCTACCCGAGGCCACCGATCAGCAGATTCTCAAACTGATCAAATAATTAGTTAAAAAAAGAGTTAAAAGAGCGTGATACGTGTGGGCTCTCGATAATTCTGAGTACTTTTGCAGCGATGAAAAAGCTGATTTCCATATTGTTAGTGATGCTGCCGGCCTTTTCGATGGCGCAGGGGCAGAAAGATCATAACTTCGAGGTGGCCAAGCACCTTGATATATTTAATAATGTTTATAAGAACCTCGACTTGCTCTATGTCGACACATTGAATCCGAAAGATGTGATTGGCACGGGCATCAATGCGATGTTGCGTCAGTTGGATCCTTATACAGAGTATTATGCACAGGATGAGACGAAGAATCTGAGGATGATGCTCACGGGTAAATATGCGGGTATCGGAGCCTTGATTCGTAAGCACCAGAAACTGAACCGTGTGGTCATCGATGAACCCTATGCCAACATGCCTGCTGCAGAAGCTGGCTTGCAAAAGGGTGATATCATCTTGAGTATCGACGATACGCTGATGACGGATAAGGACGTGAGCTTTGTGAGCAGTCATCTGCGAGGTGAGCCAGGTACCAGTTTCCTGTTGAAGGTGATGCGCCCTTCCACAGGTAAACAGATGGACTTTAAGATTACCCGTAGGAATATCAAGTTGCCCGAACTCCCTTATTACGGTATGCGTGAAGGTAATATCGGCTATATCAACTTCAACAGCTTCACACCAGAGAGTGGCAAGGAGGTGCGCAGGGCTTTTGTCGACCTGAAGAAGAAGGGTGCCACTTCGCTTATCTTCGATCTTCGCAACAATGGTGGAGGCTCTGAGTCGGAGGCCGTTGACATTGTGAACCTCTGGGTGCCGAAAGGTGTAACCGTTGTCGATAATCGTGGCAAGGTGAAACAGGCCAGTAGGATATATAAGACCCGTCTGGAGCCTACGGATACCGTCATGCCCATTGTGGTGTTGGTGAATGGCGAGTCGGCCAGTGCCAGCGAGATTACCAGTGGTGCCTTGCAGGATCTGGATCGTGCAGTCATTTTAGGTACGCGTACTTACGGTAAAGGGCTCGTACAAATTCCTATCGATCTGCCTTATAATACAAATATGAAGGTGACAACCTCGAAATACTATATCCCTAGTGGACGCTGTATCCAGGCCATCAACTATAAGCAGGGTAGTACAGGCTATCGTGAGCATATTCCTGACTCGCTGACGAAGGTGTTCTATACTGCAGGAGGTCGTGAAGTGCGCGATGGTGGTGGCATCAAACCTGATGTTGAGGTGAAGGCCGACACGATTCCTAACATCGCCTTCTATCTCTCTGCCTCAGGTCAGGACTCGACGGAGGTGATGTTCGACTATGTGGTCGACTATATCGCTCAGCATCCCACGATTGCCGAACCTGCCAAGTTCCATCTGACGGAAGCTGACTGGGAGACGTTCAAGGCTCGTGTCATCAAGAGCGGATTCACCTACGATCCCGTCAGCAAGAAACAGTTTGCTGAGTTGGTGAAGACAGCTAAGTTCGAGGGTTATTACGATGAGGCCAAGACGGCTTTCGACAATCTTGAGCAGAAGTTGAACCACGATGTGGCCTTCGATTTGGAGAAGCATAAGGCCGTGCTTCTGCAGATTCTTGAGAGTGACATCATCGCTCACTACTATTATCAGTCGGGTGCCATCGAGGCAGGGCTTAATTTTGACAAGCAACTGAAGGAGGCCGAGCGCCTGCTGAAGAACCCCGATGCATACAAGAAACTGCTGGCGCCTCAGAAGACCAAAGAAACCTCGTCGCTAATCAAAATCGACAGGAAACCGATTGGAAATATCTCGTTGAAACAGAAGAAATTAGAAATATTTAGTGCTTTATCGTAAAAAACTGGCGAAATATTTGGCGGAATGGGAAAAAATGAGTAACTTTGCACCCGTTCAGTGGAATGAGAGACCCGCAAGGGCCTCTCTTTTTCATTATAATACACGTTTGATAGATGATTAATAAAGAGACGATTAAGACATTAGTGGAAGAGTGGTTGCAGGGCAACGACTATTTCTTGGTAGACATTTTGTTTGGTTCAGACGACCGCATTGTGATTGAGATTGATCATGCTGATGGCGTCTGGATTGAGGACTGTGCAGCGTTGAGCCGTTTCCTACAAGAGCGCTTGGGCGATGAGCTGGGCGAATTCGAACTGGAGGTGGGCAGTGCTGGTATTGGCCAGCCCTTCAAGGTAGAGCAGCAGTACATCAATCACATTGGTGACGAGCTCGAGGTGCTTGGTGCCGACGGTAAGAAAGTGGTAGGCATTTTGAAGGAGGTTAATGGTCGTGATTTCGTGCTCACTGTCAAGGAGAAACAGACGGTGGAAGGCAAGAAGCGTCCCGTGATGGTTGACGTAGACAAGACTTATTCGATGGATACTGTGAAGTATGCCAAGTACGTGCTAACTTTTAAATAAGGATATTTTGAGTAAACAGTAAACAAATAAAAATATAATGGCAACAAAAAAAGATGTGAAAGGCCCCTCAATGATTGAGACCTTTCAGGAATTCAAAGAGACAAAGAACATTGACCGTACGACTTTGGTGAGTGTGCTGGAGGAAAGTTTCCGCAATGTCATCGCAAAGATCTATGGCTCGGATGAGAACTTTGACGTGATCGTCAACCCTGACAAGGGCGACTTTGAGATTCACCGTAACCGTATTGTGGTTGCAGACGGCGAGGTGGAGGATGAGAACAAGGAGATCGCCCTGAGCGAGGCCCAGAAGATTGAGCCCGACTATGAGATTGGTGAGGAGGTGTCTGAAGAAGTGAATTTCCAGAAGTTTGGCCGTCGCGCCATCCTGAACCTCCGTCAGACGCTGGCTTCGAAGATTCTCGAACTGGAGCATGACTCTCTGTATCAGAAGTACAAGGACCGTGTGGGTCAGGTAGTAAGCGGTGAGGTCTATCAGATATGGAAGCGTGAGGTGCTGCTGATCGACGATGAGGGCAACGAGCTCCATCTGCCGAAGGGTGAGCAGATTCCTAACGACAACTACCACAAGGGTGAGACTGTTCGTGCCATCGTGAAGGAGGTGCAGAACGAGAACAACAACCCCCGTATCATTCTTTCGCGTACCTCTCCAGTCTTCTTGGAGCGTCTGCTTGAGGCTGAAGTTCCTGAGATCAACGATGGTCTGATTACCATTCGTCGTGTGGCCCGTATGCCGGGTGATCGCGCTAAAGTGGCTGTCGAGAGCTATGACGAGCGTATCGATCCAGTAGGCGCTTGTGTGGGTGTGAAAGGTAGTCGTGTGCATGGTATCGTTCGTGAGCTCTGCAATGAGAATATCGACGTGATCAATTATTCCAGCAATATACAGCTGTTCATCACCCGAGCACTGAGTCCTGCCAAGATATCCAGTATCACTATCGATCAGGAGAACCATAAGGCCGAGGTTTATCTGCAGCCCGAGGAGGTGTCACTGGCCATCGGTCGTGGTGGTATGAACATCAAGCTCGCCTCGATGTTGACAGAGTATACCATCGATGTCTTCCGTGTAGTCAGCGATAATGAGGCCGATGAGGATATCTATCTGGATGAGTTTGCAGACGAGATCGATCAGTGGGTGATTGACTCTATCAAGGCTATCGGTCTGGATACTGCTAAGTCTGTGCTCAACGCTCCCCGTGAGATGCTCATTGAGAAGGCTGACCTCGAAGAGGAGACCGTTGACCACGTGATCGAGGTGCTGAAGTCGGAGTTTGAATAGTTTTAAAAAGTAAAAAGAATGGGTGTTAGATTAAATAAAGTATTAACAGAGCTTAATATAGGTCTTCAAACGGCAGTTGATTACCTGAAGAATAAGAAGAGCCTGGGTGAGATCAAGGACGACGCCAACGTGAACACCAAGATCAGCGACGAGCAGTATGAAGCACTCGTCAAGGAGTTCAGTCGTGATAAGGACGTGAAGAAACAGGCTAACATGATTTTCCCCAAGAAGGAGAAAAAGGATAAGCCGAAACCCAAGGAGACTGTGACGGCAGAGGTGAAAAAGGAACCTCGCCAGTCCTTTACACCTTTAGGTAAGATAGATCTCGATAGTCTCAATGGCAAGAAACCTGCAGCCAAACTGGCTGCGGAACCTGCCAAGGAGGAGAAGCCTGCACAGAAAGTGGCTGCTGCCGAAAAGCCACAGGTAGGCGATGGTATGTCGGAAATGACTCCAGCGAAGGAAGAGGTCAAGAAAGAAGAAGTGAAGGCTGTTGAAGTCAAGCCTGAACCTCAAGTTGAAGCAAAACCAGAGCCTGTTGCCGAGGTGAAGTCGGAAGTACCGGAGACCCCAAAGGCCCCGGAATCGCCAGAACTTCCTAAGGCTGAGGAAGAGACTGAAAAAACTCCAGAGGTATATAAGCTGAAGACGGAGAAGAAAGCAGTGCCCAACCTGAATGTCGTTGGTAAGATCGACCTCGATGCTTTGAACCAGAGTACGCGTCCGAAGAAGAAGTCTAAGGAAGAGCGTCGTAAGGAGCGTGAGGAGAAGCAGGCTCAGTCGCATGGTAATGGCGAGAAGAAGAAACGCGAGCGTATCCGTGGCGGAAAAGAGCGCGTGGACATCGAAGCTGCTGCCAATCAGGACAACGGTAAGAACAACAAAAAGAACAACAAGAACAAGGGTGGTAACCAGAACTTCCAGGATAATGGTAACCAGCAACAAGGTGGTAAGAAGAATAAGAAAAACCGTCCTGTGAAGACTTTGGAGGTTGATGATGAGGCCGTAGCCCGTCAGGTAAAGGAGACACTGGCCCGTCTGACATCGAAGAACCAGAATAAGAAAGGTGCCAAATATCGTCGTGAGAAGCGTGATGCTGTTGCTGAGCGCATGCAGGAGGAGATGGAGTCACAGGCAGCTGAGAGCAAGGTGCTGAAGCTGACGGAGTTCGTGACCGTTTCTGAGCTCGCAACGATGATGAATGTGGGGGTCAATCAGGTGATTGGTACCTGTATGTCTATCGGCATCATGGTATCTATCAACCAGCGCCTCGATGCGGAGACGATCAATATCGTAGCCGAGGAATTCGGTTTCACTACTGAATATGTCAGTGCTGAAGTTCAGAACGCCATCACAGAAGAGGAGGACGATGAGAACGATCTGATTTCTCGCGCTCCAATCGTAACGGTGATGGGACATGTTGACCATGGTAAGACCTCTTTGCTCGACCATATCCGCAACACTAACGTGATTGCCGGTGAGGCCGGTGGTATCACCCAGCACATTGGTGCTTACAATGTGAAACTGAAGGATGGTCGTCAGATTACGTTCCTTGACACACCTGGTCATGAGGCTTTCACCGCCATGCGTGCCCGTGGTGCTCAGGTAACGGATATCGCCATCATCATCGTTGCAGCCGATGACTCTGTGATGCCTACTACTAAGGAGGCCATTGCCCATGCTCAGGCTGCTAACGTGCCGATGGTATTTGCCATTAATAAGATTGATAAGCCAGGTGCCAACCCCGATAAGATCCGTGAGGATCTGGCCAACATGAACCTGTTGGTGGAAGAGTGGGGTGGTAAGTACCAGTGTCAGGAAATCAGTGCCAAGAAAGGCATCGGTGTCGATGAACTGTTGGAGAAAGTACTCCTCGAGGCTGAGATGCTCGACCTGAAGGCTAATCCTAATCGTAAGGCTACCGGTTCTATCATCGAGTCTTCGCTCGACAAGGGTCGTGGCTATGTCTCTACCGTCCTCGTATCGAACGGTACGCTGAAGATTGGTGATGTGGTCATTGCAGGTACGGCCTGGGGTCGTGTCAAGGCGATGTTCAATGAACGTAACCAGCGCATCGAGACAGCAGGGCCGGCTGAGCCCGCCATCATCCTTGGATTGAACGGTGCACCTACTGCTGGTGACTCCTTCCATGTGATGGAGACAGAGCAGGAAGCCCGCGATATTGCCAACAAGCGTATCCAGCTGCAGCGTGAGCAGAGCCTGCGCACCACTACCAAGCTGGGTCTCGACGAACTGTCGCATCGTATTGCTCTGGGTGAGTTCCACGAGTTGAACATCATTGTGAAGGGTGATACCGATGGATCTATCGAGGCTTTGAGCGATTCGTTCATCAAGCTCTCAACCGAGAAGGTGCAGGTGAATGTCATCTCGAAGGCTGTGGGTCAGATCTCAGAGAACGATGTCATGTTGGCTTCGGCTTCTGAAGCTATCATCATCGGCTTCCAGGTACGTCCTTCTGCTGATGCCCGTCGCGCGGCTGACCATGAGGGTGTGGAAATCAACACTTATTCGATCATCTATGATGCTATCGACGATGTGAAGCAGACCATGCAGGGTATGCTCGACAAGGTAAAGAAGGAGATTGTCTCTGGTGAGATCGAAGTGAAACAGGTATTCAAGATATCGAAGGTTGGTACAGTGGCCGGTGGTCTGGTGACTGACGGTAAGGTACACAACAAGGACAAGGCCCGTGTCATTCGCGATGGTATCGTGATTCACACAGCTCCTATCGAAGCCCTGAAGCGCTATAAGGACGATGCCAAGGAAGTGGCAACAGGTCTGGAGTGCGGTATCTCACTGGTCAACTTTAACGATATCCAGGTAGGCGATATCATTGAGACCTTCACTGAGATTGAAGTAGAACAGAAACTGTAAGAATGGCAAA
>Ga0247610_10004718_pt1 | contig 14507 bp, 35 predicted proteins | sample 174DNAGHGhighgp2_FD_193483 | JGI IMG/M metagenome (GOLD analysis project Ga0247610, IMG submission 193483) | Sheep rumen microbial communities from Palmerston North, Manawatu-Wanganui, New Zealand - 1742 DNA GHGhigh gp2 | ecosystem: Host-associated > Mammals > Digestive system > Stomach > Rumen... | reverse complement strand
TTCTCATAAATCTGCTTAACACGAGATGGCGATATACCAAATTGGATGCCTAATTGAGAATATGACTGTCCACATTTATGCAATGCGAATATTTCTCGATTTCGTTCTTTATTACTCATATTGCGTTGCTTTCTGCATCGTTTTCATTTACAGCTTCTAGATTTTCAATAATATAATTCATTGTAGATGCTAACTCTTCGAGATCGTCTGTTGGAATTTCCACAGATGTCTCATGACAAAAATTGACGAAATCTATTAAAGTAAGATATGTAGCAGCAATATTACGTACATGTTCTCTATTTAATTTTATTTGATATAGCATACAGTTATCCATAAAAAATTCCTTTCATAAATAACTAATAGGTGCCCCCGGTGGGATTCGAACCCACACGTCATTAAGACAGCGGTTTTTCTTACCACTATAGTTTTCACTACCTGATAGATATCAGTTTGTGGCCTGGACTTTGCCTTCACCCGTTCTGGGTGGCGAGTGTCAAGTCTCTACACCTTCCTTGAAAATATCAAGGCTTGGCTCGGCGTTACCATTGGGAAAGGATTCACCGAATTTACTCGCATTCACGCATAACATTCCTGTTAAGGTGCTCATGTTAAACCCAAGACCGCCGTGTCTGCCCTTCCACCACGGGGGCAAATATAAACTAGCTATTGTCTATTTGAAGATTCTCGAGATAGACTGCTAGGAGTTTGCCAACATACGTAACTTGAGTATGTTTTTTACTAAAAGCATGTCCGATTATATCGAAACCTTTTGGATTAGAGTCATCATACTTTACTAAATATAACTGACCCTTAGTATTGATATGAAGTTCGTAAAAATCTTTTAATGGTACTGAAATATAAGTATTATTAAGAATAGGATTTTTATCGATGGCCTGCCACACACTAAGCATATTAAATGCAGTTTTTACAAAGAATGACGCATCATTTTTGTAATCTTTAAGTTCTTCGATCATTATATCATCGCTTTCTCTTGAGCCTTAATCAAAAATCTCTTCAAGGGGTTTACTGAAGAATTCTAAAATATAATCTAAAGATATTGGGGTGTAATCGTTTGCATCTACTCCAACATCGAATCGTCTAAGTTGCTGCCACTGATTTATTTCATTCGAGCGTCTTTTTGAATGAATATGACCATGGCACATGATAGATCCCTGTTCACGTCCATGCCAAGAAAGGAATGGGTAGTGGGACATACAAATCTTTGTATACTTATGAGTAAGTTCGAGATAATCACGCTCGGATTCAAATGGTGAAGGTTTACCAGCGTGTAAAAATCTCTTATCATGATTACCAAGAATCAAATGAATATGCTTACAGTTAAGTTGTTCTCGATACGACATGCATTTTGAGTAACTGCCATACATACTAAAGTCACCAAGAATATAAAGAATATCATCTGGTGCTACAGTATTGTTAAAATTTTCAATAAGAACTTTGTCCATTTCCTCGACATTGGCAAATGGACGATCAACATATCTAATAATATTAGCATGTCCAAAATGTGGATCAGAAGTTAAATAGATCATACCAACCGCTTTCTCTTGAGCTTAAATATAAATGGTGCGCCCTATGGGGCTCGAACCCATGACCTTGAGATTAAAAGTCTCCTGCTCTTCCAACTGAGCTAAGGGCGCAAACTAACTACACGCCAATAATTATTTTTCCAGTATTCAAAAACTCACTAAATGAATATGCTGGACATTCTACATTACATCGCGGACATCTCAAACATGGTATTATTCCGTTGTAGTCAACAAGTCTCATGTTAATCTCAAATTCTACATCCGTGTCACATTTTGGACAATGAGCTGGAATCGTTTTATGAATACTAGCCATGTCAAAAACCTTTCGCCAAAGATGATAGATTAGTTCTTGTAAGTTTAAACTATCGCGCTATCCTCTTTTAATTTTCTTAGTTGCGTATCCAATAATATCTTCAGCGCATTTACCACAAACTTCCCAATTAGATATAACTCGGTTTGAATCAGGATTATTTATAATTCTAGAAACTGGATGGTCAGACTTTATGTTCATTGTATAGACGTGTTGTCCACCACGTTTGCTAATGATTTCGCCGCATCTATCACAAATATCAATTGTTGCCATTGCGATACTCCTTATCTGTATTTATTCAAAAGGTATTTTCTCAATTCTATATTTATAAAGAAATTGTCTAATAGATTCGTTATAAAACAGTTTATAGAATCCTCTTATGTGTACATCATTGTCTCCTATATAAACTTTCAATATGCCCCCAACGTCGTTTTCGTTGATAAGATTTATAATACTATAATAGAGTCGTTCGATAAATTCAAATGCTTCACGTTTTGTTCCAAATGCTCTTAATATATAATATTCACTATCGGTTGTATTTGTTATCCTGCACTCATCAACAAGATTTGCAGTGACTACAAAAATGTTATTCATATTTTCAATTTTGTCAATTGTCATTATATATTCCTTATCTGTATTTATTCAAAAGGTATTTTTTCTATTTTATATTCATGAAGAAACTGAATGTGAGATCCATTATCCAACCTATAAGATTCTTTTATGCGTACTGTATCGTTCCCTATGTAAACGTCAGATATATTAGAATAATTACATGATTTAATTTTTTCAATATCTTCATAATAAAATTGTTCAATAAGATCAAATGCTTGACGTTTTGATTTAAAAGCTTCTATTATATAAGGTCGATTAATGGTTATCTCTGTTATCTCGCTTTCGGCGACAAAATTTTCGATAACTACAAAAACACAAATAGTATTTTTCTCATCGAAATATTCTTCTATCCAAACGTAAGCGGCGAGTCCGATTACGAATGCTATTACAATTAAACCAAATATAATCCACAAATGTAGTAGAGTCAATTTTAAAGCTCACCTGCCAATTTTTGTTTAATATTGACCAAATGTATTAACTGAAGTAGGATTTGATTTAAAGATTCAGTTGTAACCTTAAGCTTTAAAAGATCTGCATAATCTGGATCATCTATAAAAGGAATGTTCTTTTCTGCATAACATTCTACCTTTATTAGTAGTTTTTCTAAGTCATTCATTTTCACAGAATATGCTTTTCTCCACTTGTATTTAGAATCGTATTTTTCATATGATACTGATTTATTTGCCATCAAATTCCTCGCTTTCTATTGAGCTAAATATAAATGGTATGCCCCCACCCAACCCCATGCATACCGTCGTGATTATTTTTACTAACGTGTGAGTAGACAGTTGACAAAGTGACAGAAAGGAGTTTGTACGACGATGTTAACAAAAACAATCACCCAACAAGTTACTTTTATTTAAAGGAATACGTACTGAAAAATATAGGACCTCCACGACGGATATGATCCATACAAGTTTTGCAGAATCGCATCTCATCGGGAGTTCCTTTAGCATACGCGCCAGCTGCTAGAAAATAATGAGTACTTGTTATGCCCGAAATATTCATACCACAGCCAGTACATTTCTTTTGCCGAGACTTTTTCTCACGCATCCACTCGGGAATTTTTGCCTTCATTGTATTAGCGTGTCATGCGGTAAATAGTCTTGAGTGTCCGCATGTTACCAATATATACACCGCGAGAAATAATATGCTCGGTAAGCTTGGTTCCGCCAAGTATCAGAGCTACCGAAATAAGCCCGATAGTAACTAAAGGATGCTTGGTAGATTCATCCCAGAGAATATCAGCAAGATGTGTATAATCGGATGAGTTAACAGTGGTCTTATTCTCGTCAGCCATATTGGTCTCCTCTTTTTTATTAGAAATATTAGCATTATGCAGAGCATTAAGTTTTTCTTTAACTTTAGCCCAATCTTCAACCCAATCTTCAGACTTTTGCTCATCAGAACGATACTTAATGTATTTGTCACACTTCTTATTGAGCTCCGGATCGTTTAGAATATTCTCTCGAGTATTATCATCGATGTGGTCGTTCTGCGAATCCATGCTATTCTCCTTTCAAGAGACTTATAGAATGAGGAAAATATAAAGGAGAGCTTCTCGTATCATCTCAACGTACTTCGCTCTCCTATCTCCTTATTATAAGAAGCGTATTTTTTGCGAGCCCAGTTCCATCAGTTCTCCACTTGATGGCAGACTCTATACCACTTCAAATATTCTTCCATGGTTAAACCTTCGGATTCAATTTCTCGAATCCGAACGGCATTTTGCGCTTGCAGTACGGCAATTTCTCGATCAGCAGCTGCTTGTGCTTTTTGCACTTGAATGGTGAGTAAACGTTGACCAACAGTGACATACAAAATTAGAAATATAATCACTCCAACGACCCATCGAAAGATAGATACGATTTGTCGATTATCGTCAGCATCTTTCTTTATTTTATTGTAAAAATCTTCATCGAGTTGAACCATTAAATATCACCATTAACCTCTTTGTTTTGTAAAGAAATCCACTCTGGGGTTTTTTCAATAATTGTAGGGGAAGGCGTAGACCACGGAGTCGAACCTTCAAGAACATACATATAGTCATGAATTTCTGAAATATCAAACCATTGTTGAGCGTACTTATCTGCTTGTTCTTTACTCAAATGCCCTAACTTATAGAGAGTGCTATTATTGGGTATGATCCATAAATATAAGTCAAAGAAGCGTTCGTCAGCCACGTTTACCATCCTTTAGCATTTAGTGTTTGTGACAATTCCTCTAAATCAGAAGAATTCCCCTCCACATAATAATACTCGTTATCTTCATTGATTAAACGGCAATTATATAGAAATAATGTATTCTCGAAATTGCCATTATCAACTTCATTCTTAGCTATTGCTATCGAGTCCATGGTCACTACTTTCTTCGTTAGAAATATCAGCAGCTTTAAGAAGCTTCTTGGAGTTCTTATATGCTTTTCGCGCAGCAGTTTTAGCTGTTTGATCATTCGCGTTATTAACCATACGCTTAAATCCAGCACGCGGATTGCTAAGGCCAATACACTTACAATACTTGCGAGATATAGCCATCGCAAGGCCAATTTCCTTGTTAAACTCTTCACCACTAGTTGCAGCAACGGTTGTGGTAGTTCCATCAGACCACTTAACTGTGGTGTGAGGAGCATTATAGTAAATATCAATAATCGTTGGCATGGCTATGATGGTTCCACAAACAGCATTGCGCAAAGTAACAAATGTATTAGCCATATTATCGCTCCCAATAGAAATTCTACAAACAGCATTATCCAAAGTATTAAATGTATCGGCCATGTTATCGCTCCTATTCGATAGTTCACCCATCGTCATAATATCAATATCATTACTACGTAACTTGTTGAGTTTTTGCTTAAAATAATCGTTTAAAACGTTGACAATCATCTCTTCGTCTGGTGTTGGAACAGGGTTCACTGCATATCTACACTTATATGTTGTAGTCTCGGTTGGGATACCGGTACTGAAACAATATGAATAATCAAACGCAAACGTATGCAAGATTTCGGTATCGATTTTTTTATCGAGCTTGTTGTAACTAAGCATTATTAAGAAATCAGATCGATTTAGATGCGATGGCTCATAAATATCTTGTTGCCATTCAATAATATACTCTTTACGTCGTCTAACATAGTCCGTTTTATACTGTACGGATAATACTTGAGGTAATGCAACAATATTATAGTCATTACCAACTTTAAATGCTGCAAATATTTTAAAATCTTTAGCATCATGATGAATTGGTATCATTATTCTACCTCTTTCAATAAATGTTCAATTAGTTTGTTCTGATACCACTGCGCCTTTTTTAAATCTTCTATCGGCGCATTCTTATTACGATATCGCCATAAATATTTGAGTACGTTCCCCTTGAGGTATCCTTCAAATTCTGCATAAGGCATAGAACTTTCGATAGCGTCAATACATTCAATACCCCCCGAAGTATAATGAGCGGGATGATTAACATTATCGCAAATATCAGCATTATCATCACTATCTTCCGATTTAGTTGTTTTCATAGAATTGTAAATAACAAATATCCACGAAGCCAGCCTATGCGATGCTTCGTACCCAATGGGAATATCATCGCAAAGACTCCATGCTACTTCGTACAAGTCAAAAATGTCTTTTGGAGTACCATGGTCAATTTCCCAATCCCTAAACCACTTCTCGGCTTTTATATCGTCATCTTCAGTCATAAAAATATCACCGACCTTTAGTATAACGGCTTACGAACTCGAACAGATCCAACACCAGTATCACGAATGTCATTTCTACGATATTGAGAAACCGGTTTATTACGTTTAACTTCATTATGTCGTCGATACTTGTTTTTCTCATAATTGGAACCATACTTAAAACCCATTTTAAATACTTGTGCAAATATAATACCTATAACCGCTATAAGTATGGCAAGAGCGCCAACAATTAGGTATAGTTGAACTGGCCCTACGGTAACCATCATTTTTCTCCAAATATAAGCATTAGAATAGACAGGAATCGATCAAATCTTTATCTCTAAGCGTATCAATCCATTCTTGCGGAATATCATCATACCCGTAGTATGTTCCAGCAAGTGCTCCAGCAACAGAGGCAGTAGTATCTGAATCTTCACCAAGATTGACTGCTTTAATAATACAATCTTTGAAATTATCAGTGAATGCAAAACACCAGAGAGCAGCAAAGAACGTATCTCTCACAAACACTTTACTACTAACCTCACGCTCAAGTACGTCAAGCTCTGGTATGATGTTTAGAATATAATCAGTATGGTGTCCATCAAGATGATTGTGAATGACGTCATTAAGCAGAAATACAAACTCTTTGCAAATATCAGTCGAAATCTTATGTGCATGAGTGATGGCTGAGACATTTTCAATTACTTCTTCGTATGTCTGACCGCCGAACTGCTTAACATTACAAAATGCAAGAGGAGCAATACGCATGAGCGAGCCATTACCATTACTATTCTCATCATCTTGTCCAGAACCAGTCTTAAGAGCAGTACGGGTTGTATGACCAGAGCCAAAGAACTCTCCCCCACATGCATACTTTCCCTCATTCATCCAACTGAGGAATTTCTTACGCATGTCAACGGTAGATATAAAACCAAGCTCACGAATAGAATCACACGTAGCTAGAAGCATAGCAGTATCATCAGACCATGTACCAGCAGGTTTGTTATGTGCAAGTCCGCCGACCATAGTACCATCGCATGTGAATGTTCCGCGTTTAGCTTTCTCATATGGGACACCCATTGCATCACCAACTGCCGCTCCATAAATACATGCTTTGAGTGTGTGCTTTGTTTCCATAAAAATCCTTCCTCTAGAAAAATATAAAAAGAAAAGGACCTGTAAACTTTACATCTACAGGCCCCCTTCAAGCCTACTTAAGTCGATATACATTCCCGCGTCGAATCGCTCTTTTAATCCTGCGCTTATCACGCATTCCCGCTTCATAACCGCGCTGATACTTATATTGTCCGTACGCATATACTAAGATATATGCGGCTATTAATATTAATATCAGCACAGTGTCCATAAGTCGCTCATGCGTAACATCGTAAGGTACCATTGTGCTTCCTTTCTATCGCATTTGTATTACCTACCTATAATAGCATGAGTTTTTTCTGCGAAGGCGTTTATGAAATATCGGCACTTTTCCAACTGTGACCGGCCGGTTTAACCATGTACTCAAAGCGCTTATAGCATGTGCATTGCATTTCACCTGTGATTTTGTTCACAGTCACTTCAAAGAAGTCGTTCTTATAAATATCAGTCGATATCATGCACTTAAAACCACTAGGCAGATATGCGAACCAAACCACAAATATGGTTTGCATATCTATAACTAGTTTTCGGTTTTTATACCATTCTAGCACTATTTCTTTTGCCTCGTTTTCGCATTTTCTCTGCATAGGATCATTATCTGCTTTCTTTTGAGCCATAAAATATCAGTCCTTTTAGTCGTCTATTGCATTATACAAAGCTGCACAATCCGCATCCAATTGCTCCAATACACATTGTATATACTGCATTGTTTCAGTTGCTTCGGATTTTTGATTAGTGCTTATCTGCAGGTCGATCATAGATATAAGTTGCTGAACAAGATTACCATCCTCAACAATTCGTTTCATGGATGATTGCTGAATAGCATTACACATTTCCCGATTGGCCATTATTCCGCCTTGTGATCCAACCCCCATGAAATATCATCAAACACGCATGGGAGTACACCTTTTACTTCCTCAAATAGCGGCCGCATTACTTCGCGCATTTGATAGTGCGCAGCATTATCGCAGCGAAGTTTAAATATAGATCGCCACTCTCGGAAGTTGGTAGTTACCAAAAGTCGAGTAGCAAGATCATTTGGCAGTCCGCCACGAGCACACTCGGGAGTATCGCCAAATTCTAGACGATCAAAATACTCTTTCTCGTCAAGTCCCCGATTAACTAACCAATTCTCATATGCTTTCGAATTTTTGGCAATAGTAATATCATTAATGAATGTTAAATTGCTTCCAAAACGCCCATTAGAGAAATTGCAATACCGAGTGCTTTGCTGAGAATAAGCCGTATGCCTATGGCGAACTATTTCATGGGATACACCACGATTAATATCAAAGAGAACAGTAAGTCGTGAGTGCTCGAGTGGCGACTCATGATGCCTATGACGCCTTACAAAATTGCATTGTTCTTCGAAAGTTTTTGGAAGTTTAGTTCCATAGCAAAGACAATAGCCAAGAGTAATATCGTGAATATCGACCTCTGGCTGGAATGTTACTATTTCGTAGTGAGCATCTATAATGTTCATATTATTCCGTTTCTTTCTTAGACATAGTTAATGAACTTTCAAAATCAAATACACCTTCGAAAGCTTGTTTATAAGGTATTTCTAAGAACATAATCTTTTCGCCAAGATATTTTGACGCGATTTTAATTAATGTATAATCGCATACAAATACTGTTTGCCAATCGTGACTGAATATAAAATCTGGAACTTCTTGGTTTACATCTTTAAAAACTCCGAGTCCGCTAATAGTTTTTGGAGATGGTTTAATCGCTATGTCATCAGCATACAATGGTCCTTTAGGAATTTCCCATGTTCCAGTTTTAAAATATAAACGATTAGGATTGGGACTATAATGACAATCGCTAAAACCTCTAATAAAAGTATTCAAATCTTCTATACTTGGAAAAATTTCATATTTTATTGCAACTTTTATCATTCTACAACTCCAGTGTTCCGTCTAATCCATCGATTTAGCTTATTAGTAATAGTCCGTGGATTCTCACTAAGATTCAAAACCATAGTACAAAGTTTCACATCATTATACTCTTCTGAAATATCCGAATCGATCTCATCCATAGTCTTAGGAGTATAATTTTCATTGCGTAATTTTCTAGCTTTCTTAAGAGCTGCTTGAGCCAATTCGCTACATTCTTCGGCAAGTTGTTCATATAGTGCAGGCTCTGGAATAATATCAACAATATCCAAAAGTTTAGTTTCTATATCTGTCATGTTACTCCTAAGCCTTTATCACAGCATCAAAGCCTTCGAATATCGTAGGTGGATGCTTACGCAATGCGAAATACATGTTCTCAATTACTTTTTCAGGAACTACTCGGTCACGATTGCGATTCCATTCGAGACACTCACCAATAGGAGCGGTCATACAAATGCAAATAATTTTCTTGCAACCAGCCTTACGTGCTACATCAATAATCTTATACCGATATGTTGATCTGCAGTTCGTAGCATCGTATATAACGTTACTACCTTCGTTAAGGCACATAGAGATTCTACCATAAACTTTAGTAAAGACTTCGGTATTATGGTCTTGATCAGATGCGTCTCCTGTCAATTCTTTACGAATATCATCGGGACATACTATTTCGAAGTTCATCTGTTCGGTTCGGATCTGTTCTGCAAGTGTTGACTTTCCAGATCCTGGAGGTCCGACAAGCATAAGCAAATTTCCTCCGTTGAAGATCTCTTCATTTGTGAGAATATTAAAATTCATTCTTATCCCCGTTCTGTTTTAAGACTCCATTGATTTGGACCAGATACTGTAAATATGAGAGCCGATCTACTGTTTTGATTATTTGATTTTTCTGAATCATTCATATAAATATAAATGGTGTTTTTTCTATTGATAGACATAAAACCGGTAGCTTTTTGTGCTAAGTCTGGAAGCCACAATTGAAAACATTGCCATACTTGTTTTGGTGTCATAGGAATAGTCCCTTGAAAGTATTCTAGAATTTGTGCATTGTTAACTTCTTCAATTTGTAATCCCCCATTAAGAGGACTGTGCCAAACTGTTTCTGGAAAAATATTACCAAGCTTTTTCTTAATACTGTGTTTTGGATCAGCTGTATGAACGCATTCTCCGCCATTCTTATAGCAATCTTCTGGGTATTTCAGAGTGCAACCATGTCCATCACACAAATATAATTTTGTTTTTCCTTTAGCATGTTCTTCAGCAATCATCATAATCCCCTAAATAGCTCGAATATCACGAAGAACATCATATACGTCTTCACCATTGCGAATGCGTCTAGTGATTTCAAGACGATCGTTATTGGTAAGTTTGCGCTTCAAATCCCATGTAAATCCAGTATGTGGATCGTACCAACGATAGTCTTTTTGATATGTGATCTTATTAATTCGTTTTGAAACAGTATAGCTTCTAATAGCGCGAATAATGCTTGCTCCCGCACTTAGAATTGCTACAGTTGCATGTGGGTTATTAATAATAAACTCTTTAACGTTTTTAGTGATATCATAGAAGTCTTCGGAAATATCAGCAATGATGTCTCCAGTATGCTCAATAGTATTATGAGAATTCGGGAAAAGCATAAGTATAAACCTCCGTTAAATATAAAAGAAGAGCATGCATAACTTCCGCTACACATACTCTTCGAATGTTTTGGACTAACTACTTATTCATCATCGCTAAGATCAATTGTGATAACATTACCCTCTTTTCGTACACGGGTCTTTGGAATTTCAGATTCGGGATTAGCATTTTTCTGCTTTGCGAGTTTTACGCCATACTCGACGCCACAACTCCACAGCATATATAATCCAAAACCTGCTCCAATAATATTACCGGCCTTCTTGAGATAGTACCACATATCTTCTCCTTTCGTTTTGTATGTGGCTAGTCCTATATAAGTACTGGAAAATATTGCGACTATCTAAACAATATCAACACCATTCTCTTTTAAGAAATTTCGATATTCCTCAAGTAATCGGTTGAATTCTTTAAGATGGTCGCCAAGCCGTTTTAATTTTGCAGAAATATCAGCTGGAATTTTTTCAGCATCGGCAAAAGCAACAGTAAGCTTGTCATACGCTTCTCGCAAATGCGTATAGTCTTCTTTTTTTTCTTTCAAATAATTAAGAGCTGTTGACTCTGGTTTAACTGATAAATGCGTGGAATCTTTTACTCGCATTGTTGCTCCTCTGGTTTATCTGAAATAAGGTATGTTAATCTATTAAGTATCGAAGCAGTTAGTTGTATATGTCTAGCAAATTCTTGCATATTAGTATATAAGCTTTGAATAAATATTACATTCGTAAACCGTTTAACTGCATTCCAAAATACATATCGCTCTTCTTTAGAAAGATTAGCGCGATCCATAACCTCTTTAAATATCATTTCATCTTGGGGATTTTCATCTAAGTATTTATTTACAAATTCTTTCATCAATAATCCTTAATAAAAATCTATTAGATACTATTGCACTTGCTAGAAATGTTTTAATCATATTACTGATTCGCAATCTCTTGTGCTCTTTCGAACACATCAGCAAGTTTATCCCCAATATTATCAAGCTTAAGAATTTCAGCTCGACTAATATGCTTCCACTTATGGTTATGATTTAACCCGGCATTATATATAGAGTGAATTATCTGTGTATACAATCTAGATGGAAAATTAAATTCTTGACATGCTTGATAAATCTCGGGGATATCGTATCGACCGAGTTTACGTCGAGCTCTAGTTTTTCTACAGATTTGGCGAATCCTAGAATCCGAAAGATTAAATTCTTGAGCCAAATCCTTGCAGGACATTCCGTCTCGTCTTAACCTAAGAATCTCTTCGTTTCGATCAAGCTTAATATCGCTCATGACTCTTCCATTTCTTTTGATTCTTCAACGAACGCCCATATCTTTTTGATGCTGAGGACTATAAGTTCGGCAGCTTCGATAGTTATTGAACGTTCAACAGACTCGTCCGCGAAAGTGATATTGAAGTAATGGTTTTGCTTGTTTTTATGCCACCCTTTATAGACCGGCCCAATGATAATATCATTCTCAATAAATGCTCTAGAACCTTGAAAAAACCCACAGACCATCTCATTAAATTTTTCAGCATCTTTCTTTTCGGGAAAACGAAATTTAATCTCAAGCATCTCAACATCATCCTTTTAAATATCAGCTGGTTTATAGAGCGTTTTAGCCGCTTCAAGAACTTGTAGACCTTGACCGTGAGGAACTCCGACCAAATCATATGCAACACCAAGATGCTTGTCCGTCACGGATGTAACGTTATAGTGTCCAAGACAGATACTTTCGGAAATTTTTCTGAACAAAACATCATCATAGGCTAATTGTGTCTTACGACCAAGATAGTAACCGCCGATAATACCTGCTATTCCACCAATTACGCAACCTGCTGCAAAATAGTTAATCTTATGCTTACGAGGAATACCAGTACTACTCATTACTTTCTCCTTTCAAAAGATTTAAAATATAAGCATGAGGATGCTAAGCAAAGTCAACACCCTCATACTTTAGAACCCTAGTTTTAGATGTTAAGATCAAATCCGAACATCTCATTCTCACGCTCAATGTTGCTCATTACTTCATAGTACTGATTTTGAGCATTAAGAAGGTCGATAGTGGCTTTAAGCTTATCGATCAGCATATGGCAGCGAGTCGCTTCCATTGATGAAATATAAGCAAGATTCTCATAGACCTTGTAGACTGGCTTTTTGGTCTTGCCAGCCTTCTTAGAAGGTTCTAACTCGAAGTCAGGAGTAGACTCTCGATTAAACGCATAAAATCCACGCGATTCGAGAATATCGCCAATCGTGACGGTATTACTTTCTTCGAGTTGCTCATCGAATTTCTTGTTGCATTCGCCTATAAAGTTCTCATCAGTTAGTAAAGCCTCAAATCTCTCTTCATTTTTCATACTGAAAAACTCCTCTCTTGGCACTTTTGGCCATAAAAATTTTGAGTAGTAATAAAAATATAATAGGCGCTGTTTACCTATTACATTCTTACTCTACTCCTTCTCAATATAAGAAGAGTAATTTTTGCGAGAAAAAATAAATACGTGTGTTTCCCACGGCAATGCCGCTAGCTCTTTCGCTATTCCTCTTTGCCTAGTCTCCCTCATACCACCTAGGTCCGCTCTAAAAAGAAATTATATGGATGACCACTTTAATCTATTATAAGATAAGCGCACTCCTTAGAATATTGTTTCTAAGTGCTTTCGGTCCTCTTACATCTTCGAGGTCGCTACTGCCCGGAAAGCCATATAGATTTCTCAATAGAGAATAAGTAAAAATTGCGAAAAAATAAGCACTACTATTTCTAGCAATGCTTATATTGATACTTAGTAGATTCGTCTTATGCTCTCTGGTTGAGTCCAGTTATCGCAAAGACATACTTCAAATACTTGTCGACCTTCTGGTTCAGCTCCTCTTCTGAAGCGATGCCCATAAAAGCATGCACGATCAGGTGCACAGTCCATATCTCTCCAGCAACATTTTCGTTCTGAATATCGATACTGATATAGTGACCTGTCTCAACCTTCTCTTGAGCTTCCTCTTTAGTTATCGGCTGATAACCGAGAATGCCTTCATCAACCCATACATCTTGCATTTCTAACTCCTCTCATTTTAGGCTAATCTACCTATATAAAGCGAGTAAAAATTGCGAAAAAAATATAAGGCCCTATAAAAGCGGCCTTAATATTTTAATATCTAAGCAACTCGGCTTCTTTTATAATAGCTCTATTTAAAGTAATATACATCTTACATAACTCTATTCCAAATTTACGTTCTTCATAGGTTTGTGAGAATCGCATCATATCGCTTGCTTCTCTCCACAGTTCACCTATTTCTTCTAGAAACATAAGTAATGTTGCTAAATCTGTTACTACTGTTAACGCCATACTAACCTCCTTAAATAGATACCTATATAATAAAAGGTTAAAATTGCGAGAAAAAATAAAAGGAAGTTTCAGGCTTCGAACCTGAGTCTCCGTCATAATCGATCGGCGTTCTACCATTGAACTATTTGTCCGACCTAACTTAGGGCTCCGCGCAGTGGTAAGACACCTAAGCCTGCCGGGGTTTATACTCCATCTTCCTTCTATATAAGTACAAGTTTATTTTGCGAAAAAATATAAGTAATGGTAAAAAGCTAAGAGGTTTTTCACCTCCTTTCTTAGCTTTTCTAATTTTACTTATGCTTATTACGGTTCCTCCGCTGTTCCTTCTTGCGCTGCTTAGCAAAGTC
>Ga0247610_10004713_pt1 | contig 14518 bp, 21 predicted proteins | sample 174DNAGHGhighgp2_FD_193483 | JGI IMG/M metagenome (GOLD analysis project Ga0247610, IMG submission 193483) | Sheep rumen microbial communities from Palmerston North, Manawatu-Wanganui, New Zealand - 1742 DNA GHGhigh gp2 | ecosystem: Host-associated > Mammals > Digestive system > Stomach > Rumen... | reverse complement strand
ATTTCCGGTGGCAATGACGAAGGGGTTCCACCTGTTCCCATACCGAACACAGAAGTTAAGCCCTTCAGTGCCGATGGTACTTGGCTGGTAACGGCCCGGGAGAGTAGGTCGCCGCCGGATCCCAATATTCCTCAGTAGCTCAATGGCAGAGCATTCGGCTGTTAACCGAAGGGTTGTAGGTTCGAGCCCTACCTGGGGAGCACTAAGACCGCTCAATGATGAGCGGTCTTTTTGTTATACTTCGGATTCGGTTGAAAAATGGGATTTTGGGAAATTACGCACAGAATCTACACAATAGAGGTTTTCAGACAGTCATTAAATGCATTGTAAATCAACAGGTTGGAGGCTTGGGTACTACGCACATTTGACGCACAAAATGGATCGGATTCCAAAGAACATTTGAAATGAATAAGAAGATGAATACTGATGAATAATCAATCATGGAGCAGGAGGCTAACTTTTTTGATGGCCTCCTGTTTTTTATTTTCACGAGGATGAACGTAGCGATCCATCGTGGTCTTGTAATCAGACTGTCCCAGAATGCTCTGAATGGTCTTTACGTCTGCTTGAGCGTCATTTAGCATTGTTCCCATTGTGTGCCTGAAGACATGTGCTGTAGCCCCGTGTAGATCGATTGTGCTATGGATGCGATCCATCATGCAGCGGAATGCCTGAAGGGTCATCGGAGATTCGGAATCTGCACCAAAAACAATGTAACCAGATTCTTCGTAAGGAGAGAGGAAAGAAAGCAGTTCGTCCAGAATTGGCACAGCCCGATATCCGCTGTTGGTCTTTGGCGATCCGATGAAAGGTTGATTGTTGGTGTAGGTGACGTTTCTTTGAACGTTGATTACGTTTTCCTCAAAATCAATGTCTTCCCAACGAAGAGCCAGGACTTCGCCACGACGCATTCCAGTGAAAATTACAAGGGAGAGATATAAACGATCATGTCGACCAAGTCCCCAAAGTGAAGGGATTATTTCCTTAAGGGCTTCTAAAGGAAGGGCATTCCTCTGGATGGGTTGCTTTGGAGAAGGATTGAAAATACGATGATCTTTCGCAGGATTAACAGAGATCCAACCATCACGCAATGCAGAATCCATAATCTGAGCAAGAAGAACCCGCATTTCGTGAAGATATTTGTTTGATAAAGATTTCTTTTCACACAAAAATTCTTGAATCACGTTTGTAGTGATTTGGCTTATTGGGGTGTTCTTCCAAACAGGATAGAAATGAGAACGAAGAATAGCTTGATAACCTTTCAGTGTGGTTGGCTTTAACTTCTGTAATTTGAAAGTCTTGACCCATTCCTCTGTGTATTTCTTAAAGGAGGGACAGGGCTTTGGAGGCATTGGATCAGCCACAAATTCTGATCTTCGTGAAGATAAAAGTAAAGTTCTTGCAGCGAGATCAGCTAAAGCGGGTTCACTGTTCGCTTGGATTTGCTTTATAATCGGTTTATCATCATCTGTATAACCAATGAAGACTCTTAATCTATGAATAGCCATTACAGTTCCTTTCTGCAATGACATTCTTTGCAATGCCTATGCGGTTATCAAGGTTCAGATCCGCACTTGCGGAATCATGTAAATTATAATTAACTGGTTTTTGCACTTCAATAAAATCCGAAAGATTGTAAAGGAAAGGGTTATCAGTTTATCCTTTTCAATAATCGTATTACGGATCAACTTAATCATCTACAACTTCCGCATAACAACTTACAACTTCTGGATAAGTTCAGTGTCGAATGGCACGTGGAACTTATCCGTTTTTATATATTTCCGAAAATGATAAGTACCAACTATTGGACACTGATTTCGGTATCATTAAGGCACAGGGTGAGGGAAATGAGAACTCCCCTGAACGATGAAAGATAAGCGGAAGGAAAACCGCACAAACCAGAAAGGATACGAAAATGAAGAAAATGAACACGATCCATCTTCTCCCAGAGCTTACCCGTGAAATGTCTTTAGAAGAGCGTGATGCTCAGTTCATGGAGAATTGGGAGATGGCAGCAACTATCGACTTTATTCCTGATTCGCTTGAGACATTGAGGGCTATTGACTATACCGAGATGAAAATGCTTTTGTGTCAGAATGATAACTTCTTCGATGCAACAGTAGAACTTTGCGGCGATCTTATTGAAGAGCAGATTAGGATTGAGAAGGAAGTTGCAACTGAAATGTTTGCTGATGGGGAAATTGACGAGGAAGATTATGAAGCAATCCAGGCAGTCGTTACACTTGATGATCTGCTTAATTGCGGGTGCTACGGCGATGATTATGATGATTCCAGAGACGAATTTGTTACAGTTTTTATGGAAGATCATTTGTATCGAGATCCTTCTCAATGCATAGATGATAATACCGAAAATGAGGAATATGAAGAAGACCCCACTGATTTCAAGGTGGAGGGGGGTGTAATGAATGCACTTCTGATTGTTGCTTTGCATCGTGATGAGCTTTCTGCTGATATGCCCTTGGGAGATTTTCTGGATTGGTTGGATGAGAAGGCAAAGACTAAGGATCATATTTCCGACTGATGGAAGCCTCCAGAATAAGGATTAAAAGTCTAACCAGAGCAGTGCTATTAAGTCCCAACTATTGGACAGCAACTTTGATAAACTTAAGGTACAGGGTGAGGGAAGAACGCCCTAAGAGAAAAGGAAGGAAAACCTTGAGAAACCAGAAAGGAAATGAAAATGAAGCAGAATATTGGATACGAAATCGACTACATCGAAAGCAAAATCATCGTGAGCAAAAAGTTCCTGAAGGAAGCCAGCAATGTTACCACGATAGCGTACTCTGAATTGGTAAAGATCAGAAAAGACTACCCCGAATTTACGATCGCACCTCGCCAGATTGCCAAGCGTGAGAACAAGATGACCTATGGCAAACTGACCTACGATTTCATGCGGGATTACATTGGAACGAAGGATAACGCAGAAGTCACTCTGGCAGAGTATGAGAACATCAGGAAACTGGCGAAGTTCCAGAATGCCCAGTACGTCTTCGTGAAGAAGTGGTTCTTGGGCTTGTATGGCGATGAGTTCAAGCGTGAGGAAGACGAAGAGCGGGAAACTGCTTAAGACCCAACAATGGGACATTGAAACTGGTAAACTGATATTGAAGATGAGGGAAGGAAAACCCACAAAACCAGAAGGAGAAACTAAGATGGCTAATAATCAGGGTTACAAGATCGATTGGGTAAAGCGTGTGGTTACTATGACGAAGAAGTTTGCGGATGAAGCCAATGAATATGGCACGCCCGCCTACAAGATTGTGAATGGATTCCGCAAAGATGGTTTCCAGCTTGCGGTGAAAAAGGCCGAAAAGCGGAAGGCTTGCCCCACTCGCCTGACCTTCAGGCAGATGGAGCAGTATCTTTCCTGCCTGACGAATGCGGATGAGCATATTGCGGGACTCCACGCCATGATGAGTGTGGCAAAGGCTCAGAAGAACAACTATGAGCCTGTGCGGAAATGGTTCCTCCAGAACTACCCGAACTTCCGTGAGATTCCGAAGCTCAACAGCGATCTGCTGATTGTAGCTCCCCATCTTCGTCTGGTAGATGAAGAAAACGAAACAAAGGTTAGTTAAGACCCAACAATGGGACAGTAAAACCGCTAAAATGTAATCACAGGATGAGGAAAGGAACCTCACCTGAAATAAAGAAAAGGTCAGGTACAAGACCCTAAAACCAGAAAGGAAACTATTATGAAGACTGGCTACAACTACGACGCTATCAACAACACCGTGACAATCTCTGCCGCTTTCGCCAAGAAGGCCTCCCAGATTGGTTCTGCTGAGTATGATATCATGCTGAAACTGCGGAAGGATTACCCGAACCTCAAGGTTGTGAAGGAAGAGAAGACTGCGAAGAAGCAGCTCACCTATAAGGAAATGGCTGAATTCATCAGTCTGCACAGCAACAAGGACGAACTGATGAAGGCGTTTGAGAGTGCGAAAACTCTGTCCAAGTTCCACTCCATGCCCTTCACCTTTGTTAAGGCTTGGTTTGAAAAGACCTTCCCCTACTTTAAGGATGGCAGCTATGAGATGGATTCGGAAGGTTTCATTGTCGAGGTGAAACCGAAGAGTAGCGAACTCAAGGTTGTTAAGGAAGACACTGAGGAAACTGCGGACGATCAGGCAGAGAACAAAGCCTCCTAACTTGTCTATCAAACTCTCGATGGAAATGCTTGAAAGACCTTTCTCATAAAGCGAGAAGGGGTTTTTCATTTTTGGGAAGTCAAATGTTAGAAACAGTCAAACCTTTGACCTAACTCTAAATTTCTGGTATAATAATTATAGAAGATGAGGATAGGGAATCCACTTCAGCAGTGCCGAAAGGCATGTGCTGTTTTTGATTTCTGCCTTTTCAAATACTAAAAACCAAGGAGGTGCCGAAATGATCGGAACCAAGCATATTTCAGACTTGATAACAGATCGCAATGCCTTGTTATAGGGCAGGATCAACATTATTGATGCAGGTGTCAGCGCAGGGAAAACACGCTTTGCACTGACCAAACTACCAGAATGGGCAGGTTCTCCAGAACGATGCCTATATCTGATTGACACGACCAATGGAGAAATGAGCATCCAGCGCAACACGCTTACTGAGGCAATTGGGCGAGAACCTTATGCTTTTTACGATTACAACACAAAGCATGTGTGGGGCGAAGATGAATCCATCGGGCGTCTTCCAGTGATGACTTATGCAGGCTTTGGCAGTGAGGTTCGGAAAGTCAATGTCGGATTCAACTGGTTCGACTATGATTACATCATTTGCGATGAAATGCAAAATCTTGTTGATTACCAAAGGTTCAATGAGCGGAGTACCAATTTGGAGGCAGCCGAAGATGCCATCAGATCCATTTGTGCCGAAGGTACCACAACGATTGTTGCCATGAGTGCAACACCGCAGAAGATCAAAGATCGCTTTGGTAAACTATGCTACACCGTACCCTTTGACCGCACTAATTTGCGGCAACTCTGTACCTCCGCGAGCATCCCATATTCGGGCAAAGTGCAGGATTTGCTTCAAGCCAATAAAGGTAAAACTGGTATCCTATACGTTACCGAAATTGAGCGGATGAAGCACTACATTGAGTACGCCAACAGCATTGGTTATCACGCAGAAGGCTTCTGGAGCATCAGTCCAGAAACGCAAAGGAAGAAGCCAATGACTAATGAACAATGGGATTTGCGGAAAGAAGTATTAACAAAGGAGACCATTCCAGAAAAATATGATCTTCTCGTCATAAATAGAGCGTCCGAAACATGCATCAAAATAAAGGAAGATCATCGCAAAGTTGATTTCATGATTGTGCACGACAAGAACGAGGAGATTCGCACGCAAGTACGAGGCCGCTATCACGGAGACCTTGAAACATTCTACTATCACAGCCTTGAGGACGAAAACCGCAATAAGGTGAAGCAGAAAGGTGTTCCCGCAAAATACCTCAATCGCCCTCTTTACACTGAAGATATGGAAGAATTGAAGTGGGAACTGAACTTGTTGCGGTCTGATGGTACGCATTACGGTAACCCAACTGTAATCAAGTACCTCCGCGAATGCGGCTATAGCGTGTCCGATTCAGTGAAGGATCGCAAGAGAAACGGAAAATACTATCGGATAATCACTGTGGATGAGACCAATTCTGGAGCCTTCTTATAAGAAAAATCAAAAATTGGTACATCCAGATTAAGAAAAACTGGAAGCCCCCCTGCCCAAAGTCCTCGGGCTTACGCCCTCGGACTTTGAGCCCACCCAGAGCTTTCAGCTCTGGGTGGAATTTTTAAAAATTGGGTATGGTTATTGGGAAATTTGGTTATGTAAGATATGCGATAAAAGAATGGAGATATAAGAAAAATAAGGTCAGTTGCGGCGGCATCGGCTTTACGATAATGGGCATTGGAGTTTTAACAATTGGTCTTTGGCCTTGTTCAATTTGGTTTATTGGCCTTCTTGCAATTGGTCATTGGAGTTTCAACAATTGGCCATTGGAATTTCAAATTTGGTACACCCGCACGGAAGGAGGTAAAAAAATGATTGACGAATATGACTACGAAAAAATGGTATAGCGTATAAAGAGCAATAAATCTGTGCTTCTTTATCTTCAACTTTTCTACACAGACGAAATCGATGACTGGCACTTTCGGGAAGAACTGGCAGAGTGCTGCTGCAAGAATGGAGTTTCTGAAGATACCGCATATGCAATGTACTTTGCTTCGAGGATTCCTGGGGAGAAGGATTCTGAGAAGATTATGCTGAAAATTGAGGAGATTGAAACTCAAGAATGAAAGGACTCGTGTGCAAACGTGATAGATGGAGATTCATCTGTCTTTTGATTTAACTAACCCCATGTCTCCTCAAATTTTACATTTCCAAGGAAGCCACGACTAATATTGACCTTAAGGGTGTTCCGCTTATTATTCATATTATCATGAATAACAGTTACATTTTGCGTTACTTGATTTGGTAAATAGACTATTTCGCCATATCTGACATCCTTTATAGTTATACCATTATTACCCGATGTGGCACTCTTAACAAATGCTTGCATATATTCAGGTACACATCTTCCAAAGTACTGGCCAATTGATGGAGGAGCAATAAATGTGATAATAAGTGCTTTAGTACCTTGCTTTTTAATTGGGTATCCGCAATGCGGGCAAGAGCTTGCCTGATCTGATACAGTTCCATTACATTCTGGGCAATGAATAATCGCCATGATACTCCCTCCCGTAGTCTTGTATTACTTGAATTCTAATTTGAACCAATTGATTGAACTAGTGGTGTTCCGCAGCCTATTTTGCGTGAGAACCCGCCGAAATACCGAAACATACCCCCCACTACAGGGGATCAGATTCTTGTCCCATCTTCAAATTCGAAACCGAAAAAGTATTTTGCTCCTAAGCATTCAGCCATTTTTTCCAACTCTTCAACAGTAAAAGTTTCCCGCTTTAATTTCTGATTGAAATTCGAAGCAGTTGTTTTCATTGCTTCTGCTAATTTCGCTTGGCTGATTCCCTTGTACGCTAAAGCCATTTTGACTTTTTGTTCCATCGTCATGGTATGCCCACCTCCTGACAGAATTATAACAAAGAATCGTATATAAAGCAAATGCTGTATATAATCAATCTTAAAATAAAATAATGTAGAAAATAATTGATTTTATGCTTGACATCGTTAAGCAAATACTGTATAATAATAACTGTCAGGAGGGCAATAAAAAACGAAGCCCACCACAAGAAAGGAAGGAATCAAACAATGTGCAAGGCGAACGACAACATCATCACCAAGGTTTCCGATCTGATGGATCTGAAGAACATGATCGAAGAGCTTCAGAACGAAGCCGAAGCCCTCACTGATGAGATTAAAGCTTACATGGGCGATGAGGAAACCATGATGGCGGGATCTTGGAAAGTAACTTGGAAAACCACGGTTTCCCGCAGGATGGACACCACGGCACTGAAAAAGGTTCTGGGAGATGCACTTGAAGGCTATTACAAGACCATCGAAACACGCCCCTGCAAGGTCATTTGAAAGGCTCGAATCCCTACCACAGAATCCGAGCCAGAGCTTCCCACAGAAACGCCAGTAACTACGGGGAGCGGGAACATACTACCACAGTTCCCGCTCCTCCCTCAAGAGGAAGGAGAAAAAGCAATGGATATTTACCAGACAATCACCGATAGAATGATCGCTGAAATGGAACAGGGAATCATCCCGTGGAAAAAGCCTTGGATGGCTGCGGGCGTAGCAATCAGCCACACGACAGGCAAAGCGTACAGCCTTCTGAACCAGATGCTTCTGGGAAGAGCGGGCGAGTACCTCACCTTCAAACAGGTTCAGGCCGAAGGGGGCTGCGTTCGCAAGGGCGAGCGTGCAAAAATGGTTGTCTTCTGGAAATGGATTGAAAAGGAGGACGAAGAGACAGGCGAAACCAAGCAGATTCCTTTCCTCAAGTACTACAATGTCTTTCACATCGATCAGTGCGAAGGGATCACCGCAAAACATGAAGCAAAAATGCCCGAAGTTGTAGAAGCTGACGCAGAAGCCGAAACCATTATCGCTGATTATGTAAAGCGGGAAGGTGTGACGATGGAAAACAGGGACGGAAACGAAGCTTTCTATCAGCCCTCACTTGACAGGATCATTCTCCCGCTGATGAAGCAGTTTAAAGAAACCGCTGAGTATTACAGCACCGCATTCCATGAAATGGTTCACAGCACTGGACATATGAAGCGGTTAGCAAGGCTTGACGCTCCCGCCCATTTCGGAAGCGAAAGCTACAGCAAAGAGGAACTGATAGCCGAAATCGGCTCCAGTGCTCTGGTTCACCACTGCGGACTAGAAACGCCTGAATCCTTCAAGAACAGTACAAGCTATGTACAGAACTGGCTCCAAGTGCTGAAGAACGACAAGCGATTCATCGTCAGTGCAGCGGGAAAAGCAGAGAAGGCAGTCAACTTCATTCTGGAGGGGCAATAAGCCCCTCCAGATGGTGAAGCGAAAACATCACGTTGATTAGACACTCAGATACTGACAAATACAGCACGGAAAAACAAGGGTTTCGGGGAGCGTAAAAGTGTAAAGTGGCACTTAAGCCCTTGATTTTACAGGAGGAAATGAAAATGCCGAAAGAGTATGGATTTGCCCGCGTTTCTCTGGGAGAAGAGAAGGGCCAAGATTTAAATAGACAGGTTCGGGAGCTGAGGGCTGCGGGAGCAGAAGAGATCATCACAGAGCGGGTTCATGGAGATGCAAAGGTAAAGCCACAACTGGATTTTCTTCTGGAGCATATCGAAACAGGCTCAAGCCTTTACGTGACAGAAGCTAGCCGCTTATCCCGCTCTGTATCGCAATTCTGCGATATACTGGAAATTGTGAAGCAGAAACACCTTCGACTTGTGATTATAGGCTCCATCACTGTTGACTGTCGAAACAGCGATATGGATCCAATGAGCGAAGCGTTCCTGCAAATGGCCAGTATTTTTAATCAACTTGAGCTCTCAATGATAAGAGCTCGTATAAAGTCTGGGATGGCTAATGCCAGGGAGAAAGGGAGACAGATCGGGAGAAAGCCTGTCACAAAGGCAGATTTGCCGCCAGCCTTCATAAAACACTATCCATCATATATGAATGGAACGATGAATGTATCAGAGCTGGCACGGATATGTAATCTGTCAAGACCGACTGTGTATAAGTATTTGAAAATGATGGGGTGATGCTATTCGATTAATTATGTAATGCGGTTGCGTTGAATGGTTTAAACAGGAGATTTTCTTTTGCTGACGAAATGAATAAATAATGAGAAAACAAGTAATGGAGGGGTACTATGAAAAAAGTCTTATGCATGATAATAGCAGTCATTTGTCTTTCATCGTTTGCTTATGCAGAATTTGATTTTTCATCAATGACTGACTCAGAATTATTGGAGTTGATTTCCAGTGCCCAGACCGAACTTAAAAATCGCTCTGATGCCAAAGATAAAGAAATAGTCTTATATAATGAGAATGATATAAAAGTATATTTAACAAGAAACTATAAAATCAGGGAACTAGTTACAAAAGGTGAATTTGTTATTGATTTTGAATGCATAGTAGAAAACAATTCGTCTTATGATGTAACCATGAAAGTTCCTGATAGTTCGATGAACGATTGGGAATTGGGGGTAGCATCTTGCTATACTGGTTCGGGAGGATTTGGTATTTCGGTTAGTAGCAACAAAAAAGGGAAAGGTGTGATTTGTTTTAGTCTTTATAAAACTAATATCAGACAATACAAGGATATAAGAAAAATAGACTTTACATTGAATCTCTTTTTGGGTAATGATTATTTTTATTCTAAAGATATCTGCCTCGAATTTGTTGATGGTGTAATGTTTTTTAAGAAGTAGAAGTCGAAAACTGAATGCAATAATTTTTCGAATCTGAAAGAAAGAAACTGAATTGCATTATAGCATTGTCACCTTCCTTATGAACAGGGAGGTGATTTTTTATGAACACATTTGCAGAAACCGAAGCATTATTGGCTGAGTTGAGCAATGAACAATTAGGGAAGTGGCGAGGATATGTAGACTGAGCAGGCCAACGATTTATAAGTATATAAAAATCATGGGGTAAAAATCCTATACCAGTGATTTATAAGAATTTGAAAATGGGAAGGGTAATGCCATGTCGTAACAATCGAATTATTTACATGTTAGAGCTTTTTCTTGTGAATAACCAAGGCCTATTCTATAAGAATAAGTCCAATCATCAATACCATAAGCATTGCACATTTCTTTTATTGAAGAGAATGTATTCCCCAAATGATCAGATACTTGATCTTTCACAGACGATTGAATAGGTTTATTTCGATTTTTCGTTAATGCCCGTTCCAAAGTCCATCCACGATATCTCCTCTGACAGTATAGACTTAGAGGCACACCATAATGCTCACACATCTGTTTTACATTGAAATATTTGTTTCCAAGATGATCTGTAACTTGCTTATACTGTTCATCAAGATCACTGGTTAATGCTTCTTCCAGTGTTTTACCAGCGTTGATTCTGGCGTTAAATATTCGTAGCGGAATATTATAATGATTACACATATCTAATTTCGAGGCATATTCTTTTCCGAGATGATCAAATACTTTTTTCCCTGTTAAAGCTTCCTCTAATGATAACCCTTGTTTCATTCTTCTCTGATAAGTCGCTAGTGAAATAGAATAAAAACCACACATTTCAATGAGAGAACTGAAATGATTGCCAAGATGATCAATAATCTTTCCATTATTTTCTTTCTGTTGAGGCAGGTTAGAAGACATATTTGAAATAAGATCAATATCAAAATGAACGGTGTCTATATCAACGGGATCAGAATACCGTCTTATTACAGCACATACTTTTCCCTTCATGTAAATTACACCATCTTTTTCGTCAACACTTGACACTAACTGCACCTTATTATCCTCAATGGTTTTTATCAGATACAAATAAGAATTTGTATTCATTGTATGGTTTTCCTTTCTCATGGAAAATTACAAATCAAAATACCGTAATCATGTTTATATAATATAATATAGTACAAATATTGTCAATTGAGCATTGATATTTCTATTATTATACACAATAAGGAGGAGATTAATCATTCTAAATAAGGCATTGACACATATCACATAATATGATATGTTGAATTCGAAAAGGGATAATTGATATTAGAAGGAGGGCGTCTCATGTCAACACTTGGAGATAACATATATAATCTTCGTCAAAGCAGAGGATATTCACAGATACAATTTGCGAAACTAATTAATTGTAGTCAGTCGAGTATTGCTTCATGGGAAAAAGGAAAGCGAATACCCAATATGGAAACAATAAAGAAAATTGCGAAAATATGCAATGTGCCAGCGAGTAGTTTGCTTCCTCTTGAAGAAACCAAGCTTTATGATGATGATATTCGAGAAATTATAGATTTTATTAGCAAAAGACCAGATATACGTAAACTATTTGGTCTTGTTCGTTTTATGCCTGAAAAAGATGTAGATGTATTAATTTCTGTTGCTTCTGCAATTAAAAAAACTTGACATTTTGTAAAAACCTGAAACCGAAAGAAAAAGCCTGAATTGAGGTCTCCTTTCATCACCTTCCTATAGCAAGGGAGGTGTTTTTTTATGAGCACATTCACAGAAACAGAGACATTGCTAAAAACAGCAATCATTTTGTCGCAGAATAGCGTGAAGGAGATTGCGGAAGCATGCGGAATAAAGGCAAGTACTTTATATAAATGGAAAACAAATCAATAGGTACATTTGTCACCCGCTAAAGCGGACGCATTATCACTTTACTTCATAGAGAAGGAGCCAGAAACGATTATAACAGCCCTGGCTTTTAACTATGTACTTTATAAGTTGTATGTATATCTTACTTCTTTAACTGATGAGGAAGTAACAAAGGAGGAATGAAACCATGTCAAGTTATTTTGAACGAGAAAAAGAAAGAATTGCAAGAATGAATGCGGAGACTGCACACGATTTTCACCGTATTGAGTTTCGGGAAATGTGCAATTAGATGATACAGGATGCATTGCGGGATCATGACCAGCAATTGAATGTGGATGTTCAGACCACGCTGAATGGGCATCCCGCAACAATGACAGGGTTGGTTAGCGATATAAAGAAATAGATTTATGCGGCGTTACGGAAGGCATTTAAGTGAAAGCATTGCTTCAGTTTTACAATAAGAATAATGTGTGCTAAACTTTGAAAACAAGCAGATTAAACTGAAAATAGATCGAGGAAACGCTATGTGGATAGATGGTGTTGAAACAGGGGTTCAATTTGAGAATTTAATGATTCAGGTTCTTCGCGATACAGGAATGACAGTACATGATACTCCTGCATCAAGTGATTATGGGGCGGATTTGATAATAGAATATAAAGGCCATAGAATTGCAGGTCAATGCAAATACTACGGAAAAGCAATAGGAGTCAAAGCAGTTCAAGAAGTGTTAGGAGCATTGGCATATTATAATTGTGAGGCGGGAGTCGTATTTACTAACGATACATTCACACAGCAAGCGGTAAATCTTGCTACTGCAAATAATGTTCTCCTGATTGATGGAAATATGCTGGAGATATATTTCAAAGATTTTTCGATGTTTAATTCTGTTTTTGACGGTTTTTTAGGTTTGAAAATCCGCACTGTTCAACCACAAACCAGTCAAGAAGAGTGGACAATTAATGATCTTGTGATTAGATATGGTGTTAGCAATCAAACCATCATGAAGAATTTTCTTGGGAATGGGTTGCCATATTTTAAGGTAGGTAGAGAATATCGCTTTAATCATCAGGATGTATTTTGGTGGGAAGTAGATACAAAGTATGTTCCATATGGAAGAAATAATAGATTACTGTTACCTGGGTATGAAAGCTATCGTGTATACATGAATAATAGAATCAAAGACGCAAAACTGGACGGGGATACAGACTCGGTAAAAAGACTGAAAAGAGCGATGCGTTCCCATCATGTAAGTCGCCTAAGCGAAAAAGCAAAAATAAAGATAGTTACATATACCTTTGGAGGATTATTTTTACTGATTATAGTACGTGTACTAACTATGTTTAGATAAAGCATTATTATGCTAATCAAATTACCCAAAAGTTGTAATTCGCTAGCCCAAAGTTGAAGGGAGCAAACCAAATGCGTAACTATGCTAACCCAAAGCTTAAACTTCTTTATCTGAAACAATTCTTTGAAGAAATGACAGATGAGGATCATCCCGCAACAATGCCTGATATTTTGGCATATCTTGACAGTAAAGGCGTTCATGCGGAGCGAAAAGGCATTTACGCAGATATCAGCTATCTTGAAGACTTTGGAATGGAACTGAGGGATGAAGATAAAGAGCGAAGCAAAACATATCGCTTATTGGATCGTGACTTTGAACCGTCAGAAATCAAACTAATTCTCGACAGCGTAGCTTCATCCAAATTCCTTTCTGAAAAGAAAAGCATGGATCTGATGACTAAACTGGAAAAGTTAGTCAGCGTTCATCAGCGTCAGTCATTGAAACGCCAGATCAAGGTTACTGGGCGAGTAAAAAGCATGAATGGATCGGTTATGTACAATGTGGATACGATTCATGTTGCGATTGCATCAGATACAACAGTAAAGTTCAAATATTTTCACTATAATAATAGGAAAGAAAGAGAATACACTCACGATGGGAGACCATACGAGGTTAGCCCTTGGACACTGCTTTACGATAACAGTAATTATTACTTGTTGGCATTCACAGATGACAATATTCGCACTTTCCGTGTGGATCGAATGGCAGAAGTAAAGCAAGGGGCAAAGGAAAGGCAAGGAAAGGAACAGTTTGAATCTTTTGATCTGGCTTCCTTTACTAAGGCAACATTTGGAATGTTTTCTGGAAAAGAAGAAAAGGTGGAAATGGTATTCCACAACAGTATGATTGACACAGTGATTGATAAGTTTGGAAAAGATGTGTTCATATCAGTTGTTGATGATCATCATTTCAAAATTGCAGTTCCAGTTGCGGTTAGTCCTCAGTTCTTCGGATGGATCTTTGGCTTGGGTGGAAAGGTGACTATCCTTGGGCCGAAATCCGTGGTGGATCAGATGAAGGGCATGCTTGGGAAAGTGAGCGAGAGATACGAGTGATAGAGCCAAGGTAACTGCATAAGCATTGCAGAAGAATGTGAATTGCGGTTGAATAATGATGCATGTGAAAACGCCTGAGAGGCTTGAAAAATAAGGATTTTCAAGGCCTCTGTTAACCGAAGGGTTGTAGGTTCGAGCCCTACCTGGGGAGCACTAAGACCAGATCGAAAGATCTGGTCTTTTTGTGCTCCCCAGGAGAATCGTGACGATGGTAACGGTCAAATAATCGGTGTCTGTTTTCCTGATTCAGGATCTGCTACACTCTGCATAGGTGCGTCAATTCTCCGCACTTTTTGTACATAGTGCGAAAAGTGCTATCCTTTTTTGAACTGAGTGCG
>Ga0247610_10004712_pt1 | contig 14518 bp, 38 predicted proteins | sample 174DNAGHGhighgp2_FD_193483 | JGI IMG/M metagenome (GOLD analysis project Ga0247610, IMG submission 193483) | Sheep rumen microbial communities from Palmerston North, Manawatu-Wanganui, New Zealand - 1742 DNA GHGhigh gp2 | ecosystem: Host-associated > Mammals > Digestive system > Stomach > Rumen... | reverse complement strand
TATAACGGTAGGCATGATTATGACGAAGTTATCACCAACAGGACACAATCCGTCATAAGTGAGTATCAAGAAAAATTATGTAATACCACAACTATTTTAAAGGACAAAAAAACCCCCGGAATTTAATCCGAGGGTCTTTTTTTTACATCTGTTCGACTTTCTGAATCAGTCGCTTAAAATCCTGCTTTGATTCTTCCGGTGCGTCCTGCATAAGCTCTTTCAGTTCCATAGCAAGTTCGGGACCCTCTGCGGCATATCTACCCATTGAGTCACGGCGGGCATATCTTCCACGCCCTCTGCGGTACGATGAACCTTCATAAGAACGGTTTGAACCACCTTCACGGGACATATCATAACTTCCGTCATAGCTTCTGCCTGACCCTTCATAAGAGCGTCTTCCGTAGTTTGAACCGCCTTCATAGGAAGAGCCTTCCATGTCTTCACAGATCTTGCAGATATTCTTGATAGCATGAGCAAGTTTGTCTATCACTTCCAGAGAACCAGTAGACAGTTCGCCCTGACTATATTCTGCAAGTTCTTTCATCAGCTTTTCTTTAAGCTCATAAAGTTCGTGCATAGCTTCTCCTTTCTTACGCTATTCTGTCAATTACAAGATTTGAGTTCTGTACCTCAATCGTGGGAGTCGGAGTTACTGCTGCGTCGTCAACAGTGGCGTCAACATATCTGACTGATAAGCTAAAGCAACAGCCTTTAGGGACTGTTATGATTGCGGTACTTGTTACGTTGCCAAACTCTTCCACTGCCTGGGGAGTAAATATGGCCTGACTTGTGACACGGGGTTCACCATTCACCGAGATAGCGACAGCAAGGGGAGTTACTTCGCCACCATCGGGAACGGCAATGTTACCGTTATATGTCACACGGTATCTTGCAAAACAGTTATTAGTGCAACCACGGAGAATAAAAATCCCAGTCTCGTCTTCATGGTAGACGTAGCCTTTAGTGCAAGGGATAGAAGCCGTAAACAGCACAGGACCGTTAAGAGCAACATTCTGCAAAGCGTTGGCTAAATATTCTGCCATAGTGCCACCCCCTTACATTCCGCAACCACATCCACAAGACTGATTGCAAGTGAAAATAGGGGTTCTGCCGTAAACGGGAGTTGAGGGAACGGGGCAGTTAGAAAGTCTGTTATAAAGCTGATCCACCTCGTTTGCAAAGCCCTGAGCAATGAACGCATTCTGCGCAGTCTGGGACTCACGAAGAGTAGCCATGTTAAGCTGATTCTGGAGTTCGGTGATCTTTTCATTCTTTGCGTCAATCTTGTCCGCACACATCTGGTCGAGTATTCTCTGAGTGTTTGCGGTCTGATTAGCAAGGATATCTCTGACTCCCTCGTTGATAGTCTGACGATCCGCACAGTTCTCACTAATGATGGTTGAGTTAAGGTTTGCAGTTGCAAGCCTATTCTCACAGCAGCAGTCTGCAAGCTGTCTTGAAAGGTCAAACGCCTGCTGCATATTTGCGATCTGTCTTGTGTTTGCGCCCTGCTCTACTCCTGCGAAGCTGTTGCAAAGCTGAGTTGAAATACCGGAAAGCCCATCACGGATAGAAGTGATACCATCGTTAATCATAGCGTCACGGAATCCGTTGTTGGTGTTGGTGTTGATATTCTGCTGACCGTTAAAGAGCCAAGGGAAATCATAATTTCCACCGCCAAAACCGCCACCGAAGCCGTTTCCATTTCCGCCCCATCCGATGAGAAGCAGAAGTATAATCCAGCCCCAATCTCCGCCAAAGCCACCGCCAAAGCCACCATTTCCGGCAGCATATGCAGGGGCAACAGGCATATACATATTAGAGTTTTCTCCTGACATCATATTTTTTTCTCCTTTACTTATTTAGGTTAGGGACTACGTTCGTACGCTGCGAAGTCCGTTTATATAAAGCACGTCTGCTTTATTTCGGGTGAACTTAATAAAGGTTTGTGATTTCTTCACTATCCGCACATAATTATTTGCTATTTTAGGGTCTTATCTGTTCATCAACTGCTGAATCATGGGATTATTTCTCATGTTCATCATTGAATTAAGCTGTCCTTGGGATATCTGCCCCGAATTGAGCAAGTGCTGAATGATTGCGTTGGGATCATTTGTATTAATGCCCTGTGGGATGTTAAAACGACTTTGTAACATCTGCATAGGGTTTGCTCTAAACTGCTGATACATAGAAAGTATATTATTCATCCCCTAATTCCTCTCGAAGTGCTCTTATATCCGCTTTAAGTGCGTCAATTTCGCCTTTTAATTCATCAAAGGCTAATTTATATGTGTCTTCCGTTTCGGGAGCCTTATCGGGCGTTGTAGGCTCTTTGACAAGCCTATACTTTTCAAAGACCGGTGTATCAAACTGCGACAATCCCATCGTCTTGACATATATATATGGGGCTGTTTCGTCCTTGAAATTTACGCTTACGCCATAAGCAACGGGGTAACTTCTGGCTTCCATTTCATTCCGAACGGAAACAAAGCCCCCGTTCTGCACCTGATTCTGAAACTGTTGTGGATTATAGGTCTGTGGATATGGATTATACATTTAACTCTCCTTTTTGTACCATACGAATTGCGGTATTTCGTGGCTACTATTCCATGCGTCATATATATCACCGTCTACAACTGTTGCGACGTGTCCGCCAAAACCTAATACATAAATTCCTTTGGGATGATCCTTGCAAAAGTCTTCTGCGGTATAGCAATCAGGACATTCATCCGGCAACGATTTTCGGATAAATCCGTGTTGCCTTAATACTGCGCCCCAGACAGAATCCGTTGAGGGCATATCACACATCAAGAACCCGGCATTAACTATTAATGCGTAGGCCGTTTCCCAATCAGTATTTAATGCTTTTGATATCGCCCTAACTGTGCAGTCACCTACACGTCTTCCGCAGGGGTTCGGATTATATTCTTTCCACATGCCTAAAGTATAATAAAAAGCCTACTGAGCTAAAATGTACTCAATAGGCTTTTTCTGTGAAAGTTTAGGTAACTCTTAGGGAAGTCGCTGTTTAAACTTCTTGATTATGTTCTTGATCTGCCTGTCCGATAGTTCGTATTTCTCCGCTAATATTGATATCTTAATCCCGTCTATCAGACGTTCTTTCAGGATATCTCTATTCCGTTTTGATGGGACCCACTCATCTATAAACGCTGATAGTTCGGAATTACTCATCTGACTCTCCCTTCTCCGTAGTTATTAATTCATTTTCTCCGCTGTCTATGACCTTTAGGATCTTCATGCAATCCACGCAGAACAAATAAATCTGTCCGTCCTGCTTGCGTTTGCACATCAGACCTTTACAGTCGGGGCATATTAAGTTGTTCTGATGAATTGTATATATCATTTATTCTCCCTTATATTTCTGTTGTGCAGCCATGCGCAAGTAACCATGCTTTTGCTTCTGCTTTTTCTTTCGGGGTTGCACTGTTCATGTGATAAACCATTTTCCTCATGGTTATCTCTATTACTTTGTCAGACGGGATCTTATGATTCCGGTCATAAACTCCCAGAAGTGTCCACTTTTTAATAAACGTTTTAAATTTCTCAACGTCATACGACTTTGCAACTGCGTCTCTTTCCTTAAGCCATTTTTTATTCATTCCTCGTCCTCTCTCCAACTCTGTAAGCACTCCTCAAACCTATCGCAACACTCGCAACTCCCCTCGATGTATTCTCCCGTACACTCGGTATCATCGGGTTCGGGCGGGTCGGGGATATAACCGAAATTGTGCTTGCCCGTTCCGAACGGACTAAAGCTTTTTCCTATTCCTAACATTCCTTATCCCCCTTGTGATATGCCTTGCGTTCTTTTCTGTATCTCTTTGAACATTTCTCCAAAATCTTATGCAAAGCAATTTCGTTTATTTGGGTCTGGCTTATCGGGTCAACAACGTACCAACCTTCACCGAGAATATAGTCGATCATAAATGCTCTAAATTCTGCGTCAGATATTCCGACACCATACATATTGTCTTTGTCCTCTCGGGTGTCATACTTCTCTTTCAAAAACTCAAAAAGTTTCATTTGCTGTCCCCCTTACCTATGTTGTCAAGAATCTGCAACACATCAGCCATAATCTCATAACCATGACGATAGCCAACATAAATGTCTTGTATCTCTGCCTTTACATCATCAAGCGAAGTGCCGTTCTTAATAGCCTTTGTTGTGTCGAAACGATAGTTTCCAAATTTGCCTGTATTCATCACCCATTCATAGATATTGTCGGGAATATCAATTATCACTTTCATTCAGCTTTATCTCCTCTCGCCAACTCTTTTTCTAACTCGGATGAATCCCACTCGCAAGGAATCCCGCTTTCAAATAATTCGTAGCAAGTTCCAAATAATTTGCACTTTTCACAATCATCGCCATTCTTAGCGCATATTGACTTTATTGCTTTAAGAGTTAAATCCTCTATCTTCATTCGGCTTTATCTCCTCTCATATCTACGCAGATATTTGACGTATTCTTTTTCAAATTCCATTAACCAATACTTAATTAACTTTATAGGGTGTCTGTCACTACAAGCAAGATTAGGGCTTTCAATCAAAAACGTGAAAATATAGGTCTTGTCTAAAACCAAATAGAAATTGAAATAAAGTTCTGCTTTGCTATCCTCTATCATCATTTCCTTTTTGGCTGAAAAAAGTTTTATTTTCTTCATTCGGCTTTACCTCTCTTGTTCCATGCCTTAACCGCATATTTGATGTTTGTGTGTCTTGCCGTACACGGCTTTACTTCGCACTTACGGCAATTCACGATGTAGTAGGTTTCAAAGTCTATATCCCATGCCCTGAGTCTCGCCTTACCACCGCAGAAAGGACAAGGCTTTAACTGTTCCTCATATTCTTTGAGTGATTTTCGTTCCGTCATTCGGCTTTACCTCACTTTCCCCAACCTTTTTATTTCCTCAAATGTCTTTTCCGTCATATACATAACTCGATCAACATATATGACTTGTCCATGTGGCATTCTATTGATTTCAACAACTCCGTACCGCTTGCGCCACTTCTTGTTAATGCGTTTCTTGCGGTGCTTTCTACGCTGATATTTCCATGTGGCTATGTAGACAGGAATACCCTCATAAAAGCCGATTGTGTTTGTCATTCTGTTCCTTTCTCCCCTATGGGTAATGAAACCGCATTAACCGTCATGTAGTATTCAGCGGTTAGGATAATATAATTTGAATCCTCTTTCCGTCCTCTCAATGCACCTTGCAGCCTTAACTTTTCTTCGAGTTCAGCCGCTATCTTCTTTCCCTCTATGCTCTGCTCGATTAAAGTCTCGGTGCGTTCCATGACTCTAACACTCATGCCTCACCGCCTTTCCACCATTCATCAAAAGAGGCTGCACATGCCTTACATAAATCGCAGGGTTCAAAAAGTCTATAGTCAGCGTTCCATCTTGTAACCAAACGCTTGCGTCTGAATCTTTTTATTTTCACATCAACTTTGGTATAGCAAGGTTTATCCATTTCCTTACCACATCTGTCGCAGTAATACGTCTCTGTTTGCTGTATCATTAGTTCCCCCTTCTCTTATCTTCCTTGCTCGGTTTCTTGTACGGATGGATCGTGTTGACCTCGGCAGGGTTGATTAACACTCTCGTTCCCTTTGTGAGCTTCACAACAGCATTACCGCTTGGGGTTATCTCTACTATCGTTCCGTTTACTGTTACCTCGTCTCCAACTTTAAGTTTCATACCCACCTCAATTCTTGATTAGTTTCTTTTCCAGTGCTTCAAAGTCATAGTCGGTACGCTGACTGAAACGGTTAAACTGATTCTTAGCGTTAGCACCGGATAATGATTCAGGCTTGTTTTCCTTTTCCCTACGCCTACCCCATGCCAGGATTGTCATGTAATGATCGGCGTAAGTCTTTTTCTTACTTGCCATATATAGTGAAAGTTCATCTATCAAATCAGTTAAACCCTTGTCTTTTATCTTCTGGTATTCCTCTTTTGTGAGTAATACGTTCTGAGCTTCACCATATATATCTTTAATAGGTTTATCGGGTATAGGGTATAGGGTATAGGGTATAGGGCTTTGTTTTTGCTTTGAATCTGCTTTGTTTTTGCTTTGTTTTTGCTTGTCATTTGCTTGCTTTTTGCTTGCATTTTTATTGCCAATAGGCGCACCGCCTGCTAATCCGCCCATCTGCCCTGCCTTGCTCTTCTTTTCATAGAGCTTTAATTCTCTCTCTACTCTTCCGCAAAGTGTTGACGATACAAAATCCATGTAACGATCATCAAACTTCTTAGTTTCTTCTCCCCAGAAAGTGCGGATCATGTTGTGAATAATCTGTCCGCACTCTTCGGGTTTCATGGAAAGTAGTTCGTCCATCACTTCGGGATGAATGATAAATCCCTTGTTCATTCTTCCTTCCTCTCATAGTCCTTACATGCCGGTCTTGTCCTCTGCCCCCACGGATGGTCTGCTTTACAACACCCGTTTACGTCTGAGTCATGCCACAAGCAAAAGTGTTTGCAAGATCCGCATTTGTTGGTTAAGTCTGTCCTTGCCATCCTCTCAGGCAAGCTATGAATCCTTTTCCATTTAGATTCGTCTCGGCCTGCCTGAGCGATTGCGTCAAGGAATGCAATCGTGCTTGCGTTATCCGGCAATTCAATCTCACATTTCCACTTCATTCATCCTCTCCCTCATAGTAATCATCAGAAATGTGCCATCCGTGGGGAAGGGTATAATCAGCCCACCAATCAACAGCGTCAAAGTATTCGTCTGTTGCAAGCTCATACCACTTGCCTATGATTCTCTTGGGATAATACTGAACGGTTACAACATAGCCGTTTGACGTAAGACCGATAACAGGATCGGTAGTCTTTGGCTGTTCTATCTTTGCGTCATGCCATAACAGTTTGCTCATTCCTCGGCTCCTTTCTCAAAATTCTCCAACAAATCATGTGCTAACTGTGCGACATTCTCATAGGCTCTCGAACGGGAATAACACATATATCCTGAAAGTCTTCTGTGATTCTTTTCGTTTGCTACTCCCTTGTCATAATTAACTTCTCCGAGGCCTAAGCAAGTCTCGATTATGTCCTCAACGATCTTCCGGGGAACTACCTCGAAAGCCTTTGTCTTGTCTCTTTCCTCAATAGGTGAATCAATAAAATCATCTACTAACTTTCCGATTGTTACCCTGCTCATACCCTCTCTCCTTTCATACCCTCTGTACGTATTCACAGCCGAGATTCATAAACAACTTGGCTGCTCTGATTGCTTCGTCTTCATCTTTGAACTTCCACAAGACGTTAGTTTCTTTTACATCTATGTCTGCTACGTCCTTGTACTTCTCCCATCCCATCAGGTAGGGGGACTGTTCCTTGGAAGTGATAACCACACGCCCTTTCATTAGCTGACTCCTTTCCATGTTCTTCCCTTCATTTGCTCACACTCCTAATAGTGATCTCTGCTTTTGAAGACTCACTCCATATCTTGTTGACGGTTGCCATGACTATCTGCGAATCATCGGTGTAGGCTACTCCGTTAAGTGCGTCACATACCGACTTAAGCAGGTTGTCTGAATCGGGGCGTTTGGTCGGGTAATGATGAAGTAATAAGTCTTCTTGTTTCTTCTTGCTGAATGACTGCGGGATCTGGAAATATACGTTAAGGACTATTTCAATAGGTCCCTCTTTAAACGCCATTCCTGCGGGGTATTCTGCAAGATATGAACTCTTTACCTTTGCTTCATAATCGTGCGTCTTCTTGGGCGTGTAGGCGTGTCCTGAGCTTGTAAATCTCGGACGCTGTTTCGGTACTACATCACCCGGCACAATGAAATAAATATCAGTCATAAAATCTGCCGTACCTTTCTCTGAATAAGTCTCTTGCTATTTGCTCCGGATATCCCTGCTTGCGGTACTTGGATATCAATGTGTCCTGTGCCAACTTCTGCAATGCTTTATCTTTCTTTCGTTCGGGATCTAAGTGAACGCTTTCATTGCTCATGTCGTGGCAAGAATCACATATCCATATCCACAAGCCATCTTCCTCGGCTAACTTCCTTGTCCCTCTGCCGTGTAAACAATGGTGCCTGCATAAGCCAAACTTCTTACCGCAGAAATAACATTGTGTTTCAGTAGACTGTGGGATAATTGATGGGGTAAACTTAGCTGCCATTTCTTAACCATTCCTCTATGCTTACTTGATGTTCTTCGATAACTTTTTCTGTGCAGGGATTCTTTAAATACCGAGTCCCGCAATTCGGACAGTAGCTATGATGAGGCTGTGCCGTGTAACCGCACTCTCCACAGGTATTGACTTCGTGATATCCAGGCTTCGGTGCAGGCATGTGCTTGATCTTTTTGCCTATCCCTTTTGCAACCTCATATTTCAGACGGTTCATAGCAAATTCAAACTTCTCTTTGTCTGCTGCATACTGTTCAAATGATTGAAAGTAATCAACAGCGTCTAATCCACCTATGCACCTCATTTATGTTTCCTCTCGTATGCTTGTATTGCCTTTTCTATTTCCTCGTCCATCGGGGGTACTAAACCCATCTGGCGCATTTCATCAGCGGTTCCGTCTATCAAACGTGACATTTGCGCTGTATCGTATTCATGTGACGGTTTAAGCATTTTGTACCAACGCCTTGAACCGGTCTTCTTGTTGGTAGGCAGCAAGTGATTCTCGGTATCTTCGTCTGCTTTTTTCTCAGCTTCCTCAGTATCGGGTAATGCCACCCAGACTTCTTCTCCGTCTATGATTTCTGCTTCACCGTACTTCCTTAAAAGTTGGTTGTGCATAGCAGGGGTGCTTATTCTCAATGCCGTTGCCATCTTGCCAACCATCTTGAAATAAAGTGCATTAGCATTGAGGGACCGCTTTTCTTTGCAAGGCTCTACACTGAAAGTTCCTTCTGTCTGAGTTGAAAGATATGCAATACATTCAAGTATTGTTCCAGTCATACTGCTTTCCTCAGCGCATAGACCGTTACTTTCTTCCCGGTATACTCACAAAGAGTCTTTCCGATGGGTTCAACAACACCCTTCTCACAAAGTTCTGTAAGTCTCGGTGCGGAATTGTTACGGTCCTCGTTAGTGGTAAAGCCGTTCTTATACATCAGTACCGCAATCTGTTTAGCGGTAAGTCCACGCTTGCGGGTTCTTAAAATCTGCTTGATCTGTCTGTATCTCAAAGACTTGTTTACAGTCTCATGTGAATCGTGCTTACACTCTGCTGCGGGATTGGTGCCGTATCTTCTTTTCTCCATATCTATTCCCCCTTATGAAAACGGAAGTTCTTCTACCAGACCGTCAGGAATATTAAGGAAGTCTGTTACGTCCTTGCTCTTAGTCTCGGTCTTGCTGTCACTGTTCTTGGACTCCGCAAACTCAACATCGTGTACCATGATCCTTACGTCATAGACTTTCTGTCCGTCTTTGTTGGTGTAGTTGTTGTTCTGTATCTCACCAGAAACAACAATCTTTGTTCCCTTTTTCAAATACTTCTCAACAAACTCGGCCTGCTTTCCGAAAGAGGTACAGTTAAAGAAGTCAGCGTCCGCTTCGCCCTCTCTCTTGAACTTGCGGTCTACAGCGATTGAATATCTTGCGAATGTAGTTCCGCTTGCGCTGCTTGATACTTCGGGATCACGGGTCAAACGGCCCATTAAAATTACGATGTTCATTTCTTCTCTCCCTTCTTAGCTTCGGCTTTTGCTGTGATAAGCTGCTTAAGTTTTGCTTCCATTGCAGGCCATGTAGCAGGAGTGATACCGCCGCAATCAGCAACCCATTTATCAAAGTCCTTGCCATCTGTCTGTGCATAAAGGTTCTTAAGATTCTCGACTATCTCTTTTTCAGAAGTCTTTTTCTTTTCTTCCTTTTCAACTTCGGGTAAATCTTCACCGGCATAGATATAAAGTCCGAGTCCGAACATTGCCAGGTTCTTTGTCAGACAACGCATAATTGCTTTGTTGACATCGAACATTGTTGCTGCTTCTACGGTCTTGTCGATAAACTCTGTCTGCTCATTACCGTAGCTGTCGTAATACTTTCCATCGTCCTTGTTCTTCTTTGCGTACTTGAAGTTCTTGTTCTTGACTCTGTATGTATAGGGAGTGGCTTTCATAGCCTTGTTTACTGAGTTCATAACAGGAAGCCACATTTCATGAGTGATCCCCTCTATCGTGACCTTGGTGTAGACCATATATCCGGTTTTCTCGTCGTACACATAAGGCACACCGTCAAACTTCTCAATCTCATAATTTGCTTCGGGGTATCTCTTCTTAACCTCAGCCCACGCCCAGGTCCATGAAAGATAAGTAAGTTCTTTACCGTTATCACTTTCAACACGCTCGGTATGGTCGTTTACATTTGCACCGTTTAAGACTTCAAATACTGTCTGTTTGTCTGCCATGTTTCTCCTTTCATTTGATAAGTGGCTTTGTTAAAGCAGATATTTCATCCCATCCTCTATGGATTCTTGAAACAACTGTTTTTCTGCTGATGTGAAAATGTTCTGCCCACTCTGTAAGGCTTTTTTCTTCTCCGTTGATGGTTATTGAGTGGTAATTCTTATTTCTTTTTCTGCTTTCTAACGCCATCTTTTGAGCTTCTTGGGCAGTTGTCTTTTTTGCTGTTAGGATTTCTTCCGGCTTCATTCCCTTGTTGAGTCGAAAGAGTATTGTTCTGTCACTTAATCCTATTTCCTTTGCCCATTCAGCAAGTGTTAGTGTTCGCCCATTAAACTCGATTCTTCGGTTTGTACGTTTGTTGTTCTGTTGGGTCTTTATATCCACCCATCGGCAATTATCAGGACAATAATTTCCGTTAGAATCAATGCGATCAATGGTTAAATCTTCAGCATATCCATTAGCTATCGCCCACTTAAAGAACGTGTGAAAACTGTTTATCCATTCGTCACAAACTCTTATTCCCCTTGCTCCATAGGCGTAATACCTATTATTGTTAGGGTTCCCGCAACGTTCTTTCATGTGCAACCACGTTCTATACATTCGGGTTTTGTAGTGACCTTTAGTCAGTTCTCCATCACGGATATACTTCTCAATCGGTTCTGCCATTCACACTCCTTTCACGTTGTAGAGAAATAATGCTCACCGACTTGGAATAGCGGAGTCCCGAAGCTGTGGTATCTTCCCCCCCGGAAATACAAGGGTTTAGGTTCCCATCCGTCTTCAATCATTGATAAGGCCTGGTTGCAATTTTCGTTTGGGGCAATGCCAGACCGAAAAGAAGACGATTCAAACGCACTTGATTCACATACTTCCTTAATGGTTTGGTTAAAGGCTTCTGCCCTACATAAAACGCAGTACATAACCATTGCCTGCCCGATAACGCCTTCTCCCTCGGCTTCCCTCATAGCGATATCCTTAAGGTAGTAAACGTCTTCCTCAGTGAGATTTCTGTAAAAGGGTTCTTCGTAAGGTACATAGACAACCTCGGTGATAATTTCCGGTTCAGTCTCCACGTAAACGTATTCAATTTGTGGGGGAGTCTTTTGTTCTTCAAAAGAAGTGGTATGTGATTGATATGATCCGTAAGCTGCGATACCAACTAACGAACCAACAAGAAGTGTGAATAGATGGTTAAGAACGTTTTTCATGGTTACCTCTTAAGTATTCGGTGAACTGTTCTTCGGGATATCTTTTAAGTCTTCCGATTGCAATGTAGGGCCTATTCGCTTCGACATACCCCTTTATCAGCTTGTAAGTCTGTGCTCTGCTAATTCGAAATTTCTTTTGGATATCACTTGGACTAAGCCATTCCATTACTTTTCCTTTCTGTTGAATATTGTTCTACAAAATGGGTAAAAAAATTTACGACAAAAAAATCTCTGACACTTCTTTGTTGGTAAGTCGAAGCAGATCTTTAAGAATTGAGATATCTTTTGAAGTGAAATAACTCTGTCCGTTCTCTTTCTTAAGATATCCCTGATATGAGACGTTTAGCTTCTCTGCTATGAAAGTCTTCTTAAGTCCGCTTGCCTTTATGACTTCCTTCAAACGGTTTACGTCTGTCATTTTCTGACCCCCTTTCCTCTTGATTTATGTTGAAGTATGTTCAACACACAAACACAATATACCAAGAGGTTGCATTTTTGTCAACACTGTTTTATAATTTTCTACACAAGCAAATAAAAAGGAGTGAATACTATGGTAGGAAATATTATTCGACAACGTAGGTTGGAACTCGGAATGACGCAGGATGAACTTGCTCATAAGTTAGGTTACAAGTCACGTTCTTCAATCAACAAAATAGAAATGGGTGCAAATGGTATAAGTCAATCTCAGATAAAAGATTTTGCCGCTGCACTTGATTGCTCTCCACTTCTATTTATTGAAGGCGTTAAGCATGAGTCTGTACCATCTGACGCTGTTAAAGTTTATGCCGAGAAGTTAGCAAGTCTTTCCCCGGAAGCACAAGACAACGCCATGCAATACATTGATTATCTTTTATCTAAAGAATAGCTGTATCAGACTGTATTAGAAAGTTTCACTTTTAATTCACTTTTGGAACAGGTGGGAATATGAATAAGACAAGAGACTTAATCATTAAACTTAAGGCCGTAAAAGAGGAAAAGGGATTATCCCTGAATAAGATTGCTGATTTAGTGGAAGCCAACGGAGACTTTATTTCCAGGTCTTCAATTCAAAGAGTGTTCGCTGACGGATCAGAAGATTCTTCATTTAGGTATGAAGATACCATCCGCCCTATCGCAAAAGCCTTGCTCGATATCGAGAACATAGAGGAAGACGATTCGCTTGATACGGCTACTCTAAAGACTATCCTTAAATACAAGATGCAGAGGATAGAGGATTTAGAGAATCAGTTAGAACATTTGCAAGCAGCATTAGACAACGAGAAGCTGAAACGCCACGAAAAGATAGATGAAATCCGAGCAGAATACGAAAGAAAAATAGACTTCTTAGAAGAACAGATAACTGTAAAAGATAAGAGGATGGACTTACTATTAGACGCTCTCTTAAGAAAGGAGAATACACATGTGGATAACAGCTAAGGGACTGTGCCAAGAAAAGGTTGTAGACCCCCATACGGGGCTTTTAAAAGTTGTATCGGTAAAAGTATCGGGTACGGGAAAGAAAGCCGAACAAGACGCATATAAAAGGCTTGAAAAGAAAATTGCGGATCTCGGAAACGTAAAGGTTAAACTCTCAGAATTGATAGAGCTTTACCAGAAAGAACAGGAAAGAGACACTAAACCATCCACCCAAAGGAAAGTCTATTTTGAGCTTAAGGCTTTCTTTGAAATCTACGGGGAGTGTTACATTGATACGATCAATGCAGGGGCAGTACGTCAGAAGCTTCTTGCTTCCGGCAAATCAAATAGAACCCTTAACGGATATCTTAAGCACTTCAAAGCTATGTGGCGTTGGGCTTACCGCAACGACTATGTGAAGTCCCCCGAAGTCGCAGACAAGTTGCAGAACTTTTCCGACACTCCCGAAAAGGAACGTATTCAGGACAAATACTTAGAGACAAATGAACTGTCCGCTTTATTGGACGCAATGACCGAGACAAGGTGGAAGCTGCTTACTGAATTTCTCACGCTCTCTGGTATGAGAATAGGCGAAGTTATTGCTTTAGATAATACCGATGTGTGGGGAAAGAACATTAGAGTAACAAAGACTTACGACTCAAACAACAACATTTCAACTACGCCTAAGACCATATCTTCAAAAAGGGAAGTATATATACAGGCAGAACTTAAAGAGTGCATTGCTCACATACACGAATACTGTCAGAATCAGTCCGAGGTATTTAACTATACTTCTGATATCTTCTTCCCGGACACAAATGGCGGAAGGCTTTCTTACTATGCCTACGCAAAATACCTGAAAGAGACTGCCGAGAGAGTCCTTGATAAGCGGGTGACTCCCCACGTTTTAAGACATACTCATTGCAGTATGTTAGCTGCGTCTGGCTTCCCGTTAGAAGCAATATCAGCCCGTTTAGGCCATGAAGATTCTCACATAACTAAAGCAATCTACTTACACAGAATGGAAGAGCTAAAAGAAAAAGAGAACAAGCAACTCGACTCATTCTCTCTCATCAAGAAATCTGTTTGACTTGATTCTTAACTTAACCAAATCCCTCAAACCCTTGAAAATATAGACTTTTAAGTGACTCCGACGGAAACTGTCGTGAGTCCAACGGAGTCCATGATAGTCTATAGAGTCCAAAAAGTCAACACTCTTTTTTCAAAGGCCGATGTAATCTGAGGGGGTTCAACTTAACTTTTGACTTAACCATTTCGATACCCCTATTAATTAAGGAAGCAACAAAAAAGGACGGTGAGAGGTCCGCCCTTTTTCGCCTGAAAGGAAATCAACATTATTCTCGGAGGTATTTTATAAACACGATTTTCAACCACCCAAATAATAACATATAACGCAGATTATGTAAACCATTTTTGGTTGACATAATATTGCAGAAACCTTATCATATCTTTAGACCCTGTTCATACCCCCATAAAGAAGACCCCCGTTAAGT
>Ga0247610_10004709_pt1 | contig 14519 bp, 7 predicted proteins | sample 174DNAGHGhighgp2_FD_193483 | JGI IMG/M metagenome (GOLD analysis project Ga0247610, IMG submission 193483) | Sheep rumen microbial communities from Palmerston North, Manawatu-Wanganui, New Zealand - 1742 DNA GHGhigh gp2 | ecosystem: Host-associated > Mammals > Digestive system > Stomach > Rumen ... | reverse complement strand
ACAGGGCGATTGCCTCCTTCCCAATTTCCCAGGGCGTTGCCCTGGGCTGGAGGCTTATTGCCCCTTCGGGGCGTTATCGGAAAGATGCGGATAATCATTTAAATTATCCATTAATGCGAGCATCAATTAATGATTAATTACATGATAATTATATGTTGAAAAACAAGTCAATTATATGTTGAAACCATGTCAATTATATGTTGAAACCATGTCAATTATATGTTGAAAAACAAGTTTATATGCATTTTTTATGTTAAGGCTCATGACCACTCTGGCACTCCGATTTACTCCCGCATCCCCAAAATGAAAGCCAAGAAGAAAAAAAACTCCCGAAAAATTTGGAAGTCACATGAATATTCAATAAATTTGCGTACCTTTTAGGAAAACATATTATAACCTGTAAAACGAGTTACTATGGAAGTTGAGAAAATCATGAGTGCCTTGGAGCAGAAACATCCAGGCGAGTCGGAATATCTCCAGGCGGTGAGAGAAGTGTTGCTCTCCGTGGAGGAGGTTTACAACCAGCATCCTGAGTTTGAGAAAGCCAAGATCATCGAGCGTATCGTGGAGCCGGAGCGCATCATCACGTTCCGTGTGCCATGGGTCGACGACAAGGGCGAAGTGCATGTCAACCTCGGATACCGCGTGCAATACAACAGCGCCATCGGGCCATACAAGGGAGGACTGAGGTTCCACTCTTCCGTCAACCTCTCCATCCTGAAGTTCCTCGGCTTTGAGCAGACCTTCAAGAACGCGCTCACCACGCTCCCCATGGGCGGCGGCAAGGGTGGCAGCGACTTCTCCATCCGTGGACGCAGCGACGCGGAGGTGATGCGCTTCTGCCAGGCGTTCATGCTCGAACTGCACAAGGTCATAGGTCCCGACATGGACGTGCCGGCAGGCGACATCGGCGTGGGAGGACGAGAAATAGGATACCTCTTCGGCATGTACAAGAAACTGACCCACCAATACCAGGGTGTGCTCACCGGCAAGGGAATGGAATGGGGAGGCTCCATCCTCAGACCCGAGGCTACTGGTTATGGAGCCTTGTATTTCGTACACCAGATGCTGGAAACACACGGCATTGACATCAAGGGAAAGACCGTGGCCATCAGCGGATTCGGAAACGTGGCATGGGGTGCTGCCAAGAAGGCTACCGAACTGGGTGCCAAGGTGGTGACCATCTCGGGACCGGACGGATACATCTACGACCCCGCCGGACTTGACGACGAGAAAATAGAATACTTGCTCGAACTGAGGGCCAGCGGCAACGACGTCTGCGAACCTTATGCCGAGGAATTCCCCGGCTCCACCTTCTACGAGGGCAAGAAGCCGTGGGAGGTGAAGGTGGACATCGCCCTGCCTTGCGCCACACAAAACGAGCTCAATGGCGACGATGCCGACATGCTCCTGGCCAACAAGACGCTATGCGTGGCTGAGGTCTCCAATATGGGATGCACGGCAGAGGCTGTCGACAAGTTCATCGCCGCAGGACAACTCTTCGCACCGGGCAAGGCTGTAAACGCCGGCGGCGTGGCTACCTCCGGACTGGAGATGACGCAGAACTCCATGCGCATCTCCTGGAGCAGGGACGAGGTAGACCAGAAACTCCACACCATCATGGCCAACATCCATGAGCAGTGTGTGAAGTATGGCACCGAGAAGAACGGATACATCAACTATGTGAAGGGCGCCAACATCGCCGGGTTCATGAAGGTGGCCAACGCCATGATGGCACAGGGCATCGTATAAGAATAGCCCGTCGCGACAAAGCGTCTCTTGCAATAGTCTCTCTAAAGCAAGCAGGCCGGAAAATCTTTTTCCGGCCTGCTTTACTATTATCTCCTAAAATCTCTCAAGACCTCATGGGTTGTTGAGGATGATGTTGACGATCATGGTGACATCGGAGATGTTGTATTTCTCGTCTTTGTTGACATCGGCGTTCTGGAATACGATGTCGTTGGTCTTTTGGAGCACGTAGTTCACCATGAGTGTGATGTCGGATATTGTGACCGTGCCGTCGCCGTTGACGTCGCCGAGCAGCGGTTTCGCCTGGATGGGGATGTTGGCGGGTCGTCCTTCCTCATACTTCGCATTCATATAGGCGCGGAACGGCGGAACGGTGGCTTGGGACTTCAAGGTGAACTTTGTGCCGTCTGCCGACACCATGTAGACATTTCTCTTGGCTAGCGACACCATGGTGCCGATGAGATTGTAATATTGTGAGCCGCTTACCAGTTTGCTGTCGCTGATCAAGGTGGCATCAGTACCCTCGAAGACCACATCCTTGCCGGCTAGCGTGGAGGAGAAGCCGATGAGGTAGGGCACGTATGCCTCCATCTTCTCCGGGATGCCGAAGTAGATGTCCTTGCCCTCGTATTCGTTGAACTCCTTCACCCAGAATTCCTTGCCCTGGTCGGAGAGGGAATGGTGGTAGTCAATCTCCCGACCGGAGACTGTCACCCTTCCCACCTCGAAAGGCAGGGCGATGGTCTCCCATTTGTCACCGTCGGACATGAGGGCGGGTCGCCTGCTGTAGGTGACATGGTCGGCCGTGAAGGTGATGGGGATGTAGAAATCGTGGTTGTCGACAAGTGTGATGGAGGTGGATGCCGTCCCATACACGATGTTGTTGACGTTGGCAGTGAACTTGCCCGCGAGCGTTGAGCCTTCAGAGAGGTAGTAGAGGGTGTTGGGATTGCCATTGGGCGTGATGGAGGTGATGGCGTCTTCCGTGATGCCGTTGAAATCGACGGCAACCACGTCGTCGCCGATGGTGATGGCACCGGTGGCTGGTGCGCCATTCACCGTTCCGTCGGCTTTGTAGGTCACATAACCGCGCAGCAACTGGTAGGTTCCGCTGGTGCCTACCTCGTGATAGGTTCTCATGTATTTCATCCCGATGATGTAGTAGTCGCCATAGACGCCAGTGTACTCAAATGGCAGGCCCACGCTCTCACCAGGCTGCAGCACCTCGGAATAGTCGATGTATTGCACGGAATAATAGGTGCCGCTGCCGCCGTTGTCGTTATGGTAGATGAAGAAGCGCAGCCGTCCCGACCAGGTGGTCTCGGTGGGGTTGGTGATGGTGTAGACACCCTTGATTTTGTTGCCGTAGATTTTCCTTCCCGTGGTGTTCTCCAGGGTGACTTTCGTGGTGAGTATCTCGTCGGTGGTGTAACTGCCTTCCGTGATATAGACGCTTGAGGTGGCTATGATGTCGTTGCCGTCGGCGTCGGTGGCCAGTGCGATGTCATAGTTGCCTACAGCCGAAGGTGTGAAACCGACCCGTGCGTTGGTGCTCTTTCCGGGTATCAGTTGGATGTTGAAGGAGGACTTTGACGAGAAGTCCGCCTCACTGTTGGTGGCGAAGAAATACAGGTTGCCCGTGTATTCCTCTCCAATGTTCTTGATGGCGATGTCCACTTTCTGCGGCACGCCCACGAACTTGGGTTCTGAGTAGGCGAAGGTGGCCTCGAGGGCCTTGATGGGATGCCAGATGAGGGTCCTCGTGCCATCCTCATCGACGATGACTTCGATGTAATTGACGTTGTGTGGCATGGGAACCCATTCTTCCGTGCCATAGACCTTGCTCATGGGGAAGACGATGTATCGTCCCGGTTGCGTGATTCTCACATCGAGGTCGAAATACCAATAATAGCCAGAGGGTAGGTTGTTGCCATAGAGGCCGGAGCATGTTTGCAGTTCTCCGGCTTCGTCATAGTAGCCAAGGGTGTAGAGGAAGGTTTTCTGCTCACCGGTGTAGTTATGGTATCTGCCAGAGATGGTGTCGCCCACGATTTTGTCGATGTCGAACGTCAGTTGCAACGGTGTCTCGTCGTCGGGCGTGGTGCTTTGGCCTCCGGTGGATGGCTGTATGCCTATCACGGCTTCCTGGTCGAGATTGTAGCCCGACCCCGTGGAACTGGCGCCGGTGCCCGAGTTGTCGTTGGGGTTGAGGACGGAGAGGAGGAAATATCCGTCGGTGCCGTTGTTCCAACCCCAGTTGACGTGGAAGAGTTCCTCGCCGTCGTAACCGTCGATGACAAAGGCGTGACCACCGCCGCCCGACTGTCCTCCGTAGGCCACGGGGCGCCCTTCCGACAGTTCCTTGTAGAGCATCTGCATCCATGCGTCGTAACCATAGTTCTCCCTTTTCTTGTGCTCCACCTTGCTGTCGTAGCCGAAATAGGTTGTCAAGGCATGGGGATAGTCGGAGAGCGAACTGGAGGATCCGCCTTGGGCGTATCTCATCTTCAGGGCGACACCGCAGCACCGCGACAACACCGCCACGGCGTTGTTTTGGGCATCTGTCTCACGACCGCCATAGACGTCTTTCATGTTCGCCCAGTCGAAGGTCTGTCCGGCGGGAATGGTATCGAAAGAAATCTCGTCGTAATTGCTGTACTGGACAGTGTTCTTGTAGCCGGGGATGTCGGCGATGGTGGCCTGGGGCCATTGGTGGTAATACATCACCTGCGCCATGGCGGTGGCACCGCACCCTACGGGAAGGTGGCTGCCACTGATGACGGGCAGCAGGTTGGAGAAAGGAGTGTCTTGCGTCCAGCGGGATTTCAGCAGGGGGTTGATGGCCCGCATGGTGGGCGACTTCATCCTGCCGGTCTGGGAGGTCTGGATGTCGGCTTCGTCGAGGTAGGCAATCTGGTCGGCATAGCCTTTCAGCCATTCCGCCATGTTCTCAGGGATGTTGGCGGGGTCGAAAGACCCTTCATCGGAATAGCCGAGGATGGTGGCGGTGCGGCTGTCGCCGGAGACGATGACGAAGCCACCTTCCTCCTTGTTGTTGAACACATAGTAGGCGGGGTGGGGTGGTGTGGTGCCTGGCATGCGGTGTGCTCGGGTGCTTGTGCCCTTGTATGCCAGCGACATCCTATCCACCTTTTTCTTTCCGCGTTGTGCCATGAAGGTCTTGGCCGATTGCTTTGCTGCCTCCTGGTCCACGGGGGCGGCTGATATTCCTGTCGCCAACAGTAGCAGGAAGAACAAGAGGATTTGTTGTTTCATATGGTTTGGTGATTTTGATGGTTTTCTTGGTCATTCCAGGATTTTTCGCAGTGTCTCGATGTCCTTCTCCGTCGTCGCCCAACTGGTGACGAAGCGGCAGACGGTGCTATGGGTGTCGTAGGGCTCCCATTGGATGAACTGCACCTGTCGCTCCAGGCGATGCATCAGTTCGTTGGGGAGGATGACAAATTGCTGGTTGGTGGGTGAGTCGACATGGAAGCGAATGCCGGCATCGGCCAGCACCTTGCGGAGCAATGTGGCCATCTCGATGGTATGGCGTGAGATGCGGAAATAGAGGGCATCGGTGAAGAGGGCGTCGAACTGCACCCCTGCCAACCGCCCCTTGGCGAGCAGTGCTCCATGGCGCTTGACGATGCTGAAGAAACCACGGGGAGTGTTGCCATGGGTGAACACCACCGCTTCTCCGCAGAGGGCACCCACCTTCGTGCCGCCGATATAAAAGGCATCGCAGTGTGAGGCGAGGAAAGGCAGCGTGACATCGTTGCCTTCGGCCATCAGGCCATAGCCCATGCGGGCGCCGTCGACAAACAGCTGCAGGTCGTGGCGATGGCACGTCTCCTCCAAGGCCTGCAGTTCGGCTGCCGTGTAGAGCGTGCCCATCTCCGTGGGGAAGCTGATATATACCATGCCAGGTTGCGCCACATGGTCGCGACTCTCGTCGTGTTCGAAAACGTCCATGAAATGTTCCAAAGTCTCCGCCGCCAATTTCCCGTTGTCCTGGGGCAGGTCGACGACCTTGTGACCGAAGGCTTCGACAGCACCGGCCTCGTGCACGCTGATGTGAGCTGTGGAGGGGCACATCACGGCCTCGTAGGAACGGAGCATCGCGTCGATCACCGTGGCATTGGTCTGTGTGCCACCGGTGAGCAGGAACACTTCCGCATCCTCTCTCTGGCACGCAGCCTTGATTTTGGCTTTCGCTTGCTCGCTGTATCGGTCAAAGCCATAGGTGAGGGTGCGTTCATCATTGGTCTCCACAAGGTGACGCAGCACTTCAGGGTGCGCACCATTGTCATAGTCGGATTCAAAGGATATCATTTTTGGTTGTTTCTTCTGTTCATACAATGTTTCAGACTGCAAATATACACAATAATCATGTATGTCAAGCAGTCTAGTAAAAGTAAAAAAAGCACTGTGTAAAATATTTAACATATAATTACCATATTGTAACCTTTCTGCGAATAACATTAAAACATAAAAATGTCACAAATTATTCAAAAATTTCGACCTGTGCGGTTGACAGTGATCACTAAGGGGCAACGCTTCCCAGCGTCGCCGTGACCATAAGGCCGTGAGCAAAAGGATATGAGTTGTTATATGATAACTAACAGAAGTGTGATTTTTGGGGGAACAACGGCGACGCTGGGAAGCGTCGCCCCCTAAAGTTACTCCACTTGCGGGACTTTAGTTTTTGATTACGATTGTTTCGTATTCGTTTTCAACCGCACAGCACGAAAAATCTATAATTCGATAATTCGTGACCTAATCTAATCAAAATAATAACTTTTAGATATTACAAAATATTAGGTGGTTTCAAATTTGCTTTGTAACTTTGCACCCCAAAAGATTCACGATATGAAGAGGTTTTGCAAACTGATTTCTGACTATCTGGGTGTGCTGGTGTTGCTGGCAGCGGTGTTGGCATTGCTGTTTCCCAAAACGATGGGGGTGTTGAAACCCTCGGTCATCACACCGCTGTTGGGCGTGATCATGTTCGGCATGGGTCTGACTTTGAAGGCCGATGACTTCCGCGTGGTGTTCAGCCGGCCGAAGGATGTCATCATCGGTTGCCTGGCACAGTTCACGGTGATGCCCCTGTTGGCGTGGCTGCTTTCCTGGCTTTTCGCCCTCGACGAGGCGTTGGCCATCGGCGTGGTGCTCGTGGGTTGCTGCCCTGGAGGCACGGCATCCAACGTCATCACCTATCTCTCGAAGGGCGACCTCGCCTTGTCGGTTGGCATGACGGGTGTCTCCACGCTGTTGGCTCCGCTGATGACGCCGCTGCTCGTATGGCTCTTGGCGGGAAAGACCGTCGATGTCGATGTGGCGGGCATGTTCCTCAGCATCCTGTGGGTCGTCATCCTGCCTATCGTGGCAGGCCTCATCGTCAAGAGGATATGGCCGAAGCAGACGGAGAAGGCCACGGCATACCTGCCTGCCATCTCGTCCCTCGCCATCGCCACCATCGTAGTGATAGTAATCGCCGCCAGTGCGGAAAAACTGTATTCATGCGGCATGGTCATCGTCTTGGTGGTTGTCCTTCACAATGTCTGCGGACTCTCCATAGGCTATCTCATAGGGAGGCTCCTCCGTCTCTCTTCACCCAAGCGCAAGGCGGTAAGCATCGAGGTGGGCATGCAAAACAGCGGACTGGCCTCATCGCTCGCCGCACAGCATTTCGCTGCTTATCCCATGGCCATCATCCCCGGAGCCATCTTCAGCGTATGGCATAACATCAGCGGAGCATTGGTTGCAAGACTATATGCCAAGAATGTCAAGGAGGAGAAGTGATGTTGGTGAACACTGTCAAACACAGGTCGATTATTTTTAAAAAGATTGTGATTGAGTCAGAGGGGCGAAGGCCATGGGCAAAAAGCGGTGTGCATCTTCCCTCCCAATGTGCGCTCTTGTAGAGACGGTGATTTTTCCCGTCTCCCCCCCGAAGTCATCGGAGTGCATACGCCGTTCCAAGCCCATGTGCAAGAAGTCTCTCAAGCAGAGTAACTTTAGGGGGCGACGCTTCCCAGCGTCGCCGTTGTTCCCCCAAAAATCACACTTCTGTTAGTCATCATATTACAACTCATATCCTTTTGCTCACGGCCTCATGGTCACGGCGACGCTGGGAAGCGTCGCCCCCTAATGAACACTGTCAAACGCAGGTCGAAAAACTTTGTCGATAAAAGGAAAAAACGCAAACGTTTCTGAAGTGGTAAGGAAAAAAAAGGTGCGAACAAACAAACCATGGGACGATGACATGTGCCCTTGGAGTCAGAATCAGTAGGCTTTTGTATGAAATCATGGTGACTGCACAAAAAAGGCCCGTAAAATTTGCGCCTTTTCCGATTTTTTCCTATTTTTGCCGATGCGTTGGTCAGGCTTGCCTGACACGCGCAAACGACTGCGCCCGACTTCGGGAGGGTCGGTCACATTTTCGAGGGACAGGAGCCGGCGCCAAGGACAACAAGCCAAGGCAAAGGCTCCGAAAGGACGTTTACTAACGTCGCTATCTGTAAACTCAAACTTCGCAACTTTGAATACCCACAGGAGCGATGCAACGTGGAACGTCCACTATGGGTGTATTATATCCATCCCGCAGCCCGTCAACGGGTTGGGGCGATGTCGTGTAATATCACTTGGCGTGGGCAGGCTTCGTTGCTTATCCTTGGGTATGGGTATGCGAAGACCTGAGTTTAGGGGTAGGCGCGGAGGTGAAAACTCCCACGTCTTTTTTTGTGCCCCAACCCTAATCTTACGTTTCACGCCGAATGGGGGAGACAGGAGGCAGCCAAAAACACATCCACAACTATGAAAAAGTTTGTCTTTTCCCTGCTGACTGCCATCTTGGTGGTCTGCAACACCCACGCACAGACCTCGCTTGTAGCCACACTCAACCATGAGGGCAACATCACCGCCTATTATGGCATCGATGCACTCAGTCAAGCACATTCTGCCGCCGTCAACGGCGACATCATCACCCTTTCCAGCGGAACCTTCAACGCCTGCGACATCACCAAGGCTGTCACCATCAGAGGGGCGGGGATGGAATATAATTATGGTATGATGCCTACTGTCCTTGTAAATAATTTTAAAATCAATGTCCCCACGGACAGTGTTAATGTGCTCTCAATTGAAGGTATTCTTCACAATAATGTAATTTCTGTTAACAAAGCCAGTAATCCTATTTTCTTCAAGTGCAGATTTGGGGCATTAAATTCATATTATAATGTAAATAATAAAAATACTATGCAAAATGCAAGTTTTATTCATTGCAAGGTGCGTTCTTACATTTTCCTAAGCGAAGGATGCACTGCTTCATTTGACAACTGTTTTGTACATAGTCCGTTAAAAAATGGAGATACTAATTCAATGTACTATTTTAAAAACTGTGTGCTACAATTCACTGATGGTAAAATAAGATATGGCAATCTTTATGGTGAAGAAACATATTCTACCATTTCTAACATAGGCACCCAATCCATACTTTACAACTGCGTAATACATTCTCCTGGTAATACAGCTAAAGCATATTCCACTTGCTATTACAATGTAGCAAATGTTGACTGTTTCAGCACAAACTCTAATACCACGAACAAGGTAGAGTCAGACTTTACCAAGCTGTTCAAAACCTGGACGGGTGGTGACTATACCGACGTAGAGAAGTATGACCTGACCGAAACAGCCGCCATCACATACTTGGGCGACGACGGCAAACAGGTGGGTCTTTACGGTGGTTCGTTACCCTACGACCCAGCACCAAGCCACCCAAAGGTCACTAAGTTCGACGTGGCATCAAAGACCACTGCCGACGGCAAGCTGAGCGTAGACATTGAAGTAAAGGCAGCCGACTATTGATTGGTGACATCGTTAAAAAAATCGAGAGTTATGCGCAAACTACTGACATTGTTGCTCTGCCTCGCCGTACATGGCATGGCGCGAGGGCAGACCAACACATACGAATACCGCTATTGGTTTGACGACCAAGACGAGGCGGTGGTGTCGGGGTATTTCGATGCTCCCGCCGGACATATCGACGTGAACACCGAGGGTTTGGATGACAAGCCCCATATCCTCCACATACAGGTGAAGGACACCGCCGGCGTATGGAGTTCACCCATCAACCGCATGTTCCAGAAGCAGACCATCGACCCCGCTGGCCCCTTTACCTACCACATCTGGACGAACGAGGACACGGGGCGGATGAACACCGGCACGCTCGACGGCGACACCCTGCACCTCGACATGAGTCACCTGCCTGACGGACTACAGCAGCTCCATGTGCAAGTGTCGCAAAACGGCATCTATTCTGCACCCAAGAGCAAGACCTTCATCAAACTCCCTCATACCGAGGGCATGGGCTATCTCTTCTGCATGATGAACATCGATGGCAAGCCCTTCCGCATGGAGCGACTCCCCATGAGCGGAGGAGCCGCAACTTGGATAATCGACACCGACTCCTTGGTCACCGGCATCCATCGCTACACCATCATGGCCATCACCCCCACCGGCTATGCCACCAGCATCAGAGAGGGCTTCTTCGTGCGAGAGAACATGGCCTCACAGTTGGCCAACCAGCATTGCTGCTACCAAGTGGATGGCGGCGAAGCCGTGGTGGTGGATGGTCAGGTCAGCGGCGACCAGTACCATTTCGACCTCGATATGAGCGACATCGCCAACGGCCTCCACAAGCTCACCTATTGGATGGTGTCCGACAACGGGGCGACAACAGCTATCAATAGTACTTTCTTTATGAAAGTTCCTTTAGGTGGCACAGGAATCTGTCAATATGACTATTGGCTCAATGACAATCTTGAAAATCTTCATACCACCTCTCTGGATAAACCTCAAGACCCACTTAAAATCATCTCGCTGTTACCTGTGGAATCTGTACCTCTGCGCTCCTCGAATTTTAAGTTCACCTTCAAAGAAGAGAAGCCCGTTATTTACGCCCAAAATGAGTTTCATATCAAGTTTACAGATATTGGTGGTCAATATTCTGAAGTAATAAAAGAGTTTGTTGACGAAAATGTATGTCATGATGTGAATCCTGTAGCAGAAATTCAACCCACTCAGACCTTTGAGAGGGTGGTAGATAATGGAATAAGATGGTACACGGTAAATGTAGAAGAAGGCGATTCAGTGGCATTTAGATCAAGTCAGGCTTGTACGCTTCAACTGTATTCTCCAACGTGTGAATTGGTCTACAAAGCTGAAGGAAATACTTCGGTCAAATTTGGAGGTATCAATACTTGGGAAAGAGGAACTTACTATCTTGCTGTGCATGATGTCAAGGGAAGCAAAGATATAATGACGTTGTCATATATTCATATGGACAAATTTGATGTTGTAAGTCAAAATGTCAATAAAGTAGGTAACGGTGGATATAGCACCATTACATTTAAGGGTCATGGCTTCAAAGATTTATATGCTGTTGATTTATTTAATGAGGTGGGAGATAGCATTCATTCCATAGCAATTTATAACGAAAGTAATGCCACCACTTCTGTTGTCTTTGATTTTCTTGGTGTGGAATTGGGAAACTATAACGCATTATTCCATTTCACAGAAGAAAGCAAGATTTTTGAGAACATTATCGTAGTAGAGGAACCGATTGACATAGAATTGGCATCAAGTGTAACAAATGCCGCTTTTATTAGACCATATTTGTTCACAATAAAAATACAAAACAAAGGAAATATGACAGCTTACAGGGTTCCTGTAATTTTACAATTTGAATATTTTTCTTATGTTAAAGAAAACAGCGCCAAAAAACCATTCGAGCGGGTTTCTTTTGGTGAATTCTTGCCATCTTTAAATGTTGATTGGATTGATACAACCCTTGTTTCAAAAGATAGTATTGAATTGGTAAAAAAATTTATTGATGAAAATGCTGGTAGTTTGCATTTTATAACAGTTTATGATTCAATAAAACATCGTTATTCAAAAGTGGCTTTTTTAGCTGTCGATGTTCCTCCTAATTCCACATTGAGTTTTAATATAAGCATTGAATCAGGTCATGGAGCGTTGGAAAATTATTATGCATCAATTCCTTCAGAATGGATTCCTTACAACACGCATCAAGAAAAAATGTATTTGAGTCCTCGCAAGGGCGGTGTAAAAGAAACCATGTGTTGTTATAGAGAGAAAGTAGAATGTGTAATGAACATCATAACATCCGCTGCCGATTTTTTCTCCTTTTTTACAGGTCCACAAGGGAAAATAGCAGATTGTATTGTAGACTTAGGAAATACTATGCTACAATTTTCTTATGATGTGTGGTGTGGTAATAAAGGTGGTAAAAACATGAGAGATGCTGCAGAGGATTTGATATGGGATGCTGTAAATGGATTAGTAAGTTGTGCCTTGAATGCTATACCAGGCTTATCCACTATAAAAAATCTGGATTGGGTTTATCAACACATATACAATAATATTCATACAGCAATGGATTGTGTATCGTCATTGTCTGAAAAGATACCTAATTGTCCTCCAGATCCTCCACATTCTGGTTCTATACCATGGTGGGGTATACTTGATCCTAATGCAATTTATGGTTTTGTATCTCCTTCTGGTAGTTTATTTATAAATGATTCCCTATATTCAGCAAGTTACACCATAGAATTTGAGAACGATAGTATTTTAGCCACAGGACCAGCCAATGTTGTAATTGTAAAAGACACACTGGATCATCGTTTATTTGATTATTCCTCCTTTACTCCAACATTTGTGAAAATTGGAGACCAAATTACATATTTGGATGGCAACCCCAATTTCGTGACCACCATAGATATGCGTCCACAAATTAATTCCATAGCCCAAGTGGAAGGCAATTTTGATATGGAAAAAAGTATAGCCACTTGGATTTTTACCACCTTGGATCCTATGACTATGGAACCATCAAAAGACACATCTGTTGGATTTTTACCACCAAATATTGATGGTGTTTCAGGTATAGGAGAGGTGGCCTTCAACATCGACTTGAAGCAGCCGCTGCCCAATGGCACGGAAATATCTAACTGCGCTGGCATTGTCTTCGACACTAATGATGAAATGATGACCCCCTACTGGACCAACATCATCGATGCCGTGGCACCCGAGTCGGCCATCACCTCCTACCACATCGTCAACGACTCCACGATGACGCTGCGTTTCAACGGCATCGACAACCTTTCCGGCGTGTGGAAGTACGACGTGTATGCCTGCTATGGCGAGGCGGCGGCTCCCTTCAGGGTTGCCGAGGATGTGACGGAGAACGAGTGTGATGTGCGCATCTACCAAGGCATCGTCCATGGCTTCTTCGTGGTGGCCACCGACTCCGCCGGCAACAGGGAGCAGAAGTTCGCTCCCGAGGTCACCATCCCCATTGGCTCCCTGCGTGGCGATGCCAACGGCGACGGCGCGGTGAACATCTCCGACGTGATGCTGATGGTGAGCAACATCCTGGGCGACCATGGCGTGATGTACATCTTCGAGAACGCCGACATCAACGGCGACGGCGAAGTGAATATAAGCGACGTGACGGGCGTGGTGGACATGATCCTCAATGGAACGTCCTCTTCCGTGCCGCAGAATGCCCGAACAGCCCTCGACAGCCATCTGCGCGTGGAGTCCAACGGCGGACGTGGCACGGTATGTCTTGTGGGCGACGAGCGTTACACGGGTTGCCAGATGCATCTGCTGCTGCCCGAGGAATGCGAACTGAAGGACATCAAGATGAACAACCGTTGCAAGGACCATGAGATGGCTTGCCGCGACCTGGGTGGCGGTCATTACTCCGTCGTCATCTACTCGCTTCAAGCAAAGGAGTTCGAAGGTGGTGACACGCCGTTGCTCGACTTGACAGTCGATGGCATCCATGCCGACGACGTGGAAGTGACCGACATCCTGTTCACCAACCGCCAATACGAGAGCGTGGTGCTGCCCGACGCCGGCCATGGCGTCACCGGCATTACCACCACCTCGGTAGGTGCCAAGGGTGAGAAGACATACGACACGCAGGGTGTGGAGGTGAACACCCCCGCCAAGGGCGTCTATATCCAGCGCGGGAAGAAGGTCGTGGTGCATTGACCATCTGAAAACGTTGTGAACACTATGAAAGAGAGGTGCATCAGGCAAGTCCGATGCACCTCTCTTTCTTTGTTGCTGTCAGCAGATTCAAGTTCCGCATTCGCTCAACTTTCAGGAGTGAAAGGGACTTATGCTCACTTCTACCGCCTTTCGCAGGTGTTCCAACTGCGGCAATCCGCAAGTGAGACACTTGCGTACCTCTTATTACAGCAGCGTGGGCAGTTCAAACAGTCGCATGCTGTTGCTGCCCTTGATGAGAATGTAGCATCCCTCCGGGCGCTCGGTGCCCAACGCTGCCTTGACCTCCTCCACGTCGTGGAACTTCCGGTAGGGGCAGTCGGTCTTGCCAAACTCCTCGCCCACCAGCCATATGTTGTCGAAGCCGTTCTGCATCAGGAAGTCCACCACCTTTCGGTGCTCTTCCTCGCTGCTCTCGCCCAGTTCGCGCATGTCGCCGAGGATGGCCATCTTTGGCGTCACCGCCATGGCCTTGAAGTTCTGCAGGGCGGCGCCCATGCTGGTGGGGTTGGCGTTGTAGGTGTCCACGATGAGGCGGTTGTGCTCGGTGATGGTGAGTTGCGAACGGTTGTTGCTGGGGCGGTAGTTGCTTAGGGCGTGGTCTATCTGCTCCTGTGTGACGCCGAAATACAGTCCGATGCAGGCGGCGGCGAGCATGTTGAGGATGTTGT